>JAEIGA010017678.1_pt1 | contig 10860 bp, 6 predicted proteins | sample 9270691 | NCBI WGS metagenome assembly JAEIGA01 (sample SAMN17057246, study PRJNA624740) | gut metagenome | biome: biome; isolation source: fecal sample | host: Bos grunniens | place: China: Xizang | collected 2019 | reverse complement strand
GGTCTCGTCGTAGGTGCCTCGCTCGAGGACCTCGGTAAGGGCCTCCGTTCGCAGGTAGGTACCATGTTCGGTACGCTGGCCAAGGGTCCCCGCTACATGGAGATGGCCGAGGGATACTGCACCCGCATGGCCCTCGACGAGAACGACGAGGTAATCGGCTACGAGTTCATCCACATGGGTAAGTTTATGGAGATGGTCAAGAAGGGTACCCCCGCCGAGGAGGCTCTCGAGAAGGCAAAGGGTTGCTATGGCCGTTTCAAGGAGGCTGCCAAGTACATCGATCCCCGTCAGGAGTAATCGCTCACGCCGAAATTGGGATAAGTTAACATCACGAAAAAACGAAAAAATCGAAATATATGGCAAATTTGTTTGAAAGTTATGACCGCCGCATCGAGCATATCAATGCGGTATTGGCTCAATACGGAATTAACGGCGTAGAGGATGCCAAGGCCATTTGCGATGCCAAGGGTATCGACCCCTACACGATGTGTAAGGAGACGCAGCCCATCTGCTTCGAGAACGCCGCCTGGGCCTATGTCGTAGGTGCCGCCATCGCCATCAAGAAGGGCGTGAAGTCGGCTGCCGAGGCTGCCGAGGCTATCGGTGAGGGCCTCCAGGCCTTCTGCATCGCCGGTTCGGTGGCCGACGACCGCAAGGTGGGTATCGGTCACGGTAACCTGGCTGCCCGTCTGCTCCGCGAGGAGACCGAGTGCTTCGCCTTCCTGGCCGGTCACGAGTCGTTCGCTGCCGCCGAGGGTGCCATCAAGATCGCCGAGATGGCCAACAAGGTGCGTCAGAAGCCCCTGCGCGTGATCCTCAACGGTCTGGGTAAGGATGCTGCCAAGATCATCTCGCGCATCAACGGTTTCACCTATGTACAGACCGAGTTCGACTACTATTCGGGTGAGCTGAAGATCGTCAACGAGACCGCCTACTCGAAGGGTCTGCGCGCCAATGTGCGTTGCTATGGTTCGGACGATGTGCGCGAGGGCGTAGCCGTTATGTGGAAGGAGGACGTTGACGTGTCGATCACGGGTAACTCGACCAACCCCACGCGTTTCCAGCACCCCGTTGCCGGTACCTACAAGAAGGAGCGCACGTTGGCCGGTAAGAACTACTTCTCGGTAGCTTCGGGTGGTGGTACGGGTCGTACGCTGCACCCCGATAACATGGCCGCCGGTCCCGCTTCGTATGGTATGACCGATACGATGGGTCGTATGCACTCGGATGCTCAGTTTGCCGGCTCGTCGTCGGTTCCCGCACACGTGGAGATGATGGGCTTCCTGGGTATGGGTAACAACCCCATGGTAGGTGCTACCGTGGCTGTGGCTGTGGCCATTGCCGAGATCATGAAGTAATTCTCGACTTCAATAGGCAATTTAAGGTTGCCTTTCACGCCCCGAACACTCAATTGTTCGGGGCTTTTTGTCTGCCGAGGGGTGGGGCTAATCGTAGCTGACGGGGATGGGTGCCTCCGGGCGGAAGCGGAATTCGTTCAGCGAGCGCTGGCTGCTGAAGCGGTACCAACGATCGTTCAGTAGACCGGCCTTTCCGAAGGCGATTCCCAACTGAAGTTGGATGGCGCTGAAGATCAGGCGTTCGTTTTTGATGCGGATGCCGACACCAATGGCCGAGTAGAAGTCGTTCTGAAAGGGGTTTGCATGGTTACCCAAGAGGCCGAAGTCGGCAAAACCGAAGAGCGTGATACGAAAACCCCATGGTTGATAGGGGGTGAAGAGGACGGTTTCGGTATTCAGGGTGCAGCGATTGATTCCTCCATCCACCTCTTTCAGGGCGCGAATTCCGTTCTCGTCGTTGAAGTTGATCGTCTCGTTGTTGCCCTGCATGCGGTTCCACCCCTGGGTGTAGTTGAACTTGGCCAACTCGCGTAGAAAGAAGCGGCCGGCCGGAAGAAGGTTCGATATGTACTTCAGATCGACCTTGCAGAGGCTACGAAACCAAGCACCATCGTCGGGGCGTAGGTAGGTGCCCACCTGTACTCCGCCGAAGGCGTAGCCCCAAGGGAAGAATTCACCCGCCTTGAGCTCGCTGCCCAAGTAGTAGCCGTTGTGGTACTCACCCCAATGGTAGCCTCCGATCACCTCGGCCTGATAGCCCGTACCGATATACTCGCGGGTGCCATAGCCGTAGATCATGTTGGTGGTGAGGAAGTGCTCGCGGTAAAGACCGATCGACCCCAGGAGCTCATCGCTCTCGTGGTAGGCGGGATTCAGGTTGCTTTCCACTTCGGGACGCTCCTCGAATCGGGTACGGGTAAGGCGGAACATGGCGAAGATGTTGGCACGGATGGCCCTCAGGCTGTGCGACAGACCGCCCCAGAAGTCGGTCTTCTTGATGCGGGAGAAGACCACTCCGTTCTCTTCGTCTTCGCTGTAGATGGTCTTGTCGCGGATGAAGGAGGAGCCCACGCCGTAATCTGTCGGGCGCAACAACTCTTTGCCAATTGAAAGGTGGAGGGTTGACTCCTTAAATTTGCGGCCACCGAGGATCTCGGCCGAGTAGAATGAGCCTCCGATGTTGGGCATTTTGTATTGCACGATATTGCCTCCGTAGGAGAAGTCGCGACGGTCGAAGTTGGTCTCCACATTCAGGCGGGTACCCCAGCCCAGGATATTTTCATCAAAGATTCCCACCATGGTCTCACCATCGCCTCCCCAACTGCCATTGACCGAAATGGTCCAACTGTCGCGTACCAATACGCGCATGGTAACCTCTTGAGAATTAAGCGAATCGGGAACGATCAGCAGGGCAAGTTGTGAGATGTAGTTTCGGCTGTTCAGGAGCTGCATGTTGCGTACCAACTCCTGGGGGTTGATCGTGTCGCCCTCTTTGAAGAAGAGGTCGCGACGGATCACTCGTTCGCGGGTCTGAATGTGGAGGCTGTTTGCGGTGCGGGCCAACCAATTGCCGTTGGCATCGAAGACCGGAATACGCTCGATTTCGATCGACCGAATCCGTCGTCCTTGGAAGGGTTGGTAGATCTTGCTTTGGTCGACCACCACACCCGATGGGGTGGGGGCAATCTCCTCCTTCTCGGTAACCAGCAGGTCGTAGAGCAGTTTCGACACCTTGCTCCGGCTCGCCTTGCTCTCGATGCTGTCGAATAGGCGTTCGTTGCGCAGCTCCGAAAGGGAGTCGGAGGGCTCTTCGATCAGGGCATTGATCATCCTTCGGATCGAATCCTTTTGTCGGTTTAGTTCGCGTTGCTCCTGAATCTCTCTTTTGCGGATCGAGTCGAGTCGCTCGAGCGAATCGACTCTTGCCTCCTCCAGGGCCTTTCGTATCGAATCGCGTTGCTGACGGATTTCGTAGCGTTCGATGGCCCGTTCGTACCGCTCCAGCCTCTTTTGCTCGTTCGACGATGCGGTCTGCACGGAGTCGGGAGTTTGGGCAACCGCCTTCGTGAAGAGGAGCATCAGAAGAGTGAGGAGTATGGTGCGAGCGAATATCATCGAGTTTGAGTCGTTGTTAAATACAGCACGAGGCCGTCCTGCGTTGGTGCAAGACAGCCTCCTATGCGTGGCTTGGAGCTTCTCGGTTATTTACGAGCCTCTTTGGCTTCAATGGTCTCCGTGGCGTGGGGCACACGCATCAAGCGCTCCTTCGGAATAAGTTTGCCTGTTGTCTTGCAGATTCCATAGGTCTTGTTTTCGATACGAATCAAGGCCAATTCAAGGTTGCGGATGAACTTCATCTGATGGGCGGCCAAGCGCTCATTCTCCTCTTTGGAGAGGGTGGCTGCCCCCTCTTCGAGTACCTTATAGGTGGGTGAAGTGTCTTCCGTGTCGTTCGACGAGGCGTGCGTAATGTTGGAACGCAAAATATCGTAATCGGCCTTGGCATTGGCCAATTTCTTGAGGATAAGTTCTCTGAACTCCTCCAACTCGCTGTCCGTATATCTGGTCTTTTCCATCTCTGCCATAGCAAATGTTCGTTTGGTTTATTCAAAATTAAGCAAATATTTTGAAACTACCAAATTCCGTGCGAAAATTATTACAAAAAGAGCAAAGACCCTCGCTACATGAGCGTAGCGAGGGTCTTTCGATATGCATTAAAATTTCGTTTATTGCTTTGTTACGGCAATCTTGAGCGGCTCCTCGTCGATCTCGGAGTCTACTACGAATGCACCCGCGGGCTCGGCCGTAAACTTCACCTCCACAGCCTGAATCTGCTGGGCGATGTAGTCGGCGAAACGCTTGGCCGGCAGGGCAATCTCGCGGTTTTCGATTTCCACGCGGATCTTGTCCGTCACCTCCAGACCCGACTCCTTGCGGATATTCTGGATGCGGTTTACCAATTCGCGGGCGACACCCTCCGAGCGCAGCTCCTCGCTGATCGTTACATCGAGGGCGATGGTGAGTTTGCCCTCCGAGGCCACCTGCCATCCGGGCATATCCTCCGACGTGATATCGAAGTCGGCAGCTACTACGGCCAGCTTCTCGCCTTCAATCTCCAACTCGGTGAGCTTGCCACTCTCCACATCCGAAATCTGCTCCTGCGAGAAGCCAGCCACCAGGGCGGCAATCTGCTTCATCTGCTTGCCATACTTCGGGCCCAAGGTCTTGAAGTTGGGCTTGATGCGCTTGGTGATGATGCCGGTGGTCTTCTCGATGAGTTCGATCTCCTTGACATTCACCTCGCCCATGATGAGCTCCTTCACCGCCTCGATATGGGCAGCCATCAAGGCATCGAGTACCGGAATCAGGATCTTCTGCAGCGGCTGGCGTACCTTGATGTTCACCTTGCGACGCAGTGCCAAGACCATCGACGTGGCCTGCTGAGCGATGCCCATGCGCTGCTCCAATTCACGGTCGATCAGCTGCTCGTCGGCCTTGGGGAAGCGGCTCAAATGAACGCTCTCGCCCGAGTGACGCTCGCTTGCGAGGTTCAGGTCGCGGAAGAGGCGATCCGAGAAGAAGGGGGCAAACGGAGCGGCGAGTCCGGCAACGGTCTCCAAGCAGGTGTAGAGGGTCTGGAAGGCGGCGAGCTTGTCTTTCGACTCACCCTTGGCCCAGAAACGCTTGCGGTTCAGGCGTACATACCAGTTCGAGAGCTCTACATCGACAAACTCCTGGATGGCGCGGGCTGCGGGCGTGGAGTCGTAATCCTCCAACAGGGCCGTCACTTCGCGGGTGAGCGAATTCAGGCGCGAGATGATCCAGCGGTCGATCTCGGGACGCTCCTCAACCGGCACCTCGGCCTCACGACCCGTGAAGCCATCCTCGAGGTTGGCGTAGAGGGCAAAGAACGAGTAGGTGTTGTAGAGTGTGCCGAAGAACTTGCGACGTACCTCATCCACGCCGGCCTTGTCGAACTTCAGGTTGTCCCAGGGCTGGGCATTGGTGATCATATACCAGCGTGTGGCATCGGCTCCGTAGGTTTTCAGCACCTCGAAGGGATCGACTCCGTTGCCCAGGCGCTTCGACATCTTGTTGCCATTCTTATCCAGCACAAGACCATTCGAGATGACATTCTTGAAGGCTACCGAGTCGAAGAGCATCGTGGCGATGGCGTGTAGCGTGAAGAACCAACCGCGTGTCTGATCCACACCCTCGGCGATGAAGTCGGCGGGATAGACCTCCTTGAAGGCCTCGCCCTTCGTCTCGAAGGGGTAGTGTACCTGGGCATAGGGCATGGCTCCCGAGTCGAACCATACGTCGATCAGGTCGCTCTCGCGCTTCATCGGTTCGCCCTTCGACGAGACGAGGATGATGCCATCCACATAGGGACGGTGCAGGTCGATGCGGTCGGTCGAATAGTTCTCCTTCGACATGTCGCCCACCACGAAATTCTTGTAGGGGTTCTCGCTCATCAGACCGGCGGCGATCGACTTCTCGATCTCGCCCATCAACTCCTCGATCGAACCGATGCACTTGAGTTCCGAACGATCCTCCGTGGCCCAAATGGGCAGCGGCGTACCCCAGAAGCGCGAACGCGAGAGGTTCCAGTCGTTCAGATTCTCGAGCCACTTGCCGAAGCGTCCCGTGCCGGTCGATTCGGGCTTCCAGTGGATGGTGCGGTTGAGCTCCATCATGCGCTCCTTGAGGGCCGTGGTGCGGATAAACCACGAGTCGAGCGGGTAGTAGAGTACCGGCTTGTCCGTGCGCCAGCAGTGGGGATAGTTGTGTGTATGCTTCTCGATCTTGAATGCCTGATTCGAGGCCTTGAGTTTCAGGCAGAGGTAGATGTCGAGCGACTCGGCAGCCTGGGCAGCGGCCTCGTCGTAGCGACCATCCACCGTAAACTGCGGATCGTAGGCGTTCTTTACCCAGCGACCCTCGTACTCCTTGTAGGCCTCGCGGTCGATGCACTGCTCGACAAACTGCTCGTCGAGCTCCTCCATGAGGTAGAATTTACCCTGCAGATCGACCATCGGGCGCGTCTCGCCGCGCTTGTTGATCATAAAGAGCGACGGAATACCTGCCTGACGAGCCACAAAGGCATCGTCGGCACCGAAGGTCGGGGCGATGTGTACGATACCCGTACCATCCTCCACCGTTACATAGTCGCCCGGGATCACGCGGAAGGCCTTCTCGGAGGCCTCCTGCCAGTTGCCCTGCTCGTCGAGCTCTACGGGCTTCACCCAGGGGATAAGCTGCTCGTAGCGCATGCCGACCAACTCGGGGCCCTTCCACTCGCCAACCACCTGCCAGGGGATCAGCTTATCGCCCGCCTTGTACTCCTCCAAGGCTACGCCCTCGGCCTTCTTGTTGAAGTGGGCATAGAGCAGGGGCTTGGCGACGATGGCCGTCATCTTCTCCCCCGTGTAGCCGTTGTAGGTGCGCACGGCCACATAGTCGATCTTCGGGCCCACGCAGAGGGCCGTATTCGAGGGCAGCGTCCAGGGGGTCGTCGTCCAAGCCAGGAAGTAGGGGGTACCCCAGCCCTCCATCTCGGGCTTCGGATCCATGATGCGGAATTGAGCCACCATGGTCGTATCCTTCACATCGCGGTAGCAACCCGGCTGGTTCAGCTCGTGGGTCGAAAGACCCGTTCCGGCAGCGGGCGAGTAGGGCTGAATCGTGTAGCCCTTATAGAGCAGCCCCTTGTCGAAGAGCTGCTTCAGCAGCCACCAGAGCGACTCGATAAACTTGTTGTCGTAGGTGATGTAGGGATCGTCCATGTTGACCCAGTAACCCATCTTGCGGGTCAGATCCTCCCAAACACCCGTAAACTCCATCACGGCCTCGCGGCACTTCTTGTTGTACTCCTCGATCGTGATCGTCTTGCCGATATCCTCCTTCGTGATGCCGAGTTTCTTCTCCACACCCAGCTCCACGGGCAGACCGTGCGTGTCCCAACCCGCTTTGCGGTGTACCAGGTAACCCTGCTGGGTCTTGTAACGGCAGAATACATCCTTGATCGTGCGGGCCATCACATGGTGGATGCCCGGCGTTCCGTTGGCCGAGGGGGGACCTTCATAGAAGACAAACGTGGGGCAACCCTCACGCGTGGTGATGCTTTTGTGGAACGTGTCCTCTTGGTCCCACAAGTTGAGAACCTCTTCGGCCGTTGCGGGCAGATCGAGGTTTTTGTATTCCTTGAATTTCATAAAAAATATGTGTTTTTAGTATATTCTTCTATCTCTCTAACGGTAAATTCCGGCCCTTACTCGAAACTCTGCATCTCGATCAAGTGGGCGTAGATGCCTCCCTTTTGGAGGAGTTCGGTGTGGGTGCCTTGCTCGGCAATGCGGCCGCGTTCGATCACGACGATTTGGTCCGCGTTGTGGATCGTCGAGAGGCGGTGGGCAATGATCACCGAGGTGCGACCCGCCAAAAGGTTGTTGAGGGCCTCTTGCACAAGTTTCTCGCTCTCGGTGTCGAGGGCCGAGGTGGCCTCGTCGAGGATCAGGATCGAGGGGTTCTTTAACACGGCGCGAGCAATCGAAAGACGCTGGCGCTGGCCACCCGAAAGTTTCATGCCGCGATCACCGATGTTGGTGTCGTAGCCCTCGGGGGTCTGCATGATGAAGTCGTGGGCATTGGCCACCTTGGCGGCAGCAATGATCTCCTCGCGCGTGGCATCGCGGCGACCCATGCCGATGTTGGCGGCAATCGTATCGTTGAAGAGGATCGTGTCCTGCGACACAATGCTCATGTGGTCGCGAATACTCTCCTGTGTGTAGTCTCTCAAATCCGTGCCGTCGATCTTGATCGAGCCGCTCATCGGGTCATAGAAGCGGGTCAGCAATTCGCTGAGGGTCGATTTACCTCCGCCCGAGGGGCCTACCAGAGCCACGGTCTTTCCCTTCGGGATCTCGAGCGAGACATCGTCGATCACGATGCGGTCGCCGTCGTAGCTGAAGCGCACATGCTCCAACTCGATCTTCTCGTCGAACGACTTCATCACTTTGGCATCGGCCTTGTCGGTTACCTCGCTTTGGGCATCGAGCATGGCGAAGACGCGCTCACCGGCAGCCAGACCCTGGTTGATGGTAGCAAACTGGTCGATGATGGCACGCACGGGGCGGGTGATCTGCGAGAACATACCGATGAAGATGATAAAGCTGGCCGCGTTGAGCGAACCCTTCAAGACGAGCATGCCGCCGAAGACCAGCACGACGCCCACGGCCGAGATGCCGAGAAATTCGCTCACGGGCGAAGCCAACTGCTGGCGGCGGGCCATCGAAAGAACGATGCGCGAGAAGTCGGCGTTGATCGCATAGTATTTGTTGCGGATGTAGTCCGTAGCGTTGTAACTCTTGATGAGTTTTACGCCCGAGAGCGACTCATCGAGCGTGGCAGCCATCTCGCCCAGACGCTCCTGACCCTTGAGGGCCGGGTGGCGCAGACGCTTTACGATCGAACCCACGATCAGGGCTACGATCGGCAAGAAGAGTACGGCGAAGACCGAGAGTTCCCACGAAATGTTGATCATCGCCACTACATAGCCGATTACCAGGAAGGGCTCGCGAGCCACCACCTGCAACGTGTTGGTGATGCAGAACTGTACCATCGAAACGTCGTTCGTGATGCGCGACATCACGTCGCCCTTCTTCTGATCGCTAAAGAAACCGATGTTCATGCCGATCACATGGCTGAAGAGGGTGTTGCGGATCGACTGCAGCGTGCGTGTACGCATGTTCTCGATAGTCCAGGCTCCGAGGTAGCGGAAGAGGTTAGAGAAGAAGCAGATGGTGATGACCATCGAGGCCAACAGGGCCAACATCTTGATGTGGCTGAACTCGTCGAAGAGCTGCGAGTAGAGGTACGACACGGCCTGGGTCATGAAGTCGCTGTTGAAGGCCAGTTCGGGGAACTCGTTGACCGGCTTCCACGAGAACGAGGGGTCGAACATCGACTGGATGATCGGGATCGCCGCCACATAGGTGAAGGTGTTGAATACGGCGTAGAGTACCGAATAGATGAAGTAGGGTACGGCGTATCGACTGATCGGCTTGGCGAAGCCCAATATGCGTAAGTAGGTTTTAAACATGACGACTTTTTTTCTTTAAAAAGTAAATTTCTCGCAAAAATAAGAAATTATCCCCAAAAAGAGAAAAAATTACGTCGAAAAGACTGACCGCGTGGAGTTTTTGGAGGGCTTGGAGCGGGTTTTTGGCGGTTTTTTCGCAAAAATAAGGGCCAAAGGGTGGAATTCTTGAATTTATTTGTATCTTTGTGCGCTGAAAACCGAATGGAGAGGTGCAGGAGTGGTTGAACTGGCCCGCCTGGAAAGCGAGTAAACGTCAAAAGCGTTTCAGGGGTTCGAATCCCCTTCTCTCCGCAAAAAGGAGAAACACGATTTCTCAAACGACTTCTGCTGAAAAGCAGAAGTTTTTTGTTGGTAGAGTCACCATCGAGTTTATTCGAATAGTGGCTCTACCAATAAAAAGAACTCCCTTTGGGAGCCGTTTGAGTCGTGTTTCTTTTTTTTGCAAGGGCCCCCGCGGCGAGCGGGTGGGGATCGGCGTTAAGCGGAGCGAGCGCAGCTCGCGCAGTAGCCAATCCCCCGGAGCCCATTGCAAAACCCTTTTGCGGAGAGAATATCCTACATCCCCACCCCTATCCCCCTCCCCTTGCGAAGGGAGGGGCTTTTAGGACTGCGGCCCTTTGGTCCCGTGTATATGTGTTTGGCAAAGAGCGTATGTAACATAAAAAGAGCTGCTTAAGCAGCTCTTTTTATGTTACATACGCTTACATGGGAAGCAACTCTCCGTAGCTGACTCGAATGTACTCTTCGGATTCAACAAGATAGTCTATATAGCTCCATACTAATCTTTCTGCAGTCAGCGTAATAATAGAGTACTCCACTGACCCATCCGGATAGGTTAATATAACCTTTTGACCCTTGCCCTGATTTACAAGTTGATAGCTGTAGTACTCTTTGTCACCCCAACCTCCATCTTCGGAGTCGTATTCTTGGTCCCAACCAAAACCGGCTGCATCGAAATAATGCAAAATATAACCCGAAGAGAAGTTGTGTTTCCAGGTTCCTACCAAGAGGTTATCACCACTTTGCGGGGTGTTGTTCTCCTCGTTGTCGCTGCATGCCGTCAGCCCCAGGGTCATAGCGGCCAGAAAAAGATAAAATAGTTTTTTCATGATTTTAATTTATTGGTTTGTCAAATCGTAGATCTATAATCTTTTCAATGCGTATGCTTTGCCGTCGATTTCTACAAAGAGTTCGGCAATCAGTTGTCGTTTGACCTTATTCTCTGCCTCGTTCATGTATTTAACGACCTCGTTGTAGAGATCCCGCTCACTATTGGATAGCGATTCTCCGTTAGCCATCTTCTCTTCAAGGGTCAGATAGGAACTCCAGTAGAAAGACTCATCGATGTAGGGCGAGTGGTCGGCATCGACAAAGATGCAACAAATAAGATCGTATTGTGTC
>JAEIGA010017677.1_pt1 | contig 10861 bp, 8 predicted proteins | sample 9270691 | NCBI WGS metagenome assembly JAEIGA01 (sample SAMN17057246, study PRJNA624740) | gut metagenome | biome: biome; isolation source: fecal sample | host: Bos grunniens | place: China: Xizang | collected 2019 | reverse complement strand
TTGGCGCACAAGGTTGATGAAGTGGCACCAAAATTTCATATATCTCAGCGTATGGGGGCAAAGGATCGTATGTTGATTGTTGAACGTATTTCAACGGATGGCAAGGGCATTGCATATGCTGGCACCGGATACGAAGGTTTTTATGATGCGCCAAACGCATTCCAGTTGATTATCAATGACTATGTATTTACAAATGCATCTGAACACAGATTGGTTGCGCCACGTTTGGGCTTCCCGTGCATGGACAAACTTAAATACTCTTTTGAAGATTTTGTTTTGAATGATGTTAGTGCTGGTACATGCAAGACCAAGCATCCCGTGGTAAAAGGATTTGATGCATCGCCATCCCGTACTATAATTTATCAGCCAATGTTCAAAGGGTTATATGATATCCAATCAGACAATAATCCATATCATTGTGATTATGTTGCCCAGCATTCTTTGGATGCGCCTGCGGGTGTTGGTGGTATCTTTTATCAACGTGGTGATAATACAATTAAATATTTGGAACCTGGTCAAAATGTCACAATTAGTCCTCGTGCCCCAAGCAAAGAAAGCCATTTGTATGCGTTGACGCCAAAGGTATATGAATTGCAACGTCATATTGTGAATAATTCGTATGATATCAAAACAGCAGATGCACAACATAAAAAAATAATGGAAAAGCGTCAGAAATTGATTCAAAGATATATTGATTTTAGCAAGGCAATTAAATCAAAATAAAAATACCCTTGGAATACATACCTGCTGACATGGCGGGTATTTTTTTGCATCATGTTTATCAGAGGAGAGAGAGGACCTATCATGTTATTAAAATCAAAAATCTGTTTTACTGTGTTGGCTGTTTATGAAATGGCTGCCGTATCAATCTTGCATTTCCAGCGAGTGTGTGATGCAATATTTACACCTAGCTTTTGCGACAGTTGGTATCGATATTTTCTGTTTTGCATAATTGTGCCGTTGGTTGGAATTTTGATATGGATGTGGATACGCGAAATTGTTCGTGCACATCGTCGTCGTGCGTTCATACGCCGTGCCAAAAGTACTGTCAATGGTATAATGTCCACCATTCGTGGCAAGGTAACCGAACATATTGCCCCACGTGATATGGAAAAGATAATAACTGCAGCGATATTGGTTGGAATCAAAAAGTATACCGATAAACATCCGAATTTGCGCCATAATGTAAATCGTATTATGGATGTGGCAAATGGTGATTCTGATATTGAAATTCTGGAATCAGAAGATATCGTGCGCACATCTCGCACGCAAAAAAGGGCAAGTAAACCCGCCAAAACATCGGCTAAAAATAAAAAATAAAAGTATTTGCTGAACGATACAAAATCCGCCCAAAATTTTTGGGTGGATTTTTTTATATTTGGATGATATATTAAACATGTCATACGGCAATGGTGCTGCATGATCGCGGATTTACATCCTAACTTGTCCTGCGTTAATGGACTAAACAAGGAGTATTAAAATGCTTAAAACTGCCGAAGCGGTGTCTTTGGGGCACCCTGATAAAATTTCCGATTATATTTCATGTTATATCTTGGACCGAATGTTGGCATGTGACAGATATGTTAAATATGCTGTCGAAGTCATGGTCAAGGATAATACAGTTATCTTGGCGGGTGAAATAACCGGCAATGTAAATATGGATTTGCTGGATGAACATGTCAAGGCTGCGTTGCGTGAAATTGGGTATGATGAAAAGTACGCATCAATCTGGGGCGATTATGCAATAAATATTAACAAGGTCCGTGTTGTTAATATGATTGGTGTTCAATCCCCAGATATTAATCGTGGCGTGACGGAAAAAGCTGGCTGGGGTGACCAAGGTGTCTTTGTTGGCTATGCGTGTCATGGTCCTGATAATATTAGCCCAGAACTGTATTTTGCACGCAAATTAAATCGTGCTATTTATGAATTTGCACGTGGTTCTGATAATCTGGGGCTGGATATAAAGACGCAAATTACAATGGATGAAACGGGTCGTATTACTACGGCAATTGTTGCGGTTCCGATGCTGCACCCGTATGATTTAACCGATTTGATTGTTCGTGCGCTGGGACGGACGCCCGATAAAATCATTGTAAATGGTACTGGGGTATATAAATATCATTCATCCATTGCAGATTGTGGTGTCACGGGTCGAAAACTTGCATGTGATTTTTATTCGACAGCATCGCCGATTGGTGGTGGGTGTCCATGGACCAAGGATGCAACCAAGGCGGACTTGACCTTGAATATGTATGCACGATATCTGGCACTAGAAAATCTGGGTGATAACGATGAATGTTTTGTGTATTTATCGTCATGCATCGGCCAGACAGAATGTCCCAGTGGTCACATAAAAACAATCAAGAACGGTGTGGTATCAGAATATGATCTGTACTGTAATCATGCGCCTGCAGAATTGATTAAATTATTTGGCCTTAATCGCCCGATATTTACAAATCTGTGTTGTGATGGCCTGTGGTCGTTGCGGGTCCGTCCAGTTTAGGTTAAAAATATTTATGTTCTGGGGTATTTATGGTATAATTTACCCCAGATATAATAAAGGGGAATGCGATAGCAAAGAAAAAAAAAGGGGGGCGATGGGCGTGGTGCGTGACCGCCAAGCTTATAACATGTATTTGAAGATTGTGTACGAAGGTAAGAAGTCCGCACATTACCTGGATTTGAATGGCTGAAAGAGCAGGGTATTATCAGCGGCGAAGGCAAAAATCTGGATGAACAGGGATATTCAAGGTATAAAAGAACACTTCTTAATAAACAGCTTGCTGAAAAAAACATTATAAAAAACGCACCATTTGGTGCGTTTTTTTCTTATCGATTACGACCGGCTTGTCTAAGGTTGTGTTCAACAACCTTGGCGATATCTACAACGGTACATTCAGCTCCGTCAAAATATGAAAAGCGTTCATTGTACCCGGATGCAATAACCGGTTTGCCAGATTGGTCTGGTACAAAGATTGTGCCTGATTCGCCAACAAATCCGGTGCCTATATACATCTTGGTATGTCCGCTATAGCGAACAACTGCACCCGGGTTAATATGCTTAAAGCTTTCTTGGGTTGGGTTTTCGATGATTGCGCCTGGGATGTTGTGTGATTTGAAATATGCCACCAAACGGTCGCCGTTATACAATGCTTCGCTGCGACCTGCTTTTTTTGCAAAAGGGCGTCCTGCAAAGCAGTTCTCACGGAATTTCATGCGTTTTGTTGCATCAACAATCGCATTTGTCACACTTTTGTTGCAGTAGTTATAATCCAATCCATATAACTTACCAGGTGTTGCCAGGCGGCGATTGATGGAATCGATATCCATTGCTAATTCTTTTGCGGATGTTTCGCCCAAAAGTTTTGCGATTTCTGCATCAGACATTCTTTCCCAGTCCACGGTCTTGAAAGATTGTGGATTAAAATAATTTCGGTTTAATTCACGCCCACCTTCGGATAGATGAATGGCGTTATCTTGGCGGTCGGCAAATTTTTCTTCTGGGTTGCGCCCACAGATTGCCAATGTTAACAAGAATGTTGCAATTGCGGTTGTTGGTAATGTAAATTTTCTTGATGTTAAAACTTGTTTGATATCCATTTTTATATCCTTTTATTATCGTACATGTCTTTGAACATCATGTTGTAATTTGTGTTGAACAATCTTTGGAACATCAACCACGGTGCATCTTGCAAAGTCAAAGTATTCAAAGATTTCCTTGTTGTCATTTGATGCAATAACTGGGCGACCACGTGGGTTTTCAACAAAAGTGCGTCCATCTTTGTCGATATACCCGATACCCATATACATATATGCGTGGCGTCCTTTGCGAACAAGCGAGCCAGCGCTAATTGATTGAAAGTCTTGTTCAGATGGTTTTTTTATAATGGAATTTGGGATGCTATCTTGTTCAAAATATTTGACCAGATGCCGTGCGTTGCGCATTGCTTTTTTGAATGCTTTGGATTCGACGCATCTTTGATTTGGGAATGGAATTGCGGCAACATTGCCACGGCGAAAACGGATTCTGGATGTTGCATCTTTGTATGCACGAATCACAGATTCTGTGCAATAATCACGTGCCCGGCGTTCTGAACCGAACATTTGTTTTGCTGTGGCGGTGCCAGACATCAAAGAGTCCATATCCATTGCGTATTCCTTGGCGGCTGTTTTACCAAAAATTTCACCTACGCGTTGATTGGTGTTATATTGCCATTGAACCTGTTCAAAGGAATTTGGATTAAATATATCACGGTTTAATTCAGCATCGTCTCCACGGTCATCTGTGGTGTATACCGCATCATCTTGACGCTGATTAAATTTATGGGCATCGTGTAGATTGATTGCAATCAGTGCCAACAAATATCCCGCCAAAACAGCTGGGATATGAATAATGACTTCCCGTGCCAAATTTTTTGTTTTTCTTGAACGCATAAGCTTATTGTCCTTTTTTTTGTCGTTGTGATAAACATGCATAACTAAAGAATAATATAACACAAAATAAAAAGGTGTCAAGTTTGTGTGAGAAAAATATTGACAAAATAAAATAATGTGTTATATTTATATAGAGTACAAATATGGAGAGCTTAATGAATAAACTGACAACTATTAAACTGTCGTTATTGACATTGGTATTCGGTGGCACCGTATCCTGTGGCGCACAATGCGACAGTGGGTCCGATAATAAAATCGAACCAGAATTAAAAAAAGAAATAGAATTGTTAGAAAACCAGGGTATGAAACAAGACAATCGTAAACTTCAAAAGATTGTTGTTCCTGAATACATAACACCAGAATATATGAATAAACTGCGTCAAGAAGTTTATGGAAAACAAAAATAATAAAGGTCCAATTGGACCTTGTTTTTTTATTTGTATAAACTTTCGTATTGTGCAGATTCTGCCTGGTATATCTGTCGCAAGCTGCGCCCGTCACAAATATCATCAAATATAAATTCACGACGCATGCCATTCGCATCAGTACATATAACGACATCATCACTGCCGCCCCGTGGATTGCAGTTTCCAGAGCATTTTATTGGTGCAACCGCATTATATACGGCCGTCATGCGTTCTTGTGCCATGCTATACGCCTGGTGTTCATACTGAGTTTGCGTGTTTTTAAATTCATAATCAAATGTTGCGCTTTTTACAAATTCGCCACCTATATCCCATGCGTTTCTGACGGTTTCGGGTTCGATAATTTTATCTTTTAGTAATCCTTTTGTGTCTGCGTTCTTTAGTGCGTTTAATTTTGCCGAACCTATTGATACCAGGTCTGCCATATCGTCTGCGACAATATTCGGCAAGACCGCCTCTTCACGGTTCATTCCATATAACATATTCCCCAGAAAGTCGATTGAAGCCACCCGCCCATTGAATAACACGCCATTCGCCTGTGGTGTTTTGTTTGTCTGACCGGATACTGTATATTCTTTACCCAAGGCAACTTTTATATCGAAATCATTGCCATCAATACTATCAAAGGCATTGGCAACAGATGCACCCATAATCCCACGTCTTTTGTCATATTTTTCATATACATATTGTGTCACATCTTCATCGCAGAAAATATAAGATTCAAATGCTGCCCCACGCACATCGCCTTGTATTGAATGTGAAGAAGCCTGAATATCCATAAACATATCATTTGTCCATGTACGACAATTTGGTACTTTTACAATGCCGCCATCTGGTGTTCTTTCCCATATTGCAGTATTTTCATCTGCTTGATTAGCGGTTTGGTTTATGTGTTTTGTGTACAGGTCGCCTGCTGCAAGGACGTATTTTTTTGACCCATTTGCATAATAATCGTCTGATAATACTACATCAACAACCTTGTACGCGTTGCGGTGTGTTCCATCGTGCATTGTGATTGAAACTTTTTCGACATATGTTCCCGGGGTTGGTTTTGTATCGCCCAACTTTTCTACAACCTTATTGTGATTTTCAACCAATGTTGAAATAAAGATATTGCACCATTTATTTTTAGACAGATTCTTCTCTCCACAGGATAATGGAATCTGGTTTTCGTCTAGTTTGCATTGTGTTTCTTGTGGAAAATGGCATGGATATTCGTTGCTTCGTATAATTGGTTCTGGGTTTGTGGCTTCGCACTTCCAAATTATTTCAGCCAAGCTAAATGTGGCATTGTTTTCTCGTGCCCAGTTGCCTATTGCCAAGAATTCATCCTTGCGTGTTGGTTCGCAGTTGGTTCTTAAATCTTTCATTGTCTGGGCCAGTGCCGAATAAGACCAATAATGTTTTATAAATTCAGGGTTTTGTATTGCATCTTTTGCGTCCAAATGCGGCATTTTTAATGCTGATGGGGTGTTTTGGACAAGTATTGCTTTTGACGGGTCAGACTTTGTATCTTCATTCGCATACACATTGCAGGTTGACAAGACGACAAAAGCACCCAGGCATAATAATCTTTTCATTTTAATGCCTCCTGGCACTCGTCTGCGATGTCTGTGGCATGATTTATCGCCTTGATTTGTGTTGCGTTTAATACTATGGCAACGCCCGATGCAACGGTTGTTCCGCCTGCTAATATATTTGATGCGGTATTCAGCTTTTTTTCTTTTTCGTTATCCCCAGCACGGACATCTTTGGAATTTGCAACGGCGCTGGTCACTGTGCCGGCCAATCCCAATCCTGCGCCAATACCGCTGGATGCGGCGGCGCCAACTGATTTGTTGTTAATGCTTTCTATATCTACTGTTTCCCATGCCTGGCATGCACTAATAATCTTGGCGGCGTGTCCCAGTTCTGTTTCGCTTGCAGATTGTGAGATTCTTGCCTGCATACGAACATTCGATAGTGTTTGTACAGCGCTTATGCATTCTGTAATCTGTGCTTTAATATCGCCCTTGATACGATTGGTTCCAGCAATAACAGTACTTGCAATATTTGTTGCTGTACTGGTGGCCATTGTTCCTGTACGCCAATCGCCCAGTTTTTTAGATTTATTTGTCAGTTGTTCTAGCTCTGCCTGTTTTTTTGCAATTGTATCGCTTGTGATGCTACTGTCGCTTGATGTTGTATCTTGATTGCTGACATTTCCAACAATTTCGATTCTGGCCAATTCCTTGACATCTTGGGACTGGGCCATCTGATTTAATTTTTCTATTTCCTTGGCCAGTTCTTCTTCTATTGCGTCTGCTTTTTTATCAACTTGTGCCTTGGCGATACCTGTCCCCAGTGCTGTGCCAGCTGCAACTGTTCCAACGCTGCTGATGGCGGTATTAACACCTGCCAATGTCTTTATACGCCCCAGTTCGCCTGCAATACCGCCACATGCGGTGCGCACATTATCAACCGCCGCAGATAAATCTGTATCTGCACACGCCAAGGTTGGCATTATAAACAAGATAAAAAAACAATACTTATGCATATTCATGTCAACTACATACTGATTATTATATCACACAATAGCATATACACCTAATGAATTAACAAACCGTCCATGTGGACAGTTTGTTTTAGTTCATTGCTTTTGGCCGACTGATGTATTTATGTGCCATTTGTGTGATAAAGTTTATCGGTATAATGATTAAAGACAATCCGAATACATACATCCATTGATGTGTGTTCATTGGTGCCAATTGTAATACCTGGCCACCAAAGGATACCGCCAAAATCGTGCATGAAACAATCCCTGCTGCCACTAATAAAAACATTGGGTTGTTTTGCAGACCTGCAAATATATTATAACCGTTGGTACGAACACAGAATCCATTTACTACCGCCATTATTACCAGTAATGCAAATCGGGCAGACATATATACATCTGAACCAGGGAAAATATTGTGCATGTGTAATATTTCCATAAGGGCAAAAACAATGCAAAATCCCAATGTTGTCCAAACAATTTGCGTGACATTAAATCTGGATAACAATGGTGCGTTTTTTCCTTGCGATGGTTCTGATAGATATTCTTTGTGTGGTGGTTCACCACCAAATGCCAGTGAATTTAGACTGTCCATAACAATATTGACTAATAATATTTGAACCGCCGTAAATGCGTCAAATCCGAATAAAATTGGAAAGACAATACTTAAAATTACCAATGTGAAATTGATTGGTAGTTGGAATCGTAAAAAGCTGATAACATTATGCACGAATGTGCGCCCCAGTAAAATACAATTAGCAATAGACAAGAAATTGTTGTCTGTAATGATGATATCGCCAGCTTCTTTGCATACATCGGTACCGTCACCCATTGCAAATCCTACATCTGCACGTTTTAACGCTGGGGCGTCATTGGTGCCATCGCCACACATACCGATGCACAGATTTAACGATTGTGCCAAACAGACCAGGCGCAATTTTGTGCTTGGTGTTGCGCGTGCAATAACTTTAATGTTTGGCAGAATATTTTTGATATGCGCATCTGACATTTCATCAAATTCATTAGATGTTATACAATAATCCTTGTCCGAAGATACGATGCCACAATCGGCTGCGATTGCGTGTGCGGTGTCCAAATTATCACCTGTTATCATCATTACTTGAATACCTGATTTATTCATTGCTTTGATAACATCAGAAACACCTTCTCGGACTTGGTCACGCATTGCAACCAATGAAATAAACACCAAATCATCAGGCAGCTCTTTTTCTTTTGCCCACGAAGTACTGTATGCAGTTGCGATAAGACGCATTGCCTGAGAAGCATTTTTCTTGATAAGCTGCCGTATGCGTGCCTTATTGATTTTCTTGATTGAACCGTCTGTATCAACAAAAAATTTAGCACGAGATAAAATTACTTCTGGTGCACCCAGATAATAAGATATTTGATGTGTCTTATCCAGTTTAACTGCTGAAAATTTATGTGCACTATCGAATAAAATGCGTGATGAAATTTTATGTTTTTTTTGAATTTCAGATATTTTTTTTGCGATATCTTTTACTGCGCCAAACAGTGCACGGCATGTTGCGTTTCCGCCAATGATGTTTTTATTGTCATCGTATGCACAGTCGCATGTCAGTGCAATGTTTTCCAGAAACAAATGTTTTATGTGGTCGCCATTGGATAAATCAAAGCCAATATCTGTTCCCATTGCGGTATAGTTGTGTACAGGTTGCATAAATCCATATGTAAGTGTTCCTGTCTTATCTGTGCACAGCAGTTGTATATTTCCTGATTCTGGAATCTTATTCGGATTCTTAGCCAGGATATTAGAACGTATCATACGATTGACATTTTGACTGGTAATAATACCGATAATAAATGGCAGACCTTCTGGTACGGCTGCAACAAATATGGTAAGTGCCACAGTTAATGTTCCAAATATCGTATACAGCAAAGATATACCACTACTAATGTCTCCGGACATAAGACGAACTACCAGCAATACACCAAATATCACCAATGCACAAACAGACCCCGCCTTGCTAATTAAATCTGCCAGATTGTCTAACTGAATCTGCAAAGTTGTTTTAACTTCGTCTATTGAATAAAGTGTTGACATAATTTTGGCATTTTCCGTATGTGCACCGATTTTGGTCACACGCATATAACATTTACCACTTTGCACAGTTGTTCCTGCAAAAACACTATGTGCATCTGTATACATGTCTGCAGAAGCTGTTTCATCAGGGTTGTATTTATAGTTCGCTGGAACAGCCGTTTTCTTAACCTCGTCGCTTTCGCCATTCAGTATGGCATTATTTACATCAATCGTTCCGTCAATAACATATCCATCGGCACAAATTTTTTCACCTGCACGCAAAATCACAATATCGTCAACGACCACCTGACTGCTGTCCAGACAAACAGGTGTCCCATTTCGCATAACGGTTGCAGAAAACATGGACGATTTTTTATATAATTCATTTGCGCTGCGTTGGGTTTTAAGTTTTGTCATCACCGTTGTTGTTGCAACGACGACCAAAACGGCACCGATTCCAATGGCTTCATATATGCTGCCGTATCCAGCAATACCAAGGACAAGAAATACCAGCATCATAAAAGTCAAAACCTGGTTCAGTCTATCGTGGAATACTTCCTTAAAAAAATCCCACCCAGACCGTAAAGGTGGACGTGGCATCTCGTTTGTTCCGTATTTTGTTCTGCTGGCAAGAACTTGCTTGGATGACAAGCCATTAAAATTTTTTTTCATAAGTTTTCTCCCAAGATATTGCAAGTGTATCTTAGAATAGATTCTCTAAACAAATCAACTGATAAAATGTTGTCGCCCAGATTTCCAATAGTGTCGACCCGTTGATTTGGTCCGCCTGCATCACACTTCGCATCGCATAGCATTTTAACAGGTAGTACATGTTGATAATTGGTGGTTTAGATTGTATAATACTATCATGAAAAAAATACTTTATATCTTTCGACATGGCGAAACAGACGCAAACATCCAAAAACGTATGCAGGGGTGGTTGGACGTGCCATTAAATGCAAATGGTGTGTTGCAAGCACAAGTATTGGCGCAAAAATTGACGGACGTAAAATTTGATGTTGTGTATTCGTCGCTATCATCGCGTGCTTTGGATACTGCACGTGCGGTGGTTGGCGACCAACAGATTATACAAAATGGTGATTTGCGTGAATGGAATATGGGTGATTTTTGTGGACATATTGTAAAATTGACTGATAGCCCTGCAGATACCCCGATTGATATGTCGGGTGATGTAATTTATGCACCGTTTGCATTGCTGTCTAATGACGATTATGTCCCACCAAACGGTGAAAGTTATAATATGTTTATTGCGCGTGTTCGTAATGCGATATTGGATATCGTAAAAAACTCAGACGGCAAAACAATCGCCATTGCAACACATACTGGGGTGGCGAAAAATATAATCAAACAATTCACAGATATAAAATGGCCACGTGGCGGAAT
>JAEIGA010017676.1_pt1 | contig 10862 bp, 10 predicted proteins | sample 9270691 | NCBI WGS metagenome assembly JAEIGA01 (sample SAMN17057246, study PRJNA624740) | gut metagenome | biome: biome; isolation source: fecal sample | host: Bos grunniens | place: China: Xizang | collected 2019 | reverse complement strand
GTAAAAATCAAAATCAACCCCAAGATACGATGACCCGCTGGGTGAAAGAGTTATTTTTATCGGGCAATCTCTTTTCTCAAGTTTCATTTTCTCACCTCTTGATATTATTATAACACTGTTTCTGTCCAATAAAAATCCCTTAATCTGAATTTCAGGGAACTTTTCGATTTAAATCAGACGCATCTGTTCCCTAAACAACAGCAGCATCATACAATAAAAAAATCCTCCTTATCGGAGGATTTTTTGTTACTGTTCAGTTCCCCATAAAACTGAACAACACGTTTTGTTCGATTTTCGCTGTGTATTTTTACAAATAATAAAGAATTTCAAGCAATTTAGAAAACTGGTCACCTAAAGCGGAAGTTATTATAAAATACAGTTCATCATCGTTGATGTTAAAATAAACATCTGTCCAACCTGCCCCATAGGGAACAAGCTTCATTTCCATTCCACAGTCTCTTTTTCGCATTATCTTTTTTATCACCTCTTGATGTCATTATATCACCAATGATGTACTATAAAAAATAAAATCAGCATAAGCTGTGTGTTTAACCTGAATTTTTCAGTTTTTCAAACAAAAAGATCAGTTTGTCGGTATAATTATCAAAAAAATTGCTTGATAAAAAGTTAAAAGTAATATATAATACTATATAAACTTATTTTGGGATGTTGTTTATGGATAATTCAGAGAATAAAAATGAAATGATTGAAGAATCGGCAGCGCAGGAAGCTCCCGTAACCGAAAGCGAAATCCTGCCCGAAGAAGAAACCGCTTTTGAAAGCGAAAACGAACCCGTTGAAAAAATGCCGAAAGCCGTCAGGGCTGGGCTTATAACGCTCGTTCTGCTGGCTCTTGCAGCTTTCCTTATTCTGCTTTCGTTCTCGCTTGCCAACACAGGTAATTCTTCTTATTCCGAATTAAAAAACGCTTTGTTGGGGTAACATCATGAACAAACTGACAAAAAGCAGCCTCAGCGCCGCCAACGTCCTGGGTGCAATAGGCACTCTGACTTTGTTGTGCGTTTATCCGCTGTTTATGACGAATTCGTACCATAACATAACGGTTTCAAAATTCCTGTTTTTTGTTCTTGCTTCCGCAGCGTTCGCCGCAATATGCGCAATAGCAAGAATCGCATCAGGCAAACCGTTTGAATTCAAAGAAAGATTGAAAAGCGATGCACCGCTGCCGTATGCGGATATTTTTATGGCGCTGCTTTTGCTTGTCGCAACGGTTTCGTGCATCACGTCGAGATATCGCCTTTCTGCCCTGAGCGGAGGAATGGGCAGGCGTATGGGCCTTATAATGTTCATCGCCATAGCGTTCGCTTACTTTTTCATCGCAAAATTCAATAAACTCGGCAGATATCAGCTTTATGCATTCGGTGCTATTTTGATGATTATGTGTTTTTACACGCTCTGCCAGCACGTAAGCTTTGACTTCCTTGGCCTGCAAGCCAGAGTCACGGCAACGAGCAAAAAGAATTTTGTCGGTTTCCTGGGCAATATCAACGTTTATTCAAGCTTTGTGTGCCTTGGCTCGGGCCTTGCAACTTATATGTTCACCCACGCCAAAAACAAAGCTGAAAGAATATTCTGGACCGTCGGCTGCATAGCGGGCTTTTTCGGTATCGTCACAGCAAACACAGACGGCGGTTACGCAGCATTCGTTGCGATGTTTGCGCTGCTTGCAGTCATCTGCGCAAAAGACAGGAAAACGTTTGAAAAGTTCTTTTTCGTAACTTTTATGTTTTTTTTCGTTGCGGGCGCATTTTTCTTTATCCGAACATTAGCCGGAGAAAAGGCTTTTCCGCTCTCATTTTTAACAAAAACTCTCATAAATCCCAAAATAGTTGTTACAGGTTTGTTAATTTCCACGATATTTATTTTAATAATAAGATTGACAAATTTGTCAGACTCTGCTATTATTATAATACGAAAAGTTATAATAGGTTTACTAGTGACGGCTGTAACCGTTGTTGCTGCGGCGGTCATCTACGTTTCCTTCATTAACACGGAAATCGAACTCGGCAGGCTGGAACATTACTTAAGATTTTCCGACCATTGGGGAACAGACAGAGGCTTCATCTGGTCTCATCTGCTCAAGGCATTTGCCAAATTCCCCCTTGACAAGAAAATCGTAGGCTACGGCGAAGAAACCGTTGCATACATTATGATGGAAGCCTACGGCACAAAGGGCGCTGCAAGACTCGGGTATTATTTCGATAATGCACACAACGATTTCATTCAGTACCTTGTGACAATCGGTATCTCAGGTTTGCTTTCATATATCTGCCTGATTATTTCGGCGATAGCAACCTGCATCCGTTCGGATTCGGTTCACAAAAAGGCAATCGCCTTTGCAATCGTGATATTCGTTATCCAGTCGCTTGTGAATATCACCCAGCCGATAACCACTCCCCTTTTGTTCGTGTTTATCGCGCTCACCCAATGTTCCATGGCGGAACAAACTAACTAAGGCATATGGTTCAGATTACATACGCAAATAATGCAGAGAGGAGGACAAGATTAACTATGCTTAAGAAAAGAATCGCAGCACTTGCTATTTGCTTCATTCTCATCTCAACTCTCAGCTGCATCTTCGTTTCCGCTGCTACTGATGCTGACGCACCCATCGCCGGTGTTGTAGAAACAGCTACAGACGCAGAAACAGCTACAGATGCAGAAACAGCTACAGACGCTGAAACAGAAACTGACGCTGAAACAGACACCGATGTTGCAACAGCTACTGATACAGAAACTGAAATCGCAACAGGTACTGATACAGAAACAGTTGCTACAGGCACAGATACAGAAACACCTGAAGAACCCTCAATCTTCGAAAAGATCTGGGACTTCATCGTTCGCGTATTTGAATTCATTCTTAGCATCCTTCCCTGCTAAACTGTAGGGAAGGGCTAAGCCCTTAAAACTTAACAAAAAACCAGCTACAAATTAACGGTTTAGTATAAAAATGGAGGGACTTAAGCTTTCCTGCCGAACCGACAGAAACCTTCCCATACATAGCAAATCTAACCGCGAAAATTACTGTAGTGTGGAATGTGAAAAATTTTGGCTACATTAAAACAATATAATTTACATTTTCTGTGTTTTTTGTTATGTAATCTGATTAGATATGTACGCTGCGCAATGCAGTGTAATTAAAGAGTTGATAGTGGCCACTGTCAACTCTTTATTTTTTTACCCAAAACCTTGTATACACAATCAATATGATATATAATGTGTTTAAGTTTGTATAAAGAGGGTTATAGAATTGAAAAAAATCATATGTTTTCTGATAGCAACGGTTATTCTGTTTGAACTCAGCTTTCAATCCTTTGCCATAATCGATTCAACCGAAAGCCTTGCTTATGCACCGTCGGAATCGGTCGGAATCAATCAGCTTTTCGGCGCCCTTTCTGCCGATGTCGGCGGAAATAAAACGGTTTATTCCAATCCCGATGATTGCGGTAGGCTTTACCTCAAAACCGCAGGCAAATCCGACGGAGTTCTGCTTTATGATGAGCCTGTTTCCTCAATCTGCGTTGACGGCGGCAGTATTTATTTCATCGCAGGCGAGAAAAAGAGCAAAATCATGCGCCAAGATGCAAGCGGCATCCGCGAGACTATTATAGCCGAAAATACAAGAATCGATTCACTGTCCGTTGCGGGCGGCAAAATGGTCTGGCTTTCAGGCGGAAACGGTTATATCGCTGATACGCATAGCGGCACCGTCAGCTCCGTTTTTGCAGCACCCGACGCTTATGCGGTAATCGCCAAAAATGACGGAAGAATCTACATTATAAAAGAAAATAATAACGCTGTCGCCACCCAGAGCGCCGACAGCTGCACGCTCGAAGGCACCGAGGAATGCGACATCGGCTTCACCTGCGCCCTGCTTGACACGGGAAGCGGCGCTTTGGAGGAAGCAAACCTGTTCGATGCCATTTCATCCGATTCCGTATATGAGCCGCAGGATTCCGTTTATTCGCTCGCCAAAAGCATAACTGTCAACAACGTTACCATACCTACCTCGGAATACCCCGTGGGGTCATATTTCACCGATAACGGCAAGGGCTGCCGTGACCACAGGACAGGTGTGTGCGGCAACGCATCGGAAGATATGTGCAACTGCAAGGCATTTTATAACGGAACACCTCTCAAAGCCGTTCAGTGCTACGGCTACGCTCGCTATCTTTATCTCAGAATGTTCGGCAATATCGGCCACGAATACCACAAGCTGACCAACATAAACCTCGGTTCCATATCGAGCGGAAACATCACCACAGAATCATTCAAGGAACTCCTGAAAAAAGGAATTCCCGGCTCACATCTTAGGGTTACTTATCTCAAGCCCGACGGCAAAACCGTCAGCAACCACTCGCTGATTATTATGGATTGGAACGAAGCAGGTTTTTCGGCGTGCGAATGCAACCTAGATGCCAAGTGCGGAGTATTCGTCAAGCAAAGACCGTATTCCGAATTTGTGCCCACGCTTATCAGCGTTGATTTTTACTGCGCTCCCCTCTGGGGAATAATCGAGGACAGACTTGCAGATGCAATGGATATGTTCGTTGCTTTTTGGCGCAAAATGTTTGAAATATAAAAAGCAAAACGCCTTACACCTCTCAGGAGCTCCCCAGAGGCTCTGTAAGGCGTTTTTTTATTTTAGCTGTCCTCTATTCAAGTTTCAGCCATAAACACATTACAGAGCTTTATAGGCAAAATTAAAAGCTGCAGTTGAATCAACTGCAGCTTTGATTGTTTGTTTAATTATTCTGCGAAGCCCGAATCAACAAGCTTAACGAGTTCTTCAACAGCCTGTTCTTCGTCGGGGCCGCCGGCGATGATGCGGATGTTTGTGCCGCCCATGATGCCAAGTGAAAGCACACCGAGGAGACTCTTTGCGTTAACTCTGCGTTCTTCCTTCTCAACCCAAATGGAGGACTTGAATTCATTTGCCTTCTGAATAAAGAAGGTAGCGGGACGTGCATGAAGTCCAACCTGGTTCTGAACAGTTACGTCTTTAACAAACATATTTATATCTCCTAAACTCAAATTTTGTATCAATATATTACATATTATATCATAAAACTTTTCTTCGTCAACAATTTTAAAGCCCTGTTTCAATAATTCGGTTAGTAACCCAAATGCCGAGCTTTTTTAATTTTTTGTTTTGTTGAAAATGACCATAATAATTGCAGCCGTTTGTAAAAATAAACCAAAGCTCAGTTATGAGCGCATAAACTGACGCCGCAAAACAACCCATAAAAAGGAAAATACGGAGCGAACACAGACCTTCTGTGTTCCTCCGCTCCCTAAAAGACCTTTGGCACAAGTTCTCTCATTGTCATAATTATACATTTTATTGCGTCAAATATCAATTGACAAAATCTATATCTTTTTTTGTTTGAACAAAATATTAATGTATATTATTTACAAAACTTTATTCATTTTTAGAACAATATGTTTGTTTTTGTAACTCGTAGGCGAAAAACAGCAAAAATCAAAGGGCACTTCAGAAGAAGTGCCCTTTTCAGTTACTTTAATCAGTTAAGAACGTAGATAACTACTTCTCTGTTGCCCCAGTCGCGGCACATTTCTTCGTTATCCATATAAAGGTCAATGTCAGTGTTACCCATTTCAACAAATCCGCCTGTGTCAGCGGCGATGCAGTAGCCGTAAACATAGCTGCCGTCAGCTGAAACAACGTAAAGTTCGGTGCCGTAGGGAATTTCATTGGGGTCAACCGCTATATGACCGGGCATAGGTGTTCTTCCGCTTGCTGTTGCGGGGTCGCCTGTGTAAGCGGTAGCCTTGCCTTCAATCTTATAAGCATAATCAACGGGAGCGCCGTTTTCGTCAAGTTTGAGGTCTTCAGGTTCATTAAGATCCGAAATCGCTGCGTGTGAATTCTTGTAAGCTGCAAGAGTTTCAACGTCCTTTGTGCCGTATCTGATAACTTCGTCAACAGCTTCCTTGGTGATTTCTTCCTTATCAAGAACCTTGGAATCAAATACTCCGTCGATGTATTTTTCTGTGTAGTAATAAACCTTTTCGCCTTTTTCGCCCTTTGTTTCGGTTACCGTTTCTCCAACGAACATATCGGGATCTGCAACCTTAACTGTTTTAAAATCAATTTCTTCGGTTTCTGTCACCTTTTCAAAAGTAGCTCTTTTTACGGTGATTTTTGTGAAGCTTGTGAGCTCTGTGTCAAGTGAGGGTTCGACGATATCGTGCTCGCCGAGATTTATGCCCGCTTTGTTCAGGGCATCTTCAACTGTGCCGTTGGCAATTGATACCATTGTTGCGTGTCCGTCACAAGTAAGGCCTACGCCGAAAGCTCTTGTGATGGAAATGTTCATGCCGTCATAAATCGGCTGTGTTGTTTCTTCGGTAATGATATCACCTTCGTTTAACTCTATATCCTGGTTATCAAGGATATCAGCAACGGTGTTTTCATAACCTACAAAGTAACCGATAAGTCCGTTATCTTCGATTCTGATGATCTTCGCTCTGTTGACAACAATCTTGCCGCCTTCTTCAGGGTCGAATTCTTCAAGAAGAAGTTTGTCATCAGCGCCGAGGCTGATACCTGCAACAGATACGATTTCGCGGGGATCAGTTGTTTTTACCGAAATTGTAACGGTGTTTTCTCCGTCCACTATCTCAACCGGGATGCTGATGTTTGCAGCAGCAAAAGCGGTTACTGTTACGGAACATATAAAGAGCACTGTGATAACTGCCGTCAGAATTCTGAAGCTTCTTTTATGAGTTCCGGAAGTGGCGGGATTCAGTTTTTTAAACATAATAATCTCCTTATTTTGCGCATTAGTAGTTTTTTGGCCGGTCTCTTTTGTGAGGCAAACCTCGATTTCCTTTTGCAACGAGTGTTATTATATTGACAAAAGTTAAGTTTGTCAAATTTTTTGACGTTCATTTTTTGTTAACTTTGCACAAAACAATTGACACTTTTTTGCAATCCGACCCCATCACCTTGTGTTTTTGAAGTTGCAATTTGTCAAAAAAAGTAAATTTCTTTGTACAAAACGGAAAAAGTTACAAATCGGTTACAAAGCGGTTAAAATGGGTAACAATATTCTTATTTGCAAAAAAGCAGGCAGATTTCAAGGGTATAAAATGCCTGCATTGTCAGTATTATCCTTTTTGGGAGAAAATATACATAACAATCATATTCAGGAGATAAGAAAAGTATTCCGAAGCAGCAAAACCCCCCGGCTCCGCACAAGAACCGGGGGTGCTTTATATTTATAGTATTATATATACATTATATAATAGTATCTTTTGTGAAAAGAACTTCTTTGTGGTTATTCTCTTTATCGAGAAAATAAACCTCGCCGCCGTCATTACCCTGAAGGGTATATACCTTCTCGCCATCGAAAACGATTGCGGCTCCGTTTTCGAGCGCAATTCCCGAATACTGCCTACCCTTGACCGCATCGGCAAAAGAACCCCAGTTGCCGCCCTCGTAGTGGGGGCAATTAGAATAAGGCAGAAACCCAACGCAATCAACAAACATAAACTCATGGTTTTCGGCGCAGTCATCATATCCTTCCGCAAACCAGCACATTGAGCCCGATGAATAGCCCGCAAGAATAACGCCTTTTTCGTATGCTTTTTTGAACGCTTTGTCAGCGCCCGTTTTCGTCCAGGTATCCATAAGGAATTTCAGATTACCGCCGCCTGCATAAACGATATCCGCCGAAAGAATTCTCTCCTCGATTTCAGCATATTCCAACGTTTCATCGCTCAGTAAAAGCGCGCTCACACTGCAACCGAGTTCAATAAAGAGCTTAAAAATATGCTCGTCGCCGTTCATATCGTCAAAACCTGCTGTCGGCACGAAAAGCACAGAGGGGTGCTTTTTGCCTGCAAGTGAAACTATATGTTCAAATATCGGCATTATCTCCCTGTCGCAGTATCTGCCGCCGCCGATTCCGATAACAATACCCATAATTACCGCCCTTTCGCTTTGCCGATGCAATTCATCGTCAGAATCCGTTTTTATAAATTGTATCATACGTAAATGCAATAGTCAATCAAACAGCACTATTGACAAATGCACTTTTTTGATTTACAGTTAATTTGAAATAATCAACATAATAAACGGAGATGACGTGATGCACAATCAGAAACTTTGTTTCGGAATCAACCCCTGTTTTAACGCTCCGCAGACGGAGCAAATAAAAACACTGAAAAAAACAGGCTTTGAGGGATATTTTATCGATGACTGCCGCAAAGACCAGCCCGTTGCGGAACTTGTGAAAGCCGGCAGGGATGAAGGTCTTATTCTCCAGTCATATCACGCGCCTTTCAACAAGAGCGACGATATGTGGACGCAGGGCGAAATTGGCGAAATCGCACTCGCCGAACAGCTTGAATGCCTTGAAATATGCGCAAAACACGAAATCCCGATTATGGTAACCCACGCTTTTATCGGCTACGATGACGATTTTGTTTCGGTTGAAACAGGCATCGAGCGCTACGGCAAAGTCGCAAAAAGAGCAGGCGAGCTCGGCGTAAAATTTGCGCTGGAAAACACAGAAGGGCAGGAATTCCTCGCCATTCTGATGGATGCTCTCAAAAGCGAAAAGAGCGTCGGATTCTGCTGGGATACGGGCCACGAGCTTTGCTATAATTACAGCGAAGATATGACCGCCCTTTACGGCGACAGACTTATTTGCACCCACATCAACGATAACCTCGGCATTAGCGACTTTGGCGGCGTGCGCACCTATCTTGATGACCTGCATCTTCTCCCGTTTGACGGCGTTACGGACTGGGATTCCGTTGCAAAAAGGCTTGTCAGGTGCGGCTACAACGATTTCCTGACCTTTGAGCTTTCAACCACCAGCAAACGCGGCAGATTTGATAATCACAAATATTCCGAACTGCCGTTTGAAATCTACGCAAGCGAAGCTTATGCAAGGGCTTGCCGCGTAGCGACCCTTAAACTTAAATACGAAAGAGAGGCTAAACAAAATGTCTGACCCTCAGAAACTCACAAAAAAGCAAAACATAATCCAGGTTATTAAATTCGCTCTTTTCTCCGCTTCAGCAGGCATAATTCAGATTCTCACCTTTACCCTTTTAACGGAGCTTACAGACCTTGAATACATGTTCTGTTACCTGCCTGCGCTCATCCTTTCCGTTCTGTGGAACTTCACGGTCAACAGAAAATTCACCTTCAAATCCGCAAACAATATCCCCATCGCCATGCTGAAAGTTGCGCTCTTTTACTGCGTTTTCACTCCCCTTTCAACCTGGTGGGGCAAGGAGCTTACGGCACTCGGCGTCAATGACTACATAGTTGAAATCGGAACAATGGCGGTTAATCTTGTTACGGAATATCTCTACTGCCGCTTCGTTGTTTACCGCAACTCAATGAACACCAGAGATTAAAAAAATAAGGCTTTCACGGTCAAAAACTGTGAAAGCCTTTATTGTTTATTTACGCCGCTTTTGATTCAGCTTTGGGCGGCGATTCTTTCTTCTTGCGGATAAACTGAAGAACAAAAAGAATTGCTATGAGCGCAAGACCCGAAACGTCAGTCACAATACCGGGGATAATCAGGAGAAGACCGCCTGCAAGAGCAATCGCTCTTTCCCAGACAGGCATTCTGACAAACATATAGCCTTCCATGCCTGCGGAAACGATATATATACCTATAATCGCCGTAATGCAAAGCCATACGATTTCATACCACGGAGCATCACTGATAACGATGAGCATATCGGGGCTGTAAGCGAAGATATACGGAACAATAAACGCCGTGATGGCAAGCCTTGTTGCCGTAACACCTGTTTTGAGCGGATTGGACTTTGCGATAGCCGAGCCTGCATAAGCTGCGAGGGCAACAGGCGGTGTAATATCCGCAACAATACCGAAATAGAAAACAAACATATGAGCCGCAAGCATCGGGATACCCATCTTAATAAGAATGGGAGCCGTGATTGTTGCCATAATAACGTAGTTTGCGGTTGTGGGAACACCCATGCCGAGGATAATGCAGCAAATCATTGTGAGGAAAAGAGCAAGGAAAGTGCTGCTTTCTGCAATGGGAACAAGGGTGTTGATAAGGAGCTGACCGAGAGCCGTCATCGTAACAACGCCCGAGATAAGGCCTGCCATGCCGCAGGCAACGGCAACACCGACGGTGTTCTTTGCGCCGTTTTCGAGCGAACCGATAACGGTTGCAGGATCAAGCGGTGCATGTCCCTTGGAAGCAAACGAAAGAAGTGCGCAGACAACCATACCTGCAAACACCGCAACCTGCATATTCTGCGAACCGAAGGGAAGCCAGATGCCGAGTGTTACGGCAACGGGGATAGCAGGGATAATAAGTCTCCATGCATTGCTCTTGCCGATTTCGTGAGGCACAAGGCTTACGATAAGCGAAACAAGGATTGCAAAGCAAGCGGAAACACCTGCGCTGAAATAGTTCATGCAGATAACAAGAACAACAATGGGTAAAAGAAGATAGCCGTTCTTGAATATAAGCTTGAAGAAGTTGGGGAGCGCATCCTTGGGAAGGCCCTTGAGACCGAGCTTCTTGGCTTCAAAATGAATCATAAGAAAAATACCTGCAAAATAAAGGAACGCAGGCAGAATAGCAGCAACAGCGATTGTTGCGTAAGGCACTTCCGTCATTTCCGCCATAAGGAATGCCGCTGCCCCCATGATGGGAGGCATAATCTGGCCACCCGTTGACGCCGCCGCTTCAACGGCAGCTGCAAATTCGGGCTTATAGCCCGTCTTTTTCATCATCGGGATTGTGATTGAACCGCTGCCGACAGTGTTCGCAACGGATGAACCCGAATACATGCCTTCAAGTGCGCTGGAG
>JAEIGA010017675.1_pt1 | contig 10862 bp, 19 predicted proteins | sample 9270691 | NCBI WGS metagenome assembly JAEIGA01 (sample SAMN17057246, study PRJNA624740) | gut metagenome | biome: biome; isolation source: fecal sample | host: Bos grunniens | place: China: Xizang | collected 2019 | reverse complement strand
TTTTTCCGCTTTTATCGTGTTGATAAAGATTTCCACGCTTTCCGCTCCTTTCGGCGGCGGCTTGATTATCTACTTTCAGCCGTTCCGTCCGCTTTCGGTTTCGGTGTTCCCTCAACCTTGTAATACCATTATACACCATTTGTTGAACATTGTCAAACGATTTTAGTACATTTTTAGAAAATAATTAAATATTTTTTTAATTTTGTTAAACATACATTAAACAGTTGACAACATATAAGAAACGTTGTATAATAAAAATACAATAATATAATAGGAGCGTGCAACGATGAACATTGAACAAAAAATTAAAATGCTTTGTGCTTGTAAAGGTATTTCACAGCGAAAGCTTGCGGAAATGGTAGGGCAAACCCCGTCCAACTTCAACACGAAAATGAAACGGCAAACGTTTACGCAAGAAGAATTAGAAAAGATTGCTCAGGTGTGCGAAGTGGTTTACGTGTTCGGCTTTGAAATGCCTGACGGAACGAGAATTTAAACAACTAAGAAAAGGGCGGCGGCAAGCCGTTCTTTTTTCGTCTTGATACATTCCCCGAAAAATTGTATATCGTGTAAATTTGGGGCGTTTTACGGCTTTATATAGCGTTTTAGATATGATTTTATAATACTTCCAAGAGAAAAAAGGCAAACGAGGAACAATTAACCGCCGCCTTTTAAAAATTTCTTTGAAAAATGATTGACAAAGTAAAAATTTATTGGTATAATATTTATACCAATAAAAAATTGGAATTTATGAAAAGGAGATGCTGAAAATGATGATTAGAGCGCTTTACAAAGCAAAGACCGTTGATGCGGCAACGAAGAACGGGGTAACCGTAGCAAACGATATGGGCAAAGTGGTTTTGGTTCTTGATATTGATACGGAATTGAGCAAGGCAACGATTGCCTACCCTGTTGCAGAAGATGAAGCAAAATTTATGACGGTAAGCCTTAGCACGTTGAAGATTATCGACAAAGATATTGTAAACCTGTATTTCGCCGCAACGCCTACGTTGAAGAGTATGGCGGCAAAGCCTACGGTTGTTATGCCCGCCGCCGAGAAAGCAGGACAGGCAAAAATTAAATTGGCTTAATAGGCACAAAATCAAAGCGAAAAAAGCACAAAAAACCATTGAGTAGATTTGCTATTGCGCAAGTTTGCCCATAATTTTTTTAAATTCCTTCTTTAAAATTTACCTTAAAAAAGGTTGACAAAGGCGGCGGTTTAGGGTATAATATTTATACTAAATCAATCATCTTTTGGCAACTCAAATCATTAAGGTAAGGGAAAAGCAACGGCTCTCCACCGTTGCTTTTTTCTTTGCAAAAATAGGGCATTTTGTTGTTGTTTCAAGTTTCAAAAATTGGGGAAGTTTTGGGGAAGTGTTCACGGAAAGCCTTTATTTTCAAGGGGTTTAGCCTATCGGGGAACGGGTTCAAGTCCCGTCGCCTCAACCAAAAAGGCGGTTTTTAGGCAAAAAATGCTTGAAAATCGCCTTTTTTTCGTCGTTTTTTGTGCGTGAAGTTGTGAAAATTGGGGAAGTTTTGGGGAAGTTTTTCCCCACGCTTTACCATTGATTGAGTTTTTCGCCCTCTTTCAATAAATAATCGCCGTTTTTCGTCAAATCGCTGTAAGCGTTTCCAAGCTTTCCGAACGAATGACCCATAAATTCTTTTAAAGCAGGTTCGGCGATGCCAAACGTTTGACATTTTGTGTAGAACGTTGTTCGCAAATCTTTCAACGTATAATCGGGTAAAACCACTTGCAAACGCTTGCGGACGGCTCTTGCGGAGTGTTTTATTTCGATTTTATCCCCGATAAACGGCTTTAAGCGTTCGCAAATAGGGATATATTTAAACTCAATCTTTGATTTATCGTTAAAATGTCGCTTTGAATTAACGGCTTTTATAAACCTGTCGCATATTTGCGGCGGGTTTTTTTCGTTTTCCATTTCGTTCGGGCGTAAACCGCAAAACAAAATAAGAGATATTTCAGCTTTGCAATCACAATCGGGAGAGGAAAGCCAAGAAATAAGCGTTTTTTCGTCTTTGGGTTCAAGTGCTTTCCCCTCTTCTCTATCGTGTTGAATGTGTAAAACGGTTGAAAGTGGGTTAGCATCTATCAATCTATGCGTAATAGCGGCGTTAAAAACGGCGTTCATCAATGTGTATAACTCGTCAGCCGTCTTGCCTTTTCCCTCTTCTTTTACCCTATCCAATAGCATTTTGCAGTTGGACGGGGTTATTTTTTTTATTGGCGTTTCTTCAAAGTGCGGTTTCAGATAGCGGTTGTATCGGTTTATATCCGTTCTAAAAGTCTTTTCCGCAACCTTTTCCTTTCGGAAGTTTTCAAAGTAGTACGTTGCAAAGCTGTGGAACGTGCTACGAATGGCGGCGGCGGTGTTGTCTTTCTCGTTCGGTGTTGCGGTTTTTAGCTTTTCGATAAAATTTGCCTTTGCAAGTTCTATCGTTTTACCACTTGCGGATATATCGAACCCGTCACGCCTAAACCGTATTTCGTACGTGGTGGTGTTTTTCCCGCTTGCGTGCGTACGCAAACGGCAACGCTTATCATTTATAATAAGCAGTTTTTTGAATGTTTTCGGCATTGTCTTTATCTCCTCGTCGGTAAATTCAACAATGCCCCATTTTGCAAGCTCTTTTTCCTTTATTTCGTGAAGTTCGCCGCCGCCCGTGTTCTTCTCTTGCCCCTCATAGGCGGCGGTTAAAACGCCCGAAAAATTGTTTTCATCAAAAATTTTAATTTCGTTATTGTTCATCGTTGTCAAATTTAGGACGGGGCAGTTTTCCGTCTATATACCACTCAAGCGGGTTAACGTTTTCTTTTTGTGCTTGCAAATATAACTTGTGTAAAGCAAGTTCTTCTTTGCTCATAAGTAAAAGAAAAATAAAAGTAAAACGCTCGCCGTAATCTAAGTTGAAATAATACGAACCCTTGTTTTTGTCGGATTGAATAATATCAATCATTTCAAATTCTTTGTCAAAAATTTCCTCAACTGTTTTGTTTGCTTTCTTTTTTTCCTCTTCGTCTATATTAAGAAGCTCTTCTACTTTGCAATCAAAGATTTTAGAAAGTTGTTCTAAATAACTACTGTTGATGTTTACCTTTCCTTGTTCCCAATACGAATAGTTGTTTTGAGAAATTCCAAGCATATCCGCAACCTGTTTTTGCGTATAACCTGCCTTTTTCCTTGCAATTTTTAGATTGATATTATATCCCATATTATAATTCTCCTATCTTTTTTTGCTGTTTAATAATCAATGATATTGATATTTTAGCATAAAAAAATTGGACTGTCAATAAATTTTGTGGGTATTTTGGAAAATTGATAAAATTATTGATAAAGTAATAAAAATATCAATAATACCACTGATAAACGCTTGACTAATCATTAAATATCAATTATAATATCAATACAAACTAAAAAGGAGAAGAAAAAATGCGTACAAGTAAGCTAAAAAGTTTTAGATTGCAAAAAGGTTTTTCGCAACACGAACTTGCGGAAAAGGTAGGCGTTGCACAAAATTCTATTGTGTATTGGGAAAGCGGGCGTTCTATGCCTAATCTTATTAAAGCGGAAAAATTAGCCGCTATCCTTGATATATCAATTACTGAAATTATCGACCACTTTAAAACCGTATTAAGCAAGGAAGAAAACGAAAATGGAGCAAAGTCGGCGGGAAACGTTGCAAATTGAATATGGAACGAGCAAAGAATATTTTGCGGTTCGTGTAATGTCTGAGGATATGATAAACGCCCACATTCCAAAGGGGGCGGTTGTTGTCATACGCAAACAACGTTATGCGAGCAACGGGGAAATAGTGCTTGTTTTACACAACGGGAAGCTTTGTTTTCGTTATTTTAAAGAGGTTGACGGGGATTTATACTTGACCGCCGCCAACAACTCTATAATGCCCGTAATCGTGCGAAAAACGGACGATTTTGCGGTGCTTGGGAAAGTATGCGAAATTAGATTTGAGGTGTAAAAACGATGAAAGAAACAGCGATCAAGAAAGGTTTAGAAAAACACCCGACACAATGCGGGCGTTTGTTGGCGTACGTGGAAGAACACGGGAGTATCAGCACGATGCAAGCGATAATGGAATTAGGGATAATCAATCCCGCCGCCCGTGTATTAGAATTAAAGCGTTCGGGGGTTAGAGTAGTTACAACGATGAACGAGGGGCGAAACAGGTTTGACGAGCCTTGCCGCTATGCGGTTTATACAATCAAAAAGGACGGGGTTGCGAATGGGTAAAGATAGTGTTTTGATATATGTTACAATAACGTACGATTTAATAGAGGGATTGACGGACGAGCAAAGAGGGAAAATATTGACCGCTATTTTATGTGATAAAAAGGGCGAACCTTTGCCCGATATGGACACCGTAACGTATTACGTTTACTCCACTATCAAAAAGCATATTGACCGCAACGAGGAAGCCTATGCGGAAACTTGCGAAAAGCGAAGAATTGCAGGGAAAGCGGGGGCAAATAAGCGTTGGGGCGATACACCGAACGAGGAAAACGGAAATCAAACCATAGCAAATGATAGCAAATGCTACCAAATGCTACCAAATGATAGCAAAAATGGCAAAATGCCAAAAACGATAGCAAATGATAGCAAAAATGGCAAAATGCCAAAAACGATAGCAAAAATAGCTGATAATGATAATGATAATGATAATGATAATGAAAATGATATAAAAGAAAAAAGAAATAATTCTATTTCTATTAAAAAAGAAAAATCGGCATTATCGGAAAAGGACGGCTTGACCGCCGCCCAACGTAAGAAAGCAACCAAAAGGGAATTTACACCGCCAACGCTTGACGAGGTAAAAGCCTACGCCGAACAGCGAGGGCGTGAAGATTTAGCGGAAAAGTTCTTTGATTTCTTTGATGCGGGGAATTGGCACGATAGCAACGGCACGCCCGTTATTAGTTGGAAACAAAAGTTTGTAACGTGGGAGCAACACAACCCGAAGAAAACGCCGTTATACACAACGGGCAAGTTTTACGTTGCGGAGGGGTAAACCGTGGGATTTATACGCTTTGATGAGATTGAGAAAGTAGAATTTGACGAAAAGCAATATTTGAAAACGGGGATAAAAGGACTTGACGAGAAAATTTGCGGTTTTGGTTTGGGGCAGTTGATTGTTTTGACGGGAGCGAGAGCGGGTGGAAAAACAACGCTTATCGGGCAAATAACGTGCAACTTTATCGAGCAAGGATATACAGGGTTGTTGTGTTCGTTTGAAATGTCAAACCCTCGTTTGCAAAGGTGGTTGACGGTGCAAGCATTAGGCAAGGATAATTTGACGGTGCGAAGAATGACAACGGGAACGCCTATTTCCATACCGAAAAGCGAAAAGAGCGAAAAGGCGGCGGTTGATTGGATAGGGAAACGGTTGCTTGTTTATGATAACAAGACTTTCAACGCCGATGAGGTTGCAAGCGATATTAAAAAGCAGGTAGAACGCAACCCGCAAATTAAGTTTATTATCCTTGATAACCTTATGAAATTTGATTTTTCGGGGCGTTCCGATAACAAGTATGACGAGCAAAGCCGTTTTGTGAAAAGGTTGCAAGCGTATGCACAAACGCAAGGCATTTGCGTTATTTTGATAGCACACCCGAACAAGGTTAAAACAATTCCACGCATTGAGGACGTAGGCGGGAGCGGGGATATAATCAACACCGCCGACACCGTTATATTTGTTCATAGAGTAACAACGGATTTCAAAGCACGAGCAAAAGAGTATTTTGAGTGGAAAGAAACCGCCGCCGAGTTGAGAGTTGATAACCTTATAGAGATAGTAAAAGATAGAGAATTTGGAGATGATAATTCTTTTATAGGGGTTTACTTTGAACCGATTGCAAAGCGTTTCTTAAACTCTAAGGGCGAAAATATCCAATATAGCTTTACCGCTCCAAACTATCAAACACGAATTTTACCGACTTTGACGGAGATAAAAGACGATGACGAGCAAATACCTTTCTAAACAAACAGCAACCCCGGGCGGCGGCTTTGACTTCTACGATTTCAAAAAAAAGCTTGTGGAGCAATACGGAGAGCAAAACGCCGCTTTCTTTGAAATGGCGTTTAGAGAGCAAGCGGGCGTTTTCCTTGAACAATCAAGCCGATTTTCAAAGCTTGCGGAATGGTGCGAAAAAGAGATAAAGCAAGCGGGAGCGATAATCAACACGCTTTCCCCTGCTGATAAAACGGACGGCTACACGGTAGAACTTGCGAAAACGTGGCGGGAGCAAATACACTACGTTGCGGAATTGGTTTATTTTCACGGTTTATTATTAGACCATAGAACAACAACCGAACAACGGGAAAATATCGAATATACCATTTGCAAGCTTTACGGCGTGCATTACAACGAAAATTTAGGGAGTTATGTATGACAACGAAATTTATACAAGATACGGTTCGAGAATTGAAAACGGAAGTACAAAACACGAAGAAAAAAGCAAAGGCGTTAAGCGTTACCGATGAGGCGAATTTGTATTACACGGGCATTATTACGGGTTTACAATTAGCTATCGGAAAATATGAACAATGGCTTTTTAACGTTCAGCCAAAGGGCAAGCGGAAGCCTAGAAGAAAACAACGCTAAAACGAGGGCAAGAACGAACGAAAACGCTTGCCTTGATACATTTATCGAGAAAAGCAAAAAAACGCTTTAAGCAAGCAAGGACAAACTCAAAAATGAAAATAGAGGTATAACAATGATTTACATTAACGAAAAATTAAGAATTAGAAAACTTGACACTCGCAGTTTACAGCTTGAAGAATATCGAGAGGCGGAAGATTGCAACCTTACGAAAGAAAAAGGGCATAAATGGCGTTGGTGCGGTTATTACGGGGATTTAAAAAGTGCGTGTTTGGGGGCATTGTCCAAGCAGTTGTTTGACAGCGTGAAAAACGAAATGGATTTAAACGCTGTTATTGTGGCGATTGATAACGCCCGTGCTGATATTATAAAAGCGATTGAGGCGGCGGGAAATTTGAAATAGGAGCATAGAACGGTATGCACATAGAAAAGGTTAAACCAAAGATTGGGGAAATTGCTCGTTTGTGGGCGATAATATGCAAAAATACAATTTCCCCAAAGGTTGCAACGTTGCGGGAGCAAAACGAAATGCAAGAACGTATCAACGCCGTTGTGGAAAGATACAAGCAAGCGATTGAAAGCGGTGTGGAGTATATGCCCGTAATACGTAAAGAACTCAATCAAATCAAATTTACCTTGCAGCGTTGGCTTGATTATAACGAGATAGTCTATGAAAAAGCGATTAAAAGAATAAGCAAAATTTTACGATAATAGCAAAAAATTCCTCGCATAATGCGTGTGTTTGCGTACGTGTGCGGGGAAAATAACCCGATAGGCACGGCGGTAAAAATTAAAGCGTTAAGGGGGCATAAATGGACGAAAAGGCAAAAACAAAATACATAAAGCAAGCGTTCAAAAACTACAACGAAAACAAAAAAGCGTTGAAAACCCTTGCCTTTGAAAGTGTAAAAGGGATAAACTACGGGGAAGTAAAAACGAAAAAAACAAACGCTCCAAGATGGAACGAAAACGCCCTTATTGGTTATATATCGCAAAAGGAAACGTTGGAAAAACAAATACAGCTTGTTGACCGTGTTTTGTGGTGGTACAAGCTTGACGGCGGCGGGCGTGATGAATATATAAAAGTGCGGTACTTTAAAAAATATCCGTTGTATCGTTGTGCTATGGAATTATATGCAGCACAAGGAACGCTTTGCAGGTGGGATAAAGAGTTTATTTCCCTTGCGAAAGCCGTCGCCGATTGGTTAAATTTGTATTAAATTCGGTTTATACGTGAACATAAAAAATAATTTAATAATAAAGGAGAAAAAACTATGGTTTATAACGTAAACGATACCGCCACTCAGATATTGGCGGCAAAACAAGTAAAAGAAAATATCTTTATGGACTTGGTTCATAAAGACGGCTATGGCGTTACGCAACACGAAGAAACGAACGCATCGACTATTCGTATTTTTAAGGTAAAACCTTCCGAAGATAACGCAAGAGAAATCGGGTATAAGTTGAACGGAGTAACTACCGAAAACGCAAATTCGGGGTGGTTCAATGAACAGGGGGCAAGCACGGCATCAGTTATTGAATATGACCTCAACTTGCTTTATGTGTTCGATAAACCCGTTGATATTCCCGAAGTTCAACAGGATATGGTTTCCGTAAACCTTATGGACAACACAACTAAAAATATTGGCGGTCGTTGTGCATTGGAAATCAATGCATCAACGATTGCGGCACAGCTTTGCACGGCTTACCACGATGCGGCGGCGGCTAAATCTTGGGATGGACTTAATGCGGTAGCCGAAAGTTCGGAAACGGGCGCCTACGAAGCCGTGTTAAAGGCATCTACAAAACTTGACGATGGCGATGAAGAGAATGGCATCCAATCTTTCCCCTTTGCTGAAAGAGAAATCATTATGCGCCCTTCGTTTAGAGCAAAATTGCTTGACGAAAGAGGTGTAATTAAAGGTGGTTCGAACTACGCTCAATCTATGCTTGCAAAAGGTGCAGTTTCCCCCGAAGCAAGAAAAGAATGGGGCAATATGTACTGCGGCGAAATTGACGGCATCCCTTGTTATATTGCGCCTGCTCAACTTTGGGCAAGAGCAGGTCAATGGACGAAATTCAAACCTACGAGCGGGGAAACGGTAGAGGGCAGTTCCGATATGTTCGCAAACGTAAACGCTATTGTATGTGCGGCAAGCGCAACGGATAGAGGTATTTCCTCGCAGGACTATATCAAGATTGTTGACAGCCCTAACGGTGCAGGCAAGAGATTGCAACCTAAAACGAGATGGGGCATCAACGTATGCTACAAGAAAGGCATCGTTCCTATTCTTGGAAGTGCAACCGTTCCCACTGAGGGCGAATATAGCATTTTTGCCCCCGCAAGTAAAAAGACGGCGGCGGCAGGCTAAACTAAAAGCAAACTAAACAAAACAACGTATAAACCGAATTTAAAAAAAGCTTGTCTATTCACGGGCAAGCTTTTGAATTTTTAACGCATTTTTCAGTTTTGCAATACAATGTATTGCAATTTTAACGATAATCTTTGATTTAATACCCGTTTTTATGCCTTATTTCAAACGATAACGCTTTTGTCGATAAATGTATTGAGAAAAATAAAATCGTGCGATTTTGGGGCATTTAAAGCGGTGCTTGCAAAAAAGCGGGAAAAACCGCCAAAAAAAGAAAAAAGGTTGCCTACATCGGTAACCCCTTTTTTCTTCTTTTCCCCTTTTTATATGCACTCCGAAAAAGTTTCTTTTAAAACCCCGTCTTTGTCCGTTTCATCGTAAACGTTGACGGGGTTGCGTTCGCCGCCGCCTTTCCCCTTATTCATTCGCTTTGCTTTCAAATGCTTTGCGTAGTCCGTTACTTCTTCCAATTCCTCTTTGGAAAGTTTTGCGTTAAGGATAAACTGCAATCTTTCAAATGTCTTTTGGCTGATAATCATTTTTATTTGTTCCCCCTGCGGTGTATAACTTCTTTCGCTTTGTTCGTTACGGCTTGAAGTTCTTCTTTCGTCAATTTCGCATTGATAATCTTGCGAATAAGTTCAAGTTTCTTTTCGTCAATCATTTTCGCTTTCCCCCTTGATTGCCGCTTGCATTATCTCAATAGCGATTATCATCGCCTTTTCTACGTCCTTAGCCTTTCTTATCATTTCGATTAGTCTTTGTTCTTGGTTCGTCATTTTTTGATTTTCTCCTTAAATAATTTGATTTCGTTTGATTTTTGCTTGATTTTTTTTTGATTATTTGGTAAAATGCCCTTAGTAGATATCGGGCATTTGGTGTTGTTCCTTTGTTCTACTCATCGGTTAGACCGTATAAATGCGAATGGAGTTTTGGAAGAACAGTATTCGCTTTATGCGGTCTTTTCCTTTGCTTATCCACTCTTTAAGGGCTTGCAAATCTTCTTTTTCCGCTTTTATCGTGTTGATAAAGATTTCCACGCTTTCCGCTCCTTTCGGCGGCGGCTTGATTATCTACTTTCAGCCGTTCCGTCCGCTTTCGGTTTCGGTGTTCCCTCAACCTTTGTAATACCATTATATCACTTTTGAATATATAACGCAAGCAAAATTATATTCAATTTTGAAAATATTTATTTTTGTTATTTTCTATCACTTTTGAATATATAAGTGTTAAAAAATATCAAACGTGAATATATAATAAAAATGCTTGACATGCATATATGCGTATGCTATAATTATATCACTAATGAAAAAGGGGGTGGAAATATGGCATTGACTGAGGCACAAAGACGGGCACAACAGCGATACCGTGCTAAAAAAGGCGGTATATCGGGAACGCAAACGAGCATAGGGGCAACCGTCAACCCTGCTGAGGCGGAACGCATAAAAGCGGCGCTACGTTCCGTCAATATGTCGAACGCTGAGGCGTTGAAACGTGTTGCGGATAGAATAGAGCAAGGCGATGATTTACGCAAAGACTATGACAAAGAAAATAACTGTTTGAAAGATTAAACAAAAAGGGCGGCGGCAAGCCGTTCTTTTTTCGTCTTGATACATTCCCCGAAAAATTGTATATCGTGTAAATTTGGGGCGTTTTACGGCTTTATATAGCGTTTTAGATATGATTTTATAATACTTTCAAGAGAAAAAAGGCGAACGAGGAACAATTAACCGCCGCCTTTTAAAAATTTCTTTGAAAAATGATTGACAAAGTAAAAATTTATTGGTATAATATTTATACCAATAAAAAATTGGAATTTATGAAAAGGAGATGCTGAAAATGATGATT
>JAEIGA010017674.1_pt1 | contig 10862 bp, 9 predicted proteins | sample 9270691 | NCBI WGS metagenome assembly JAEIGA01 (sample SAMN17057246, study PRJNA624740) | gut metagenome | biome: biome; isolation source: fecal sample | host: Bos grunniens | place: China: Xizang | collected 2019 | reverse complement strand
TTATTAATAGTTTATTTATTTTAGCTTTAGTTTTCGTTTTAGTTGGATGTAGTTTTGGGGTACCTCAACCTCCACTAAATAGCGGTAAAGACAATCCTAGTGAAGAACATAAACATAAAGCTTGTGATCTTTGTGGCTTATGCTTAGCTGATGATTGTGATGGCACTAATGAAGAAAGATGCTTCGGTCATAATGAACAACCTGAAACTTCAATCAAAGATCAATTTGATTGTATTTCAATTGAAGAGGCTTTAGAACTTGCTAAAAATGCTGGTGAAGTTGGTACAGCTGAAAAATACTATGTATATGGTGTTATTAAACAAGTTTCAAATGGTGTTTATGGTGAAATGACTATTACAGATGGTGAACATGATTTATATGTTTATGGTGTATATTCAGCAGATGGGCAAACTAGATATGATGCGATGGAAGAAAAACCAGTAACTGGTGATGAAGTTGTTCTTTTAGGTATGTTAAAAACATTTAAAGATAAACAAGAAATGGATCGTGGTTACTTACAAGCATATACTCACAATAAACCAGAAATTAATGAAGATGAATATAAAGAAGTAACTGCTGCAGAAGCAAGAGAAGCAAATACAGGTGATAAATTAATTGTTACTGGTGTAGTTGCAAGAATTACTTATGCTAATGGTTATGCTCCAAATGGGTTCTATTTAGTAGATAATACTAACTCAATTTATGTATATGGTAATGATACAGCTGGTCAAGTAAAAATTGGTAATACAGTTACTGTTGCTGCTGAAAAAACATATTATGTATTAGCTGATGAACAAAATAATGCTGATAAATTTGGCTATAAAGGATGCTGTCAATTATATAATGGAAAAATTCTTGAAAATGATTTAGGTAATTCTGAATTTGACAAATCATGGATTCAAGAAACTACAGTTAAAGATATTGTTGATGCAGATGTAAAAGAAAATAATACAACTACAATTTATAAAGTTAATGCATTAGTTAAAAAACAAATTGGAACTGGATTTGTTAACTATTACTTTGATGATTTAGATGGTGTAACAGGTTCTTATACTTATACAATGTGTAGTGGTGGTGATTTCGAATGGTTAGATGAATTTGATGGTAAAATCTGTACAGTTTATTTATCACCAATTAACTATAAATCTACTGCATCAGGTTGTGTTGTAAGATTTATTCCTATTGCAGTAAGTTATGATGGATATGAATTTGATCAAACAAAAGGTGCTGAATTTGCTCTTAAATATTATGCTAATGAACAATTCTTAGCTGCTTATGATGCAGACCCTGAATTAAGTGTATTATCAACAGTTTCTAATGATTTAATTAATCTTAAAGATGTTGAATTATCATACTCATCAAATGATGAAAATGTATGTTATTTTGAAAAAACTGAAAATGGCGTTGTATTCCACACTAAAAATCCTGGTAAAGCTGTAATTACTATTACTGCAACTTATAATGGTATTACTGCAACATCTACTGTAGAAGTTGAAAGTAATGCTCCAGTTGATTATGAAACTATTACTGTTGCTGAAGCTACTGCAACTACTGATGGTGAAGAAGTAATCGTAAGAGGTATTGTTGCATCATCACTTGTTAACCAAACTGGTTTCTATTTAATTGATGATACAGGTGTAATAGCTGTTGTAGGTAACAAAGAAGATGTTGCTTTATTATCAGCTGGTGATGAAGTAGTTGTTAAAGGTATCAAGTCTCATAAAGTTAAAGAAGGTTATACTGGTGCTGGTCAAATTAACATTTACAATGCTGAAATTCTAGTTAACTATTATGGTAACCATGAATATTCAACATCTACATTTGATACAACTAAGACAATTAATGACCTATATAACTATAATTATATGGAAGACCATTCAAATGAAGTTTATGTAGTTAAAGCAATCGTTAAAGTTATTTCTACTCCTTATTCTACAAATATTAAACTTGCAAGTTTAGATGGTTCTGTTGAATTTACATTATACTGTTCTAATGCAGCTACTCAATATGCATTCTTAACACCATTTGCTGATCAAGAAGTGACTGTTGAACTTGCATTATGTAACTGGAATAGTAAGACTTATTATGCTGGTTGTGTAATCTCTGTTATTACTGAAAATGGTAAAATTATTAATACTTTAAACTTTAATGAATAACATGTAAAATATCAAGTACAAATGTACTTGATATTTTCTTTTGGTAGGAAATAATTATTTGTTAAAAAAAGTTTAATTGATAATAAATATTATATTTCTTTTAAAATTATATACTACTAAATACTATAAAGTTGAAAAAATATTTAAAATATGGTATAATAAGTACACTAAAAGGAAAGGTAAATACTATGAAAAGAAAATCTACAATATCATTAATTTTCCTATTTATTTCATTAATAATATCTGGTGGTGCTATTGGCTTTTTATTTTTCAAAAAAGGCCTAGAAACAATTAACGATATTTCTTTTTATATCTTATGTGGTATTGTTATTACATTAGTTATTGGTATTGTTGTAGCGCTTGGAAATCAAAAAAACTATCAATATGTTCAAACATTAGAAAACAGACTTGATTTGTGGAATACAATTTCATATAAATTAAAAGGTGCAGGCGAAACTGCTTTTAATGATTTACCTATTGGTGTAATTGTATTAGATAGTGAATATCAAGTAAAATGGAGTAATCCAATTGTTCAAAAAATGTTAATGAGCAATTTAAAAGAAAAGAATTTAAAATCAATTGCGAATGGAAAACTTTACGAATATATTATTGATATTGAAGAAGATACTACAATTACTGATAGCGTTATTGTTGGAGAAATTGATTTATTCCATAAAATATATCAAATCCAATTCCATAGAGATATTAGAGCTGTTTATTTAAGAGAAATTACAGAATACGTTGAATTAAAAACACAATATATTAATCGTACTGTTACAATTGGTTATATCAATGTAGATAACTTAGAAGAAGCACTAGCTGATTTGGATATTCAAGATAAGAGTGAATGTCAAGGTAAAATTACAGGTGCAATCGTAAAATGGGCTGAAAAATTTAAAGCTTATGTTAGAGCTTTCTCAGATTCTAAATTTATGTTAATGACTAATTACACTAATTTAGTAAATATGATGGAAGATAATTTTAGTATTTTAGATGAAATCAAATTACTTCTTAAAACTACTAAAGCAGTTCACGTTACATTAAGTATTGGTATTGCATGTAAAGACTTATCAATCAAGGAATTATCAGATTCTGCTGAAGATCAATTGGCTTTAGCGCTTAACCGTGGTGGTGACCAAGCTGTAGTTTTAATTAATGATAAAACTAGATTCTATGGTGCTAAGACTGAACCTACAAGAAAAGAAGCTAAAGTTCAAATTAGATATAAATACCAAGAACTTGAATCAACAATCTTAAAATTCGATACTGTATTTGTTTGTGGACATAAGTATCAAGATGCTGACTCATTTGGGGCTACTATTGCAATGTACAATTTAGCTGTTGCACTTGGTAAAAAAGTATTCATTATTTTTGATGAAAATAGTATTGATGCTACAGTTAAAAAAGTATATGAGGATGTAAAAAAATATCATAAAGTTTTATTAAAATCACTTATCACGCCAACTAAAGCTTGTGAACTTGTAAATGATAAGAGTTTATTAATGGTTGTTGACTGTCAATCTAAAACTCAAGTAATGTTAAACGAAAAACAATTAGGTTCATTCAAAAATATTGGTATAATTGACCACCATCGTAAAAATGATGAAGGTACAATTCCAAATCCTATCTATTATTATTCAGAACCTGCTGCCTCATCAAGTGTAGAGGTAATATTCACATTGCTTGAATTCTCTGAATATGAACTAATAATAACAGATAGTGAAGCTACTTGGATGCTACTTGGTATTGTTGTAGATACAAATAACTTCGTATATCGTTCATCTAATACTACATTTGAAATTGCTGCTTTACTTGCTAAAAAGCAAGCAAATATGGGTAGAGTTAAAGAGTACTTAAAAGAAAAGAAAGAAGAAAAATTATTAAGAAATAAACTTATCGGTGATATTGAAGTTTATCGTGATAATATTGCGATAGCTACACAAACTGATGATGCAGAACTAGAAGCTGCAACACTAGCTAAAGTATCTGATGAATTACTTTCAATTGAAGGGTTTATTTTATCAGTAACTTGTGGTTACAGCAAAAACAATTCTATTAGACTTTCTGCAAGAAGTTTAGGTAAAGTTAACTGTCAAGTATTGATGGAAAAACTTGGTGGTGGTGGGCATTTAACTGCTGCTGCTACAGTGATTCCAACAAATAATATGAATCTTGTAAAGAAACGCTTAAAAGCTGCTATTGATGAAGTGTTGAAAAATGAAGAATTTAAGAAAGTTATCCTACAAGAAAATGTAAAAGGCAAAGGCTTAAAAGGCGAAATTCATGAATTTGCAGTTGAACAAGCAAACAGCTTAATTCAAAGCGGACAAGCAATCGAAGCAACAACTGAAAACATTCGTATGCTTGAACAAGAAAAACAAGAAGAAGCTTTAGAAGCAGCTGCAAGAAGAAAAGAATTATATGAAATCAAAGAAATTGTTGAAAAAGAAGCTTTAAAAATTGAAGTTAATATTGATGAACATGGTCATATCCAAGAAATAGTAAATTCTAAAACTATTGCTATAGCGTTAGAAAAAGCTACTGGAAGAAAGATTGACCGTCGTAGAATCTCATTCTCATCAAATATTGTTGCTTTAGGTTTATATGAAGCTCAACTTAAATTAAGTAATGATATTTTTGCAACAATTACTATTCATATTATTGAAAAAACATCAAAATAAAAATGGAGAATAATTATGAAAGTCATATTAACTAGTGATGTTAAGGGAAAAGGTAAAAAAGGCGAAGTAAAAGAATTCCAAGCTGGTTATGCAAACTTTTTAGTAAAAAGTGGCTTAGCTAAAGTTGCTTCTGATGGAAACATGAAAGAATTAGAAGTACAAAAAGCTAAGGAAGCAGAACTTGAAGCAATTCATTTACAAGAAATGAAAGATCTTAAAGCAAAAATCGAATCAAACCTTGTGCATATTATTGTTAAAGTTGCTGCTGATGGACATGTTTTAGGTACTGTTACAACAAAACATATCGCTGAAGCTGTTGAAAAAGCAACAGGTAGTAAAATTGAAAAACGTAAAATTACATTTACTGCGTTAGTAACTGCTCTTGGTGATTATACTGCAAAAGTACAATTACACAAAGAAGTTACTGCAACAATTAATATTAAAGTTTCTACAGGAAATAAATAAAAATTTATAAGAAGGGAGAACAACAATGGCACAAAAAAATGAAGTAATTTATAATCGCTCTGTTCCATATAATACTGAAGCAGAAATATATGTTCTAGGTAGTGTATTTATTGATAATAAAATTATTGATGGATTAATTGGGAAACTAGTTGAAGATGATTTTTATGAACCAAGACATACTATGATTTATCGTGCAATGGTAAATCTTAGAAATAATGGTAATAAAATTGAAATCTTATCTGTAGTTGAAGAATTAAAACGTTTAAATTATGCTGATATTGCAAACATTAGTAATTATTTAGTTGAAATTGTTGATTCCGTACCTTCTACTGCATCAGTAAGCTTATATATTGAAATTGTTGAAGAAAAAGCAATTGAAAGAAAACTACTTCACAATATGCAAGAATTATCTGATGATATCTTAAATCATAAATATGAACTTAATGATATGTTAGATAAAGTTGAAGATAGAATTAAAGAAGTTACTAAACTAAGAAGAACGTCTGACTTTAAAACACTTGCACAAGCTGCTGATGATGTATATGAAAAGATCAATTCATTCATTGGTAAAGAACGCGATATTATCGGTTTAGATACAGGTTATCCTAATTTAAATAAAGCAACACTTGGTTTCCAAAAAGGTGATTTAATGATCCTAGCTGCACGTCCTGCGGTAGGTAAATCATCTTATGCAATAAATCTTGCATTACAAGTTGCAAAACAAAATAACGCACATGTTGCTTTCTTCTCATTAGAAATGAGTATCGAACAATTAATGATGAGAATTTATGCTTATCAAGCTGCTCTTGATTTGAGTAAAATCAGAAGTGGTAACTTAAATAGTGATGAATTATTATTATTAAGTCTTGCAAAAGAAGAATTAAAAAGATATAATTTATATTTTGATGTTTCATCATCTTCAAATATTGCAGACATTAGAACTAAATGTAGACAATTACATCAAGCAGGAAAACTTGATTTTGTTGTAATTGACTACTTACAATTAATTAACTCAGATAATTCAAGAGGAAATCGTCAAGAAGAAGTATCTAAGATTTCTCGTCAATTAAAAATGCTTGCTCAAGAACTTGATGTTCCTATTCTTGCATTATCGCAACTTTCTCGTGGACTTGAAGGACGTGAAAATAAAACACCACAACTTTCAGACTTAAGAGAATCAGGAAGTATCGAACAAGATGCCGATATTGTTTATTTCATTTATCGTCGTAGCGATGTTGAAGAACAAGATGTTGCTGATCAATTAAACGAAAAAGTTAAACAAGAACAATTACAAAAAGAAAATAAATCTAAGAAACAAATGCTTGAAGTAATTGTTTCTATTGCTAAAAACCGTCAAGGTCCACTACAAGATTTTGACTATCACTTCTATGGACATTTATGTAGATTTGCTGAACAAAAAGAATTCCGTAAAGTGGTACAAAAATCTAAACGAAACCAAGGTATGCGTAGACTTAACGGTAATAATTTAAATAATTAAGGAGTTATAATATGAGAGACCGTTTAGAAGTTATTTGCGAAAGATACAACCAAATAACAGAATTGTTAGCTGATCCAAATATTGTTTCAGATATTAAAAAGTTAACAGAATTATCTAAAGAACAACGTGGTTTAGAAAATGTTGTTAATAAATATAATGAATTAAAACAATTAGAAGCTGACATTATTGACTTAAAAGAAATGGCGCATGATTCTGACAAGGATTTAAGAGAAATGGCTGAACTTGAGCTTGAAGCTTCTGAAGAAAGAATCGCTCAAATTGAAGAAGAAATTAAAATTTTATTAATACCAAAAGACCCTAACGATGAAAAGAACGTTATCGTTGAAATTAGAGGTGCTGCTGGTGGTGATGAAGGTAATATCTTTGCAGGTGATTTATTTAGAATGTATACTAAATATGCTGAATCAAGAGGTTGGAAAATTGAACTAATGGATTCTGAACAATGTGAAGCAGGTGGTTTTAGTTACATCGGGTTTATGATTAAAGGTGATTCTGTTTATTCATATTTAAAATATGAATCAGGTTCACACCGTGTACAAAGAGTTCCATCGACAGAATCTGCAGGTAGAATTCATACTTCTACTGCAACAGTACTTGTAATGCCTGAGGCTGAAGAGTTAGAAGTTGAACTTGACATGAATGATGTAAGAATCGATACATTCTGTGCATCTGGTCCTGGTGGACAATGTGTTAATACAACTAAATCAGCAATCCGTGTAACACATATTCCTACAGGTATTGTAGTAAGTTGTCAAGATGGTAAGAGTCAACATGAAAATAAAGCAAGTGCTTTAAAAGTTTTAAGAGCTAGATTATATGATCATATGTTACAAGAAAAAGAAGCTGCAGAAGGTGCAGAAAGACAATCAAAAATTGGACATGGTGACCGTAGTGAAAAAATTAGAACTTATAACTATCCACAAAATAGAATAACTGACCATCGTATTGGTTTTACAATCCAACAATTAGATAGAGTAATGGAAGGTAAATTAGATAGTGTCATTGAGGCATTAATTACTTTTGAACAAAAAAGAGCACTTAGTGCAAATGAAGATAATTAATAAAAAATGGCTTTTGTTATTAAACAGAAGCCTTTTTAAATAAATAATATGTAAAATATAGTCTAAAACATAGTCATTGAAATGACTAATGAATATGAGAAAAAAGTAATATTTTATTGAATTTTAATAAAATTAAATCATTACGAGGTATCAAAATGACATTTAGAAATTTCTTAAAAATATATACAGAAAAGTGTGAAAAATTAAATTTAGAATATGAAGCGGTAAAACTTTTAGTATTAGAACTTTCAAAATATAATGGGGCAGACTTTCTAATGCATATAGATGATGAAATCGAAGAATCATTATTAAGAGTTTTAGAAGAAGCAGTAAACCGATATATTGTTAATTTTGAACCAGTTCAACATATTTTAGGCTATAGTTATTTTTATGGTTATAAATTTAAAGTAAGTAAAGATGTCTTAATACCAAGGCCTGAAACAGAAGAACTAGTAGGGTATGTTTTAGAATATTACGATGAAATTTTTAAAGATAAAAAAGTTAAAGTTTGTGATATTGGAACTGGTAGCGGATGTATTGCGATAAGTCTTGCAAAAGAAGAACCTAATATGGAATTAGTTGCATCTGATATATCAGAAGTTGCATTAGAAATAGCAAAATATAATGCTATATCTAATAATGCAAATGTTACTTTTTATCAAGGTAATATGCTTGATGAATTAATCAAAAACAATTTAAAATTTGATATTTTAGTATCTAATCCTCCATACATAGATAAATCTGAAGATATAGATCCACTTGTTGAACAAAATGAACCACATTTAGCATTATATGCAGAAAACTTAGGAATGCAGTTTTATGAAGAAATTCTATTTAATGCTAAACATATCATGAACACACCAAATATAATACTGTTTGAACATGGTTATAAACAAAGACAATTGATGTTAAATTTAATTGATAAATACTATCCTAATTCAGATTGTGAAATTATCAAAGACTTAAGTGGTAACGATAGATTTACTATTATAATTAATAAATAGGAGTAATGTATGTACATTAAAGACTTAAATAAGTTATCTTATGAAGATTTAAAAGGCAAAATTATTTGTTTTCCAACTGATACTGTATATGGTGTTGGTTGTTTAATTGATGATGAAGAAGCCTTAGAAAAAATATATAATTTAAAGCACAGGGATTTATCAAAACCACTTGCAGTATTAGTTCCAAATAAGGAATCAATTTATAAATTAATTAAAAATAGTAATAATTTAGTTGATGAGTGGATAGATAAATATTGGCCAGGTGCACTAACTATTATTTTTAATAAAGCTATTCATGTTAGTGATAATTTAACAAGAGGACTTTCAACAATTGGTCTTAGAATGCCTAATTCAAAAATTGCTCTAGAAGTATTAAATAAATTTGGCCCACTTGCAACAACAAGTGTAAATCTTAGTAATACCCCTGCACTTAATGATTTGGAATTAATTAAATTACATTTTGGAGATCAAATCGATTATTTAATAGAAGATAAAGAAGTTTCTTCTAAAGTATCATCAACAGTTGTAAATGCAACAAAAGATGAACCAATTATTCTAAGACAAGGAGATATAAAATTATTTAACTAAATAATTCATGTATATTATTACCAATATTTGGTCAAAATAGTATTGGTGATAAATATGAGGAAAATAGTTATTTTAAATTTGTTAATTATTTTGATATTATCTTTTTCTAGTTGTAAAGAAAAAGAATATGTAAGATTAAGAATAGTTGCAGATAATGATTTAGAAGAATCGATTATTAATAAAAATACTATAAAAGAAACTATTAAATGTTTGTTTGATGAAGGTAAAATTTCTTACGAAGATTTAACTGTTGAAATGATTGATTATTATTTAAAGCAAAATTTAAGCAGTGATTTATATAATAGTCTAGTAATTTCTTATAAAGTTTCTTATTATCCTGCAAAAACATTTAATAACAAAATGATTGCATCAGGTAATTATGAAACATTATTAATTGAAATAGGTGAAGCAAACGGACATAATTTCTGGACACTACTTTATCCTGAATATTATGGCTATGAATTTGAAGAAACAAATGAAATAGAATATAGAAGTTATTTCTTAGATTTATTTAATTAAAAAGCATTAAATATAAAAAATATAATAATTATGATATAATTTAATCAAGAGGTGGTATTATGAAAATTTCAATTGCAAGCGATCATGCAGGATTAGAATTAAAAGATTATATCAAAGAATACTTAACTGGAAAAGGACATGAAGTAGAAGATTTTGGTACTTACTCTAAAGATAGTTGTGATTATCCAGATTTTGCTCGTCCATGTGCACAAAGTGTTGCAAACAAAACTAGTGAACTAGGTATTTTGGTTTGCTATACTGGTATTGGTATGTCAATGTGCGCTAATAAAGTAAAAGGAATTAGAGCTGCACTAGTAACAAGTGTAGAAAATGCTCACCTTACAAAAGAACACAATAATGCTAATATTTTATGTTTAGGTGCAAAAGACACACCACAAGATTTAGCTTTAAATATTGTAGATGAATTTGTTAATACTCCATTTGCTGGTGGACGTCATGAAAGACGTGTTAATAAGCTAATGGAAACTGAGGAATAAAATGGAAAATAATACTTTACAAGAACAAAACTTTAAAGAAATTGTTAGTAACTCCTTATGGAAATTATTTGGTATGATTTTTCTTGGTTTCTTACTTGGGTATTTAGTATATAGAGATTCTGAAAAAGATGGAAATCCAGAAATTTTATATTTAGTATTTTTAGTTGTATTATTTGCAGTAATTGGTATTATAATGTTTTTAGTAAAAGTAATACCTGCATATAAGAAAATAAAGAAAGAAAAAGGCTCTAAAAGGCGTTCCCTTTAAGGGATTTCTAGAGAATTAATAATTTATAGGAAATTGCACTTTCAAGCGGAGAAACAATCAGATTCCACAAGGAGTCTGATTTTTCTTTTATTATGCCGAAATCA
>JAEIGA010017673.1_pt1 | contig 10862 bp, 20 predicted proteins | sample 9270691 | NCBI WGS metagenome assembly JAEIGA01 (sample SAMN17057246, study PRJNA624740) | gut metagenome | biome: biome; isolation source: fecal sample | host: Bos grunniens | place: China: Xizang | collected 2019 | reverse complement strand
TATCTTGTAAAAATAAAAATTTTTCAAAAAAATGAAAAAAATACTTGCATTTTACCCCCTCTTATGGTATTATAATCAAGCGTGACTGCGACAGATATGCGATGAAGCGGGAGGTTGCGGCTTAAATGTGCCGGTTTTTCCGCAGAGTATGTCCGATTTTAAACCGGGCGAAAGGACAGTCGGTACCTGAAATTCAGGTATGCAATTTTATATTGTATTCTCATGTGTCAAGTATCAGTCAAGATACTTGCGCTTCCGTAAGGAGCCGAGGAACCACAGGCAGATTTTTAATGCCTGCAGGCCGCAGATTTCTGTGAAATCAAAGGATGAGAGCCGAAGGTTTTTAGAATGTGTGGGTTTGTGCTAAGCACTTTCCCAGGGGGACCCGGAATTCACAAAAGTGAATATCCGGTTTTTAAATGCTCAGGGTGGAAACACCCGGGAGAGTGTAAAGTAAATTCGAAGCCAAAGTTACTCAAAGCTTCGGAATAAAGCTAAAAACCCTCGCCCGCCAACTCAATACTATATTAATTAAGGAGGCGATTTTCGTGGCAGTCAAAGAGAAAATCAGAATAAGAATCAAGGGTTACGATCATCAGTTAGTTGATCAGGCATCTGCTAAGATCGTTATGACAGCAAAGAAGACAGGCGCTAGAGTTTCAGGTCCTGTTCCGCTGCCCACAGAGAAGCAGATCATCACAATCCTCAGAGCTGTACACAAGTATAAGGACAGCCGTGAGCAGTTTGAGATGAGAACTCACAAGAGACTTATTGACATTCTCAGACCCAGCAATAAGACAGTTGAAAGTCTTATGGGATTAGAGCTCCCCGCAGGTGTTGAAATCGAAATCAAGCTTTAATTTAAGCTAAAGATTCAACCAACCGCAGGAGGGTCATGTCGGAAACCCCGACCAATAACCTAACAGGAGGAAAAAAAGATGAAAAAGGCAATCATCGGTAAGAAGATCGGTATGACACAGATCTTCGACGAAAAGGGAAAAGTCGTTCCCGTAACAGTTGTCGAAGCAGGTCCCTGTGCAGTTACACAGGTTAAGACAATTGAAAATGACGGCTACAGTGCAATCCAGGTTGGATTCGGCGATCAGAAAGCTCAGAGAGTTTCTAAGCCTCTCATGGGTCACTTCAAGAAGGGCGATGTAGCTCCCAAGAAGGTTCTCAAAGAATTCAGACTCGACGAAATCACTTACAACGTAGGCGACATCATCAAGGCTGATGTTTTCGCAAACGGTGATAAGGTAGACGTAACAGGCACAAGCAAAGGTAAGGGTTACGCTGGCGTAATCAAGAGATGGAACTTCCAGAGACTTAAGGAAACACACGGTACTGGCCCCGTTGCTAGACATGGTGGTTCTCTCGGTGCTATCTCCGATCCTTCCAGAGTATTCCCCGGTCACAAGATGGCTGGTCACCTCGGTGCTGAAAAGGTTACAGTTCAGAACCTCGTAGTAGTTAAAGTAGACGCTGAAAACAATCTTATCGCTATAAAGGGTGCTGTTCCCGGCCCCAACGGCGGAATCGTTGTTATCCGCAACAGTGTTAAAGCATAAGGGAAGGAGGAAAAAAAATGCCTACAGTTGCAGTTTTGAATACAAAAGGTGCTGAAGTTGAGAAGATCGATTTAAGCGCAGAAGTATTCGGTATTGAACCTAATGTATCCGCTATGCTTCTCATGGTTAAGAATTATCTTGCTAACCAGAGACAGGGTACACAGTCCGCTCTCACTCGTGCAGAGGTTTCCGGCGGCGGTAAAAAGCCTTGGAGACAGAAGGGCACAGGCCGTGCACGTCAGGGTTCCACAAGAGCTCCTCATTGGTACCACGGTGGCGTTGTTTTCGCTCCCAAGCCCAGAGATTACGGCTTCTCCGTAAACAAGAAGGTAAGAAGACTCGCTATGAAGTCTGCACTTTCTTCTAAGGTTCAGGACGAGCAGTTCATCGTTTTAGATGCTCTCACAATGAACGAGTACAAGACAAAGACAATCGCTGAGATGCTCAAGGCAATCGGCAGCGAAAAGAAAGCACTTATCGTTCTCGAGAATAACGACGAGAAGGTAATCGCTTCCTGCAAGAACATCCCCGGTGTTGAAACAACACTTGTTAACACCTTAAATGTATACGATATCCTTAACGCTGATAAGCTCATCGTTGTTAAGGGTGCCGTAGCAAAAATTGAGGAGGTGTACGCATAATGACAGCTCAGGAAATCATTATCCGCCCCATTATCACAGAAAAGACAATGGCAGGCGTACAGGAAAAGAAATACACCTTTGAAGTAGCTAAGGCTGCTACAAAAATCGATATCGCAAGAGCCGTTGAAGAACTTTTCGGTGTTAAGGTCAGCAAGGTTAACACTCTTCATGTTAGAGGCAGAATGCGCCGTCAGGGTCGCTTTGAAGGCTATACAAGAAGCTGGAAGAAAGCAGTTGTAACCCTCACAGCAGAAAGCAAGACAATCGAATTCTTCGAGAGCATGGTTTAATCCAAGCTCAAGGCAGGAATGGGTATCATAAATTAACCCGCAAAGCCAATTATTATAGGAGTGTGAAATCATGGCTATAATCAATTACAAGCCGACCACAAACGCTCGCCGTAACATGTCTACTACAGACTACAGCGGCCTCAGCAAGAACGGTCCGGAAAAGAGCCTTTTGGCACCCCTGAGCAAGAACTCAGGTAGAAACAGCTACGGTAAGATCACTGTTCGTCACAGAGGCGGCGGTAACCGTAGAAAGTACAGAATCATCGACTTTAAGCGTCAGAAGAGCATGGCTGCTACAGTTCTCGGTATCGAGTACGATCCTAACCGTAGCGCATTTATCGCTCTCATCCAGTATGAAGACGGTCAGAAGAGCTACATCTTAGCTCCCAACGGCTTAAAGGCTGGCGACAAGGTATACGCTGGCGCTGATGCTGATATCAAGAGCGGTAACGCTCTCCCCCTTTCCAACATTCCCGTTGGTACATTTATCCACAACATCGAACTTTACCCCGGTAAGGGCGCTCAGCTTGCTAGAGCAGCTGGTATCATGGCTCAGTTAATGGCTAAGGAAAACGGCATGGCTCTCTTAAGACTTCCCTCCGGTGAACTTCGCAACGTACCCGAAAGCTGTATGGCAACAATCGGCCAGGTATCCAACATCGATCACGAAAACGTTAAGATCGGTAAGGCAGGCCGTAAGAGAAACATGGGTTGGAGACCTACAGTTAGAGGTTCTGTTATGAACCCCAACGACCATCCTCACGGTGGTGGTGAAGGTAAGAGCCCCGTTGGTCGTCCCGGTCCTGTTACTCCTTGGGGTAAGCCCGCTCTTGGTTACAAGACTCGTGACAAGAAGAAAGCTTCCGATAAGTTTATCGTAAAGCGCAGAAACAGTAAATAAGGTGTACGGAAAGGAGTAATTTAACATGAGCAGAAGCTTGAAAAAAGGACCTTTTGTACAGCCTGTGCTGCTTAAAAGGATTCAGCAGATGAATGAAGCTGGCGAGAAGAAAATCGTGAAGACATGGAGCAGAGCTTCCATGATATTCCCCGATTTCGTAGGCCACACAATTGCCGTACATGACGGCCACAAGCACGTTCCGGTATATGTTACAGAAGATATGGTCGGTCATAAGCTCGGTGAGTTTGCACCTACCAGAACCTTTAAGGGTCATGCCGGTAAGACAACCAAGTAAGGCGAAAGGAGAGTATATACAATGGAAGCAAAAGCAATATTAAAATATACCCGAATTTCCCCCCGTAAGGTTGAGATTGTTCTTGATCTTATCCGTAATAAGCCGGTAGATCTGGCTATGGGTATTCTTAAGCATACTCCCAAGGCAGCTTGTGAGGATTTAGAGAAACTCTTAAAGAGCGCTATCGCAAACGCTGAAGCAAACTTCGGTATGAATAAAGAAAACCTTTATGTATCCGAGTGCTTCGTTTGCCCCGGCCCCACACTTAAGAGAATCCGCCCCAGAGCTCAGGGTAGAGCATTCAGAATCGACAAGAGAACTTCACACGTTACAATCGTTGTGAAAGAGAAAGAATAAGCGGTTAGGAGGTAAATTATGGGACAGAAAGTTAATCCGCACGGCCTTAGAGTCGGCGTTATCAAAAACTGGGATTCCCGCTGGTTCGCTAAGAAGAACGTATTCGGCGATACTTTAGTTGAGGACTATAACCTCCGTAAGGTGCTTAAGAAGCAGCTGAATGCCGCTGGTGTTCCCAAAATTGAAATCGAGCGTGACGCTTCTAAGGTTCGCGTTCACATTCACTGCGCTAAGCCCGGTATGGTTATCGGTAAGGGCGGTACAGAAATCGAGAAGCTCCGCCTTCAGTGCGAGAAAATGCTCGGTAAGCCCGTTGTAGTGAACATCGTAGAGGTTAAGCAGCCCGACCTCAACGCTCAGCTCGTAGCTGAGAATATTGCACAGCAGCTTGAGAAGAGAATTTCCTTCAGAAGAGCTATGAAGCAGTGCATCGGCAGATGCATGAAGCTCGGTGCAAAGGGTATTAAAACTCAGGTTTCCGGCCGTCTCGGCGGTGCTGAAATCGCTAGAAGCGAAATGTATCATGACGGTACTATCCCGCTTCAGACAATCAGAGCTGATATCGACTACGGCTTTGCAGAGGCAGATACAACATACGGTAAGATCGGTGTTAAGGTTTGGCTCTACAAGGGCGAAGTTCTTAATGAAAACAAAAAGCGCGCACATAAGGAAGGAGGCCGTAAATAATGTTACTTCCTAAGAGAGTAAAGTACCGCAGAGTTCACAGAGGTCGTTTAACCGGTAAGGCTCTTCGCGGCAACAAGGTATCTAACGGTGAGTTCGGTCTTCAGGCTATGGAGCCCGCATGGATCACATCCAACCAGATCGAAGCAGCCCGTATTGCAATGACTCGTTACTGCAAGCGTGTTGGTAAAGTTTGGATCAAAATTTTCCCTGATAAGCCCGTTACAGCTAAGCCCGCTGAAACACGAATGGGTTCCGGTAAAGGTTCTCCTGAGTATTGGGTAGCAGTTGTTAAACCCGGCAGAGTTATGTTTGAAATCGGTGAAGTTCCCGAGGCTACAGCAAGAGAAGCACTTAGACTTGCTGCTCATAAGCTTCCCATTAAGTGCAAGTTTGTTACTAAGGAGGACTAAGAGTAATGAAAGCTAATGAAATCAAAGCACTTACAAATGAAGAGTTAACTTCCAAGCTTAAGGATTTACAGGCTGAGCTCTTTAACCTTCGTTTCCAGCTTGCTATTAACCAGCTCGATAACCCCATGCGTATCACAGCGGTTAAGAAAGATATAGCCCGTGTAAAGACAGTAATTCGTGCAAACGAATTAGCTAAGAACGCATAAGGGAGGAGGATTCACTGTGAGCGAAAGAACAACTATGAGAAAAACAACTGTAGGTAAGGTTGTAAGCAACAAGATGGATAAGACAATCGTTGTTGCTATCGAGGACAGCGTTAAGCATCCCCTCTACAGCAAGATCATCAAGCGTACAGTTAAGAGAAAAGCACACGATGAAAACAACGAGTGCAATATCGGTGATACAGTTCGCATTATGGAAACTCGTCCTCTTTCCAAGGATAAGAGATGGCGTTTGGTTGAAATTATTGAGAAGGCCAAGTAATTTGGACTTCATTTAAAGGAGGAACGCACTGTGATTCAGCAGCAGACTTACCTCAAAGTTGCCGACAATACCGGCGCGAAAGAGCTTATGTGCATTCGCGTTCTCGGTGGTACAGGCAGGAGGTACGCTAATATAGGCGACGTTGTTATTGCTTCCGTTAAAAAGGCAGCACCCGGCGGCGTTGTTAAAAAAGGTGACGTAGTAAAAGCTGTTATCGTAAGATCAGCTACAGGCTTACGTCGTGAAGACGGTTCATACATTCGTTTCGATGAAAATGCAGCCGTTCTTATTAAGGATGACAAAAACCCCAGGGGCACACGTATCTTTGGACCCGTTGCCAGAGAATTACGTGAGAAGGATTACTTAAAGATCCTTTCTCTTGCTCCCGAAGTTCTTTAATGGAGGTGCCCGAAAATGAATAAGCTTCATGTTAAGACCGGTGACACCGTTGTAATTTTAAGCGGTAAGGACCGCGGCAAGAAAGGCAAGATCCTTGCAACATCTCCCAAAGAGGGCAAGGTAATTGTTGAAGGCGCAAACATCATCAGCAAGCACGTTAAGCCCAAGAAGATGGGTGAAGCAGGCGGCATCATCAAGGCTGAATCTGCTATCTATGCTTGCAAAGTTCAGGTAGTATGCCCCGCTTGTGGCCAGGCTACAAGAGTAGCTCACAAGATCGAGGATGGCAAGAATATCCGCGTTTGTAAGAAATGCGGCAAGGCACTTTAATAAGGAGGAACTTTATAATGGCAAGACTTAAGGAAATATATAAAGCTGAAGTCGCTCCTGCTCTTATGAACAAGTTCACTTATAAGAGTGTTATGGAGATTCCTAAGTTTGATAAAATTGTTATCAACGTAGGTGCAGGTGAAGCTAAAGATAACGCAAAGGTTATCGACGCTATCTCCTCTGACCTTGGCAAAATCACAGGCCAGAAGCCTATGGTTTGTAAGGCTAGAAAATCCGTTGCGAACTTTAAAATCCGTGAAGGTATGCCCATCGGTGTTAAGGTAACACTCAGAGGCGAAAGAATGTGGGAGTTTATGGATAGACTCTTCAACATCGCTCTTCCCAGAGTTCGTGACTTCAGAGGTATCAATGCAAATGGTTTTGATGGCCGTGGTAACTACAACATGGGTATCAAAGAGCAGCTCATCTTCCCCGAAATCGAGTACGATAAGATCGACAAGGTTCGCGGTATGGACATTTGCTTTGTTACAACAGCAAAAACAGACGAAGAAGCAAGAGAGCTCCTTACACTTATGGGCGCTCCGTTCGCTAAATAAGGGAGGGTATTACTGTGGCAAAGACATCTATGAAACTTAAGCAGCAGAGAGAGCAGAAGTTCTCCACAAGAGAATACAATCGCTGCAAAATCTGCGGTAGACCCCACGCATACCTTCGTAAATTCGGTATTTGCCGTATCTGCTTCAGAGAGCTCGCTTACAAGGGCGAGATTCCCGGAGTTAAGAAGGCAAGCTGGTAAGATAGCATAAGGAGGAAAAACTAATGCAGATTACAGATCCTATTGCAGATCTCCTTACCCGCATCCGTAACGCTCAGAGCTCCAAGCATGAGACAGTTAAGGTTCCCGCTTCAAACATGAAGAAGGCTATCTGCCAGATTCTCGTTGATGAGGGCTTCATCAAGAACTTTGTTGTTGAAGAAGACGGCAAGCAGGGTATGATCACAATCAATCTTAAGTATACAATTAACAGAGAAGGCGCTATCAAGGGTCTTAAGAGAGTTTCTAAGCCCGGCCTTCGTATCTATTCTAACGCAGAAGAGCTTCCCAAGGTTATGAAGGGCCTCGGTATCGCTATCGTTTCTACTTCCAAGGGCATCATGACAGACGCTAAGGCAAGAAAAGAAAACATCGGCGGCGAAGTTCTCGCATTTGTATGGTAATAGGGGGTGCAACAACATGTCTAGAATTGGAAGAAAACCCATAAATATTCCCGCAGGCGTCGAAGTTAAAGTAGACGGTTCTTGTGTTACTGTTAAGGGTGCTAAGGGTACTCTTACACAGAAGTTCAGCTCCAATATGAATATTGCAGTTGAGGGCACAGAGATTATTGTTACAAGACCTAATGATGATAAAGAAAACCGCGCACTTCACGGCTTAACTCGTACTCTTATCGCTAACATGATCGTTGGTGTAACAGAAGAGTTCAAGAAGGAGCTTGAAGTTAACGGCGTTGGTTACCGTGTACAGAAGCAGGGTAAGGACCTTGTTATGAACCTCGGTTATTCACATAATGTGGTTGTAAGCGAAACAGAAGACGTTAAGATCGACGTACTTCCCGGTAACAAGATCGTTATCCATGGTACTGATAAGCAGAAAGTTGGTCAGTTTGCAGCTGATGTTCGTTCTAAGAGAGCTCCCGAGCCTTATAAGGGTAAGGGTATTAAGTACTCTGACGAAGTTATCCGCCGCAAAGAAGGTAAAACCGGTAAGGGCAAATAAGATAGGAGAGTGTTTTAAATGGTTAATAAGGCTGATAAAAACGAAGCTAGACTTCGCCGCCACAAGAGAGTTCGTGGCAAAATCTCTGGTACTACAGAGACTCCCCGCCTGAATGTATATCGCTCATCCGCTAACATCTATGCTCAGATTATCGATGATACAAAGGGAGTTACACTTTGTGCAGCTTCTACTCTGGACAAAGAGTTTACCGGAATCGGCAGTAACAAAGAGGCAGCAAAATTCGTTGGCAAGCTCATCGCAAAGAGAGCTTTAGAAGCAGGTATTACTAACGTGGTTTTTGACCGCGGCGGTTATATCTTCCACGGCCGCGTCAAAGAGCTGGCCGAAGGCGCCCGTGAGGGTGGCCTCAACTTCTAAGAAGGAGGATTATGGTTTTGGCTACTAAAATTGACGCATCAACATTAGATCTCAAGGAGCGCGTTGTTACCATTAACCGCGTTTCTAAAACAGTTAAGGGCGGCCGTATCTTCAAGTTCGCAGCTCTTGTAGTTGTAGGTAACGGTGACGGCATCGTAGGTTTCGGTATCGGTAAAGCCGGTGAAGTTCCGGATGCTATCCGTAAAGGTATTGAAGACGCAAAGAAGAACCTCATTAAGGTTTCCCTTAAGGGTACTTCTATCCCCCATGAAATCATTGGTGAATTCGGCGCAGGCCGCGTTCTCTTAAAGCCCGCTGCTCCCGGTACCGGTGTTATCGCTGGTGGTGCAGTTAGAGCTGTTGTTGAGGCTACTGGTATCAAGGATATCAGAACAAAGGCTCTCCGTTCCAACAACCCCTGCAACGTTGTTAGAGCTACTATTGAAGGTCTCAAGAACTTACGTACAGCGGAAGAAGTTGCTGCACAGCGCGGCATTTCCGTTAAAGAAATTTAAGGAGGTTCGCAATTATGAAAATTACTCTTGTTAAAAGCTTAATCGGCTGCAAGAAAGATCAGATTGCAACCGCTAATTCCCTCGGCCTTAAGAAGGTCGGCGACGTTACAGAGCAGCCCGATAATGCTCAGACAAACGGCAAGGTAAACAAGATTGTTCACCTTGTTAAGGTTTGCAAATAAGCAAGGAGGTGCGAATAATGAAGCTTAATGAACTTACAAAGATCCCCGGTTCCACAACTGAGGCTAAGCGTATTGGTAGAGGTCACGGTTCCGGTAACGGTAAGACAGCTGGTAAAGGCCACAAAGGCCAGAAGGCTAGAGCAGGTCACGGTTTCCGTGCAGGCTTCGAAGGCGGCCAGATGCCCTTACAGAGAAGAATCCCCAAGAGAGGTTTCAACAACATCTTCGCTACAGAAGTTACAGCTATCAATGTATCCGCTCTCAACGTATTTGAGGACGGCGCTGTAGTAGATATCGCAGCTTTAATCGAGGCTGGTATCGTAAACAACAATACAGATAACATCAAGGTTCTTTCCAACGGCGAAATTTCTAAGAAATTAACAGTTAAGGCTAATGCTTTCTCTGAGAATGCAAAGGCTAAGATTGAAGCTGCAGGCGGAAAGGCTGAGGTGATCTAAGGTGTTCAGTACAATCAGAAACGCCTGGAGAATCCCGGACCTTCGCAAGAAGCTCCTCTTCACCTTGCTTGTTATTGTTATCTTTAGACTTGGTTCCGTAATTCCGGTTCCATTCTTGGATGCTGTTAAGCTTAACGCTTTAATGGCTAGTGTTGATGCAAGCGGTTCCGCTTTAAGCTACATCAATATGCTTACCGGTGGTGCTTTCTCCTATGCAACAATCTTTGCAATGGGTATCACCCCCTACATCAACTCTTCAATTATTATGCAGTTACTTTCAATTGCAATTCCTGCTCTTGAAAGACTTTCTAAAAACGGTGAGGAAGGCAGAAAGAAAATTGCTTCCATTACAAGACTTGTAACTGTTGGTTTAGGTCTTGCTCAGGGTACAGCATTCTTCTTCTACCTCCACAACTCAGGTATCACCGTTTATCCTACAGGCGCAGCTGCTGTTTTTGCAGCGATAGTAATTATCCTCTGCTTTACAGCAGGTACAGCTGTTGTTATGTGGCTCGGTGAGCAGATCAACGAAAAGGGTATCGGTAACGGTATCTCCATTATCCTCTTCGCAGGTATCGTTGCACGTCTCCCCGTAACAGTGGGTCAGCTTTGGAGCTTCTTCACATATGCTCTTGCTTACCCCGCAGAACAGTGGCCCTTCTTCATCTTTGTTCCTCTGTTCGTTGTTCTCTTCCTCATCGTTATATGGGTTATCGTATTCATGCAGGATGCTGAGAGAAGAATTCCCGTACAGTATGCAAAGAGAGTTGTAGGCAGAAGAATGTATGGCGGCCAGAGCACACACATTCCCGTAAAGGTTGCAATGAGTGGTGTTATGCCTGTTATCTTCGCTTCCGCTATACTTTCAATCCCCAGCACAATCCAGCTCTTCACAGGTACACCTACTGAAGGATTCTGGGCAGGCTTCTTCAATGCCTTTGCTCCCAACGGCTGGCTCTACATGGTTCTCTATTTCCTTCTTATTCTTGCTTTTGCATATTTCTATATGTCAATTCAGTATAATCCCATGGAAATGGCAAACAACATCAGAAGCCAGAGCGGTGCAATCCCCGGTATCAGACCCGGCAAGCCCACATCCGACTTTATAATGAAGATACTCAGCAAGCTTACTCTTATCGGCGCATTCTTCCTCGCATTCGTAGCTATCATTCCTCTTATCTACGGTGCTTTAACAGGTATGAGCGCTCTCTCCATGGGCGGTACATCACT
>JAEIGA010017672.1_pt1 | contig 10862 bp, 10 predicted proteins | sample 9270691 | NCBI WGS metagenome assembly JAEIGA01 (sample SAMN17057246, study PRJNA624740) | gut metagenome | biome: biome; isolation source: fecal sample | host: Bos grunniens | place: China: Xizang | collected 2019 | reverse complement strand
TCGACAGCATTGAGCACTCGTTGTGATAATTCTATCGCTGTCTCTTCCACACTTCCCGAGCCGATGAGAATGGCCAATAGCTCGGCATTGCTGAGTGCACGAGCACCATGCATCATCATCTTCTCTCGGGGTCGGTCATCGACAGAGAGTTGGGTTATAGTCAGTTTGGCCATTACTTATAGAAACTGTTTTTGAAAGCCTCAAATTCATCTTTTCGCAACACGCAGCGTTGCCACCAAGCACGCAAGAATCCTGTACCATAGCCTATCAGTTGCACAAAAGATGCAATAACCGAGAGCGCTCCAATCTTTATACTCTTGTTTTGCAGCGTTGCATCAACAAAAATAATGAATATGAAAAGGGCTATGAGCGATGATAGCGCAGGTATAAAAGGTGTGCCCAAAAGGAGAGAAACAACACCTATAGTAAAGATTGCCGGTAACAGATGCACCAACTTGAGCGACTCGGGATATTTCTTATAAAGATTGATGCGAGCTATGCCTGAGTTATGTACTTGCTTAAAGAACTTACGCAGGTCAGTGCGACGCTTGTGCCACACCCATGCTTCGGGGAAAAGTCGACACTTATAGCCACCTTTAAATATGCGGATGCTGAAGTCTATATCTTCACCAAATCGCATCTTCGAGAAGCCGCCCAAGGCTTTGTAAACATTGGCCCTTATACCCATATTGAAACTACGAGGATAGAACTTGTCGAGTTTCTTTTTTCCTCCACGAATACCACCCGTAGTAAAGAATGAGGTCATGGCATAATTAATAGCTTTTTGTATATCGGTAAACGAGTCGTGCGCACGATCAGGGCCACCAAAAGCATCGGCCTCACAAGCATCCAGCTCGGCTTTCACAGCATCGAGATAACCCTCGGGTATAATACAATCGGAATCCAGCACAATAAGATACTCGCCCGAGGCACGCTCAGCTCCATAGTTGCGCGATTGTCCTGGACCTGAGTTGGGCTTATTGTAATAGTGTATATCCAATTGGTTGCTGTAGTTCTTCACTACAGTATCACATGGCACTTGCGAGCCATCTTCAACAACAATTACTTCAAAATCCTTACAGCGTTGCAGGGTAAGACTCTCAAGCAACTCATTTACCTCGTCGGGGCGATTGAATACAGGTATAATAAGGGAAAAATATGCCATATAACGTTACATTAGCTTAACACAAAAGTAATGCAAGCACAAGATATTACCAAATATATTGAAGAATTGTTTCGATTTTCGTCCCACATGGCTACAATCACGTGGCAAAACCGTATAAAAAAACGGTACACTTGCAATGAAGTGTACCGCTATATCATCGAACTGTTATGTTCTATTATTTCACCTCGGCTGCAGCAGCTCTTTTTTGGTTCAAGCCCTCGGCAATCTCACCGGTAATGTCATAGGCATTACTGATATAGATAGTAGCAGCCTTTTGCAAGATAACCTCATAACCGGCAGTCTTGTTATACTCCTCGATATAAGAACGAATATCATCAGAGATTTCTTGCAACATGGTTTGTTGAGCTTGCAAGTTCTCCGCATCGATACGAGCAGCCTCTTGTTGCAAAAGTTCTTGCTCGCGCATCAACTCGTTGTATTGTTGCTCGGCACTGCTTTGCGAGAGGAAAGCATTGTTTTGTACCTTGCGTTGGAAGTCCTCTTGACGCTTAGCCAATTTAGCAACACGTGCATTCAAGTTGGCACGGTCATTCTCAATCTTATCAACCAACTTTTGCTCTTGCTCTTGAGCATAAGTATAGAGCACAATGAGCGAATCGGTATCAACATAAGCAATAGGCAATTTGTGTCCGGCACAGTTTTCAACAGCAGGAGCTTCGGTGCTCTTATTACCTGCACATGCCACAAGACCTGCAAGAAGAGCTACTACGCATAGTGCGTTCAAAATTTTTTTCATAATCTTTAAGTATCTAATTTATTTTAATTTTCCTTAACAATATCATCCAGATTCTTGCGATTCCTATCACGAGCATCGGTCGATACGGCACAACTTATACCCCTACGCTTCATCTCCTTGTTGCTACTGATATGCATCGATGGGAAGCTTCCGCCCTTAACAAAAAAGACCTTAAATCCCAATAATAGCACAACAATAGCAATTATAACGATTGTTATGAGTATAGTTTTCAACATTATTCTTATATTTGTGGTGCAAATATAGGAAAGAGAAATTTTTTATACACAATTTTTCGGCCTATATTTTGTTTTTAGCCATTGAAAACCTTAAAAATTAACATAAATTTTCCCACTATTACACTCATTAGCGTAAATAGGGGAATAATAAAGCAAAATTTCTATGAAAGTTAAAGACCTTAAACCCGCGTTGGTATGGGAAATTTTCGATGCCATTACGCAAGTACCCCGTCCTTCTAAAAAAGAAGAGAAAATCCGTGCTTACCTATTAGACTTCGCACATAAACACAACCTCGAAGTTGCAACCGATGAGATTGGCAACGTAGTAATGACCGTTCCTGCAACTCCCGGTTTCGAGGATGCTCCCACTGTAATCTTGCAAGCCCACATGGATATGGTATGCGAGAAAAACAGCGATGTAGAACTTGACTTCGAAAACGATCCCATCCAAACATACATCGATGGCGAGTGGGTACGTGCTCGTGGTACTACCCTCGGTGCCGACAATGGTATCGGTATGGCTGCAGCTATAGCTGTACTCATCGATCCCGAGGCAAAACATGGTCGCTTGCAAGCGCTCTTCACTGTTGACGAAGAGACCGGCTTGACAGGTGCCAACAACCTCGACGGCAACCTCATCAGCGGTGACATTTTGCTCAACCTCGACTCTGAGGACGATGCTCAAATCTTTATCGGTTGTGCCGGTGGTATCGACACTACTTCTACATTTACATACACCGAGCAAGCTGCTCCCCAAGACTACTATTACGCTACATTGCGCATCAAGGGTCTCAATGGTGGTCACTCAGGTGGCGACATCCACCACGGTCGCGGTAATGCCAACAAGATTTTGGCTCGCTTCATCTGGAACGCCATGAAGAAGTATGACGTGAAATTGGCTACTATCGATGGTGGTAACTTGCGCAACGCTATCCCTCGCGAGGCTATGGCTGTAGTGGGTGTACCCGTGAAGCACAAAGAAGACCTCCGCGTAGACTTCAACTGCCATATCGCTATGGTAGAAGACGAATTGCGTGGTGTAGATGCACTCACAGGCTCTTGCATGGAGACTGCCGACATGCCCGCTACTTGCATCGACGACAAGACTGCTCACAACCTCATCTCGGCACTCTACGCTGCACCTCACGGTGTAATCGCGATGAGCCGCGAGTTGCCCGGCTTGGTACAAACTTCTACCAACCTTGCATCGGTTAAGATGCGCGAAGGCAACACTATCGTTGTGGCAACAAGCCAACGCAGCTCGGTTGAGAGCGAGAAATACGACATCGCCAACCAAATCGAAGCCCTCTTTGCTATGGCAGGTGCTGAGCCCGCACACGGCGAAGGCTATCCCGGATGGAAACCCAACATGCAATCGGCTATCAAAGACATCGCTGTTGAGGCTTACGAAGAGTTGTTCAACGTAACTCCCGAGATTCTTGCTATCCACGCCGGTCTCGAGTGCGGTTTGTTCCTCTCTAAATATCCCCACCTCGATATGATTTCATTTGGTCCCACATTGCGCGACGTACACTCACCCGATGAGCGTATGCACATCCCCGCAGTAGAAAAATTCTGGTTGCACCTCCTCCGCATCCTCGAGAAGGTAGGCCAAATGAAAAAATAATAGACAACCATCTATCATTCCATAGGGTTGAGTCACACAAGTGGCTCAACCTTTTTTTTATTCACTATCATATAGCAAGTATAGGGCAAAAAAATACCGAGACACCCTCATAATGAGTATCTCGGTTATTCTTCTCAAAAGCACTATGTTGTCAGTTGGCTATCATGTTGCCAAGTCCTGTCTGCAACTTGGGCACATAGGTATAAGAGCGTGCAAATTGCATTATGGCATTGAGTGTCGAAGGACGGGCGTGCAACTCTGCAGTGCTGTTGGGTGCTTTTTTAATAGATACAGGTGTAGAGTTTTTCTTCATAGGCTTCGTTATTACAAGTTACACCTATATAACGCAAAGCCCTGTACTATTATTGTGCGAAAGTGTGATTTTTTTATTCAGTAACCCAAGCATTTAGAGTGTGAGCGCAATATTGTATTGCTCGGCCATGCGACGCATGTTGAGTATAGCATAGCGCATACGACCCAAGGCAGTGTTGATGCTTACGTTAGTAAGATCGGCAATCTCTTTGAAACTCAAGTCTTTGTAATAGCGCAACTCTATCACCTCGCGTTGATTGTCGGGCAATGCATCTACCAAGCGGCGTATATCACACGAGATTTGCTCTTGCACGAGAGCATCCTCAATAGTGCCTTCGCTGAGTTCTTTGCGGTTGAATATATCGAGCGACTCGTCTTCGCTATTCACACAATTCTCTATCTTCTCTTGGCGATAGTTGTCGATAATGAGATTGTGAGCAATGCGGGTTATCCACGATACGAAACGACCATTGCCACTATATCGGCCTTGGCGTATAGTCATAATAGCCTTGACAAAGGTCTCCTGAAAAATATCATTCGCCTTGTCATCATCTTTGACAATATAATATATGTACGAAAAGATTTTCGACTCGTGCCTTTTAAGTAGGACGTCAAAAGCCTCATTATTACCGTTGGCATACCATGCGACAAGCTCGTCATCGGTATGACTAAACAAGTTGTTCATTTACTCTACTATTTTGCGTTTAATTAAGAGTAATTTTGTTCTATAGGCTTCTGTTTTTAAAAGGTTAATATGTCGGTCTATTTTTGAATTAATTGCAAATTACGACTATTTTTTGCGAACAACCTAATTTTTCGAACAAAAAATGCTTCAACCTCTCGTTTTTTAACACTTTTAACACAACTTTTTTCATCCGACACACAATAAAGGAGCGAGTTTTGCGATAGGATACTTCAATATCCTATAGGTACGCTATAAGATTTTCATCACAAATTCACTATATTCGCACTATCTATCATATTATATGCGCCACACACAACAATACACACTCGATCATGTACCCTTCATGCGATTGCTTTTGCCTCTCATGACAGGTATTGCATGGCAGTATATAGCACCATCGACATACACATTATATATATGGTGTGCCATAGCTATAGTTGCCGGCATATGCTCATGGTTGATGCGCAGGCACACTTTCTCAACCTTGCGCAAGGTATCGTTTGCCTTATGTGTGTTTGCCATCTTCACAGTTATCGGCATGGGGGTATGCCTTAACAGCACTCCTTCGCACTCTTTACCCACAATTACCGACAAGACATTAGCCATAGCACGCATAGAAAATATACCTACCGAGCGGGAATATAGCTACAATACACAAGCTACAATTGTTGCACTCAACGATAGTTCGGGTACAAGAAATAGCAATATCAAAATTCAACTCTCACTACAAAAATCTTTCACCGCAAAAACACTGCAATGTGGTGAGATGATTATTTTTCGCCCCGAGTTACAACTTATTGAGAATAATGCTATGCCCTACTCGTTCGACTACGCACAGTTTATGATGCGCAAGGGCATCATGTACCGACAATATCTTGCCGACGACACTTGGCAACTATCACAGCACCAAGCTCCACACTCTCTACGACAACAAGCCATGCAAATACAACAACAATGCATTACCACACTGCAACGTTGTAGGCTATCGGAGATAAACATCGGACTCTTATCGGCCTTACTATGGGGATATAAAGCCAATATCGATCCCTCCACACGAGAATACTTCTCAGCAGCCGGGCTCTCACACATCCTCGCCGTGAGTGGTCTGCACACGGGTATAATAGCCTTTATACTATGGCTATTATTATACCCATTGAGATATACACCTATGCGTCATATACGAGGCATCATCACGTTGGTATTGCTGTGGGTCTACGCATTTATCACCGGCCTTTCTCCTTCGGTAATAAGAGCTTGCATCATGGCCTCATTTGTAGGCGTTGCCGGCATGCTCAATCGTACAAACACATCAATCAACGCCTTATGTGGATCGGCTGTCATGGTACTTATATGGTCTCCAATGCAACTCTTTGACATAGGATTTCAACTGAGTTACACCGCAGTAGCAGGCATTATTTTATTGAGTCCACACTTCGACATCAGCAACTATCTCGACAAGCACAACCCCATTTTGCGATATATCACCGGATTAGTGGCGGCATCTATAGCTGCACAAATAGCTACTATTCCATTTGCAGCCTATTACTTTCATTATATACCTATATGGGGATTGTTATCAAACTTATTGCTCTCGCCACTACTCACACCGCTCGTACTCATAGCACTTGGCATGCAGTTATTCGAAGCATTGCACCTACCACACGCATGGCTCGACCAAGCCACCAATACAATATGCAACTTGCTATGCAATGGTGCACAAGCCATCACCACACTACCGGGTGCTACGATTGAAGGCGTATGGATAAGTCTACCCATGCTCGTACTCTACGGCATAGTGGTCGGAAGTATATGGTATGCCATATCACAACAATCATTAAGGCCTATCACATTCACACTTGTTGCTATAGTATCCATGCAAGCCCTCGTTTTGTACGACACCTTGCGCCCCACGTCACCTATCGCAATACTACCCGTAGAACGTGATTACACACATATACAAATGGCCGATAAAAATCGCAACTGCCTTATCATCAGCACCGACACATGTAGCAGCATCCCTAATACAGGCCGTGAATGGCGCATAAAAGAGCACCTCATTACGCAATATATTACTGCACACGACACTATTGCAATGCAAGACATCTATGTAGCACGACCTTTTATTGAATACTACGGCAAACGCATCTTGTGGGTCGACGACAACACATGGCGATATTGCCACACAACCACACCCTTTCATGTCGACTATGCTATAGTTACCGAGCAATATAAAGGACACATCGAGGCGCTACTTAAAAGCTTCAATATCGACACCATCGTATTATCAGCAAGCATCTACCCCGAGAAGGCCCATGAGTTAACACAAGAGTGTCTATATCGCAATATTATTTACCACGACACTCGCACCGATGGCACATGGTCAACAACAGACAGATGAGACGAAATTATACAATACCAAACAGCACACAACACTTTTAACGCTATAAAACTGCATTTTTATTACAATAAATTTTTATCGCACAAAAATTTAGCCTAATTTTGCAACGCTATTTTAGATGAGGAAAAACTATTTAATTTAAACCCCTATATCATGACAAAAAAATTACTTTTTGGCTTGGCAACTTTGGCACTTTCAGCCAATATTGCAATGGCTACAGTAGCCCCTATTCAGTTGGCCCAACGTGCCGGTAACAAAACCACAACCATGCACAAAGCCGTAGCAAACGACGATACACAAGTATTGTTGGAAGACTTTGAGCAAATCAACACTACAACCATGATGCCCGAAGGTTGGGTAGTGTTCGATGCTGCTACACTCATGAAGAGCGCAAACATTGCAGAAACTTCAGAGAACAACGCACAAGCCTTTGAAGGCACAAATGCACTTTATTCATACTTCGATGACGAAAACGTACGTGATGCATGGGCTATATCAACTGCCATGACTCTTGAGGCAAATGTTACCTATCATGTAGGTGTGTATGCATACTGCCCCGGTTATAATATTGCCGACCAGTGGCAATTAACTTTTGGCTCAGCACAAACTCCCGAGGCTCAAACCAATGTTGTTATTGACTGCACCGGCAAAAACGCCAAGAAAGATACCGAATATACTCTTTATACCGGCACATTTACACCCACAACATCAGGCACATACTATCTTGGTATTCACCACTGTACAAACGATATGGGCGCCAACATTTGCCTCTGGGATTACCTCCAAGTTGACAGCGACCACATCCGTATCATGCCCGAAGGTTATATGACTTCAAAGGGCGGTCTCTGGTCTATCGACCAATTCATGGTAGACAACCAAGGTTACAAATTGGTTCCTCGTGTTTACACATACGATGGCGAAACATTTGAATATGGCTACAGCGCAACCCACTGCGAGAGCGTAGAATGGGACTTCGGTTTCTATGGCATAGCTGATGATGTTACTTCAGAAACACCCATTGTAACATACGAGTTGGACGAAGATGAGAACGAAGTTTTCAACGAAGACTTGCTCATCCTCATGAACGAAGATGGTGAAACCGGTGTTTTGCGCGAATATTATATCAATCGCATCCACAATACTGACGCATTTGGCGACTGTGTAGGTAACTTTAAACCCGAAGAGAGCACATACACATTCAAATCAGATGATAATCTTGCATATGATGCACTTTGCGGTTACAGCCAATCATACAAACGCATCGCTGAGCGCTACGATCGTCCCGCCGATGCCAAGACTCTCATCGCCGGTAGCTACGTAATCTTTGGTAACTACAAATTCTCGGCAGTAAACAACCCCAAGAAAATCAATGCTCGCATCTTGAAAGCCGACGAAAACGGCATGCCCGGAGAGGTTGTATTCAGCAAAGAACTCTCTATCAAAGAGGTATTTGGCACATCACAAATTAACGATGGCTACCTCGCACTTGCCACTATTATGTTTGGCGAAGAAGTTGAAGTAACAGGTACTTTCTTCTTCGAGATTGAGTTCCCCGAAGTTCAAAATGCTCCTAACAGCAGCAACCACCTCTTCATCGCTCACTGCTATCCCCGTGAGAATGGCGACTGCACAACATACTTCTACAACAGCATCGACTTGGCCAACAAACCTGCAGGTTGGTACTCAGCCAAGGACTTCTACGGTTTTGACATCTGCTGCGGTATCTACCCCAACGTATATTTCAACGACAACACAGCTGTAGAGGCTCCCTCAGTTGCTACTTGGAATGTATTTACAAACGGTAGTGAGCTTAACATTGTAAATGCTCGTGAGAACGCCGACATTGTTATCACCGATATCGCCGGTCGCGTAGTATTCACAGCTCAAGCTCAAGCTTTCAAAACTACTATCGAGACAAATCTCAACAACGGTGTTTACATCGTAACAATCGACGGTGTATCAACCAAAGTTATCATCAGATAATACAACCTTAGCTATAAGTAAAAAGGCATCGAGCATGAGCTCGATGCCTTTTTTATTGGTATAGTTTTTTTTTAAAATCTTACTCGTCCAACAAGCTCGGACGCAAGCGACGTGTGCGCTCCACGGCCTGCTCGTGCTTCCATTCATCAATTTTACGCTGATGTCCCGACAGCAACACATCGGGCACGCGCCAACCCTTGTACTCAGCCGGACGGGTATACACGGGCGGAGCCAAAAGATTATCTTGGAACGAATCACTCAATGCCGACTGTTCGTCACCTATAGCACCCGGAATAAGACGCACAATGGCATCGGCAATAATCGCCGCAGGCATCTCTCCACCGGTAAGGACATAGTCACCTATTGAGATTTCGCGCGTGATAAGATGCTCGCGAATACGGTAGTCAATACCTTTGTAATGGCCACATAGAATAATGATATTGTTGAGCATCGAGAGCGAGTTGGCCATAGGCTGATCAAACAAATCGCCATCGGGCGAAGTAAATATCACCTCATCATAGTCACGTTGCGACTTAAGGTAAGAGATAGCACGGTCTACCGGCTCTATTTGCATCACCATACCGGCCTCTCCACCGAAAGGATAATCATCAACACGACGATGCTTATCGAGTGTAAAGTCACGTAAATTGTGCACAACAATCTCGGCCAAGCCCTTATCTTGCGCACGTTTCAGAATAGAGTTATTCAAAGGACCATCGAGCAACTCGGGTAAGACTGTAATAATATCTATACGCATTGTGTGAATGTGAATTGTTTTTACATCAACATACCGGCAGCTACCTCTTGAGCCTTCTCTTGACCACAGCTTTGCGCTACAATTTCAAGTGCAAACGCAGCAGCCGAAGCCGGACCATTGCCGGTAGTAATATTATCATCAACAGCGGTACGATCACCGGTAACGATAGCACCCTCAAGATTGTGTTCAAAACCGGGATAACAAGTGGCACGACGACCATTGAGCAAGCCAAGCATACCCAAAATAGAGGGAGATGCACATATAGCAGCTGTGAGACCACCGGCCTCGGCATGAGCCTTCACCAAATCACACAACGGACGACTTGCAGCCAAATTGGTCATACCGGGCATACCTCCAGGCAATATCAACCACTCGGCATCCTCGAAACTAACATCTTGAGCCAAGGCATCAGCAACAACAGGTATATTATGAGCTCCGGTAACAACTGCCTTGTCATTTATTGACAATGTTATCAACGGCATCTCGGCACGACGCATTATATCAACCACGGTTAAGGCTTCGATTTCTTCAAAACCATCGGCAAGGAATAAATACGATTTTTTCATAACTTTTTATTTTAAATGTTTCTATGCTCCAATTGTACCACAGTACAGCCACAATAACCATTCAATATGGTACAATCTTCGGCACTTTAGTGCAAATATAGTGAAAGGTGAGAGGAGAACAAAATAAGTTTACCAGTTTTTTATCATACACAGCACACAACATTCAGCACACACCGCAAATGCGATAAAGAGACAATTACAGTCATGCACATTTCAACAAAGATCCACGCAAGACTTATGCAAAATGAATAATATTTATGCAAGCATCCTACACATCCTTACAACCCCAATTACATTCTTCAGCCACACAATCAGCACAATTACACATTCTATAACAAAACGTCTGCGAAAGCATATTTTTTATAAATAAAAGATT
>JAEIGA010017671.1_pt1 | contig 10863 bp, 11 predicted proteins | sample 9270691 | NCBI WGS metagenome assembly JAEIGA01 (sample SAMN17057246, study PRJNA624740) | gut metagenome | biome: biome; isolation source: fecal sample | host: Bos grunniens | place: China: Xizang | collected 2019 | reverse complement strand
TTTTTTGGTGCCGCTGGCCGGACTTGAACCGGCACGGTATTGCTACCGAGGGATTTTAAGTCCCTTGCGTCTGCCTATTCCGCCACGGCGGCAATTACGTGTATTATTATAACGCTAAAAAAAGCTTTTGTCAAACATTTTACGCAAATAATTGCTTGCAAAAGTTAATAAATGGTTGTATAATTTTTATATAGATTAAATTTACCGTATAAGGTGGCGTTATGATAGATATTGAAAGAATCAATTTTTTAGCAAGAAAAGCAAAAACCGAAGGTCTTACCGAAGAAGAAAAGGTTGAACAAGCAAAACTTCGCAGAGCATATATTGATTCTATAAAAGCCAATATTCGCGCTGCGCTTGGCGATCCTAAAGATTATAAAAAGGATGGGGATAAGTCGTGACGGGTAATTTTGAAGTAATTGAAAACCACATTAAAGAATATAAAGATTTAACGTATCTTCTTAATTCCCTTCAAGAAGAACTAGACGACGTTTCTAAAAGCCTTAAAACGGCGCGTAAAAATACCGTTTCCGTTCGCGGTAAGAACGACGAAGTTTCTTTGCTTAACCAAAAGCGTGTAGAACTTAAAGAAAAAATTTCTACCACTAAAAAAGCGGTTAAAGATTGTTTTGGTAGGACTGAAGAACTTATCTTTAAGGGTATTCGCAGTCATTACAGCGAAGTTTACGAAAAACAACTTTCGCGCCTTTACGGGTATAAGATTGACGTTTTAGTTAAAACCCCCGGCGAGTATTTTGACGAGGCCACTTGCTCCGCCTCAACGGTAATAATAACTAAGAACAAAGCCCAACATAAAAAGATAGTTAAAATGCTGGACTTCGGCGTGCGCGACGCTCATACTTTTTACACCGAAAGAAAGGTTAGCGTTGAAGTTTGCGTGTATTCTAAAAAGCACAAAGCCGGGGACGTTATTCCTTTTGATAGAGAACTTTTTAAATGAGAAAGTACAAAATTATTCTTTGCGATTACGACGGAACGCTTGCTAATTCCTCTAATAAAATCAGCAGTGAAAATTTAATAGCGATAAATTCTTTTATTAAAAGGGGTGGTATTTTCGTCGTTTGTTCAGGTAGAGCGACCGACGCTATTTGCGCCCCTCTTATCCGCCAAGGGTTTAAGGGGTTAGTTGCAAGTTTTAACGGCGCGGTGCTGACTGACCTTGATAAAAACCAAACGCTTTATTCTTACGGAATACCGCCTACAATCACTAAAAAATTCTTTGAATACACCTATAAAAACGACCTATACGCCCATTTTTACCCCGATAAACAGTTTTTATATCCCTATCGCACCAAGTATACCGACCACTATGAAAGGGTAACGGGCGTTAAAGGAATTTACACCGAAGATATTTTAAGTTACATAGATAAAACTCAAAATTATTCTTATAAACTTTTGGTGTTTGACGATAAAGAAAAGTTAGATAAACACTTTGATAGTTTAAGGCTACTTATGAGTGAGTGCGAAGTTACAAGAAGCACCGACAATATGATTGACTTTAATCTTAAGGGTATAGATAAAGGTAACGCGTGCGTAAGAGTTTCAAATCTTTTCGGTTTAACTGAAGATGGCGTTTTGGCGCTAGGCGACGCGGGTAACGATATTGCTATGATTAAAAAAGCGGGGCTTGGCGTTGCCGTTGCAAACGCTAGCGACGAAGTTAAAAGCGTAGCAAACGCGGTAGTTCCGTCTAACGATAACGACGGTGTTAAATATGCAATCGAGAACTTTTGCATATAATATTTTTTTCTGTTAAATTGTGAAAATTTATAAAAATAGGTATTGACGAAAGGTTTTATCTATGATAAAATTATACCGTGAGATTGCGGACTAACTACGAGGAACTGAATTTTTAAGTTTAGTTCCTTTATTTATGCCCGTAAATAATAAAAAGTAGGAGATTTTTATGGCTAAAGAAGTTTTACTTGATGCAAACGGCAAGCGTAAATTCGGTATGATGGATAAACTTGCTTACGCTGCGGGCGACCTTGGTTGTAATATGAGTTTCTCACTCAAAGGCACTTTACAGACCTTCTGGTTAGTGTTTATGATGCTTGAAACGGGTTTACTTTCGGTGTTGCTTGTGATCGTTCAAATTTGGGACGCGGTTAACGATCCTATTATAGGTAGTATGATTGACGCGGATAAAAGAAAGTATAAAATGGGCAAGTTTAAAACCTACATACTTTTCGGTGCAATCGGTTTATTAGTTGCGGGTGCACTTTGCTTTATTCCCGTACCTAGCGCACCAATCGTAATTAAATGTATTTTATTCATTGCTGGTTACGTTATTTGGGATGCTTTTTATACCGTTGCTAACGTTCCTTACGGTTCAATGCTTTCACTCGTTACTGAAGACCCTGCGGAAAGAGCGTCTTTATCGACTTGGCGTTCAATCGGTTCTATGATTGGCAATATGCTTCCTATGATGATACTTCCTATGCTTATTTGGAGCGATCATAAATACGACGGCACGGGTATTATCCCCGGGCTTGAAGGTGCGCATCACATTAACCCTGAAACTAAACTTCCCTACGAAGTTGGCGACGTAATGCTTAACCCCCTTACCAACAAGACCGTTCAAGACCTTCTTGGCGAAAGAGTGTTCTGGGTTGCGCTTATAATGGGCATTATCGGTTTTGCTTGCTTTATATTTATGATTAAAAAGATTACCCTTCGCGTAGACGAAAAGAGCGTTAAGATTGAAGACGGTGAAAAGGTAAACGTTATTCGTTCTTTCGGCGCGTTTATGAAAAACCGTCCTGCCGTTGGTGCAACGATTGCCGCTATGGCAATGTTCTTAGGTATGAACTCGGCAACAACCGCTACTACCATTATGTTTGCAACTTATTTCGGTCAAGCAGACCTTTCGGGCGTGGTTTCGGTTATAGGTTTCTTACCTATGTTCTTCTTTATGCCGTTCCTTAAGAAAATCGTTGAAAAATACGGTAAGAAGGAAGCGTCTTCAGTAGGCGCGTTAGTATCGGTTGGCGGTGGCGTACTTATGTTTATATTCCCGCTTATTCCTAATTCTAATATTGGCTTAATAGTATATATGTTAGCACTTTCGGTATTTGGTATCGGTATGGGTATTTATACTTGCGTATCGTGGGCGCTTATGGCTGACGCTATTGACTACAACGAGTGGAAAACGGGTAAGAGAGAAGAAGGTTTAGTTTACTCACTTCACTCTTTCTTTAGAAAACTTGCTCAAGGCGTAGGTCCTTCTATAGTTCTTTTAATAATGGGTATAATCGGCTACGATTCAGATTTAGGTACGGTTGGTCAATCGTTACAAACTTCGTATAATATGTGCTGGTTAGTATCAGGTTTATATCTATTTAGCGCAATACTTATGTTCGTTGGTCTTGCATTTGTATATAATCTTGATAAAAAGACTATGGCAAAAATGACTGAAGAACTCAACGCTAAACACGCTTTAGAAAAGGCAAATGCCGAAGTTGACGCTTAAGCGTAAAATTTAAATATTTAACCCCGTGGGAATTCCCGCGGGGTTTTTTTTACAATTGATTAATTTGAAAAGATTGATATATTAAAATTTTAGGCTTAGTTTAATACTAAGCCTTTTTTTATTTGGAAATTTTTTTGCTAAAAACAGTTGACAAAAGATATTGCGTGCTGTATCATTGTGTTAGTTGAGTAATACAGTTGGAGAAATTTATGCCGTACGTTTTCGATAATCAAACGCCTATATTTATTCAAATAATGGAAGCTATAAAAACTGAAATAATTTCGGGTAAGTACAAGGCGGGGCAAAAACTGCCTTCGGTTAGAGATTTTGCTATTCAGTTTGACGCTAACCCCAACACCGTTCAAAAAGCGCTTTTTGAACTTGAAAATATAGGGCTTATAGTTACTGAAAGAACAAGTGGCAAGTTTGTTACTAGCGACGAAAAGGTCATTTTGAGCGCGCGTTTATCAAAAGTTGACAAAATCGTTGAAGATTTTTTTAGTTCGATGGCAAAAATAGGTATAGATAGAAGTGAGGCTGAAAAATTACTTAATAATAAGGAGAATTAACGATGATTTTACAAATTAAAGACCTTTATAAAAGTTACGACGAAAAGCACGTTATAAAGGGTGTAAGTTTTAACGTTTTAGAAGGTAAAATCGTAGGGTTGCTTGGTAAAAACGGTTCGGGCAAAACTACGATAATTAAAATGATTAACGACCTTTTAACGATAGATAAAGGCGAAATTTTAGTCGACGGTAAAAAAATAGGGCCTGAAACTAAGGCTATAGTTTCTTATCTTCCTGAAAGAAGTTATTTAGACAAAAGTAACAAAATTTATCAAACGCTTAACTTTTTTAAAGACTTTTATCAAGATTTTGATATTAATAAAGCGGAAAAATTATTAGCCGAACTTGAACTTGATAAAAACTTAAAACTTTCTAAAATGAGTAAAGGTATGCTTGAAAAACTGTCGCTCGTTCTAACTATGAGTAGGCGCGCAAAACTTTACGTTTTAGACGAGCCACTTGGCGGTGTAGACCCGTCCACTCGCGATAAAATTTTAAAAACTATAATGTCGAACTTCGATGAAAATTCCAGCCTTTTAATTACCACGCATTTGGTATCAGACGTAGAAAAGATTTTAGACGAAGTTATTATTATAGACGGTGGTAAAGTGGTGTTAAGTGGCAATGCCGACGAAATTAGAGAAAGGGAAAACGCCTCAATAAACGACGTTTTTAAAAGGTGTGTATAATGCTTAAAAATTTAATTAAATACGACGTTAAAAAAATGACTTTTACACTTCCGTATTTTTACCTAGCAACTATAGTGTTTGCAGGGCTTACTAGATTTATAAATATTTGGAAGGATATTCAGTTTTTCTTTATATTAGGTCAAATTTTTCAAGGAACTACTATTGCGCTTATCGTAAACTCGTTAGTAAACACCTTAATTAGCATACTTATTCGCTCGTTTAGATTTTCTTTTTACGGCGATGAAAGTTATTTAACGCATACCTTACCCGTAAGTAAAAAACAACTTTTACTTTCAAAGTTTATAAGTTCGTTAATCGTACTTTTTGCAACGATTTTGGTAACCGTAGCAAGTTTGCTTATAATCTTTTATTCAAGCGATTTAGTTAATTTTATAAAAGAAGGTTTAAGCGTTATGGTGATAGGGCTTGATATAAGCGTTGGCGGACTTATTGCTTTGTTTGTTTTAGCCGTTTTCTTTCAACTACTTTCAATGCTTTTAACGGGCTTTGCGGCAATTGTAAAAGGTCATTCGTATAACAACGGCAAAATTGGTAAAAGTTTTACGTGGTTTGCAATTTTTTACGTAGTTCAAGGTATGCTTTCTATAGCGCTAGTTGCTTTGGTTTTACTTGTAAGCGGTAATATATCTGAAATTTTTGCAACCGTTATGAAAGCCCAAACGTTTATCACTATTTTGGTAACTGCTACGGTAGTTTACTTGGGTTACGCGATAGCGTTTTATTTTATAACGTATAAAATGTTTAATAAAGGCGTAAACGTCGACTAAAGAAAAGCGTTCTTGCAGTGTAGCAAGAACGCTTTTTTTATTTTAGGCTTTGTTACAATAAATGGCTGATTAGCAAAACTATTTGTATTTTTGCGATTTGACGAGAAAAACGCAAGAAAGACAAGTATTTTGTGAAGGCGCATACCCTTAGCGGTCTGTAACTAAACAAAATACACGGTATTTCACAGTGTTTTTCCGTCAAAAATCAGTCAGGGATTGTGACAGAGCCTTATCTTAGAAGAAAGGTTTTATCATTGACGCTAAGTGCCATTGTTGTGGACCAAGCATTTCCTTTTCGGGAATTTGTTTAGAAAAGGTCAATACGTCTTCGTCGAGCGGAGAAATTTCACTTCTTTCGCCACTAAGATACTGCTCAATTATTTCACGGCAGTTTTTAACTCTTAGCATAAGCCCGCCGATTCTAATATCTTGTTTTTCAAAGCCGTTAAGTTTACGCTCTTTTTCCCATTGATAGCGGAAGTCTTTATAAAAAACTTCAAGCCTTTTCTCAAGTTCAGCGTAGTTTTTTACAAGTTCTTTAAGGGCGTTTTTATCGCCGTTTTTATACGCGCTTCGCGTTTTAACGCCAAGCGTATATTTAATTTCTAAAACGCTTGATAACGATGCTAAAGTTTTAAAAATATAGCCGTATGGGGCGATTTTTGAGTAATTTTCTAGTTCTTTCGCTATGGAATTATATTTGCCTTCGACCGCCTCGTCAACCGTTTTATCGTATATTCCTAAGAAGGGGTCGCAATAGAGCATATATTTACTTGCAGAGAACAAACATTTAGGATTGTCGTTAACGTTTGGCTTGTCAAGGGCGGTAAAAGTTTCAAGGCTAACGCTGAAGATATCTTTAAACTTTTTAGATATTTCTTCGTCGTCAAAATTTCCGCGAGAGTATTCGGCAAAACTAAATACCGAAGAAAGAGACGAGTATAGCGAACACTCAGCGCCGTCGTCCCCCCAAACGGTCATTATAGCGTCGTCAATACCTTCTTCAATACAAGCCTTCATCGCTGATTTTGACGCGCCGATTGCAAACTTGCTGTGTGGGGTAAAGCCCGTCCACGTCCAAGATGCGCCTGCAAATAAAATATTGTTGTTAAATTGTTTGTGCGAGCGTATCATTTTTTTATAGCGCTCTTCACTCCAAGTATAATAGTCCCAGTATACAAGTTCAACGTTTTTAGGAACGCTGTTTTTAATTTGATCACTAATTACAACGTCGGTAGCGTAATATTCGCCTTTTGCCGCTAAGCGGTAGAACATATCCGACCACATCATAGGCTTAAAGTCGTATTTAATAGCGATTTCGTTAACGCGGTTTAAGTGATTAACTAAAATTTCAAATCTGTTTTGGTAGCCGTTTTTATCAAGGTATTTGCCAAGACCAACCATGTGCGCCTCGTCCATACCGATATTTATACGGCGTGAACTAAAGCACTCTCTACACGTTTTAAACATTTTTTCGATTAAAGCGTAAGTTCTATCGTCGCCGGCAAGTAAAATATTATCTATATCGGTATAAGGCTTATATTCTAGCCATCTAGTTATACCGCCTAAATGTGCTAAAGTTTGTATGCAGGGAACTAATTCTAAATTAATAGATTTTGCGTACTCGTCAAGTTCTTTAAGTTCGCGCTTTGAGTATCTACCGCGCATATAGCCAAAATAAGGCTCGCCTTCTAGTTCGTACACGTCTTCGGTGTAGAGCATAACGTAAGTATATCCAAATTTAGAAAGTAAATTAAAATAGTCTTTAAGCGTATCAAGTGTGTAAACACCATCGCGAGAACAGTCTATCATAATACCTAAAGATTTAATTTTGTTCATAATAATTCCTCCGTTGTTGCTATTATAACACAGTAAATAAATAAAAGCACCAAAAAAATCAAATTATTAAGATAAAATTTAATTTGCTATTTACATTTCTTTCAAACTAAGTTGTCAATAATTCTTATAATTTTATCGACGTTTCTTTAAATACGTGTATATAAGGTGTTTTTTAGCGTTATTAAATATTGCAAAAAACGTTTTACGGTGTTAAAATATAAAAGTAAAGATACTTACGTCTTTTTAGCGAGAATAAAATGAAAGATAAAATTGTTAAATTTTTTAAAAAAATACCGTTGCGTTCGGTTTTACCTATCGTAGGTATTATATTAACTATAATATCGGCGTTACTTCTTTTGTGGCAGGGAAACTCAAATAGTAATCAATCTATGCCTGCATATACCGCTAGCGTTTATTTTGACGGTGAATATCGTATAGGTGACGGAGAGTGGCAAGAAATCGTAGAGGGTGAACATATATCTTCTACGAAAGGTGACGTTACTTTACTTGGCAATTTTCACATGCTAGCGCCAAACGGCGAATACGTTGGTATTTATAGAGACGAGATACCGATTGCTTTTTATTTAGACCATATCAGTTTAACTTTTTTTGAAGTGGGAAGTGAACCTTTTATGCTTGATATGGAAAATCGCATATACGGAAATTCCGTATGCGGTGTGAATTGGGAAGCGTATTATTTAACTAGCGAAAGCGATGATTTAATTGAAATTTTAATTCATAACCCACACAACTACGGCAACGAAAACGCAATTGACGAGATGCTTGCAAAAGTAACGCTTTGGACACCAATTGAATTTGAAAAGGGCGTTTTAGATAGTGGGGCAACTAAAAGGAACGTTGGGCTTGCAATTATAATTGCATCAGTTATGTTCTTAGGAACGGCGTTATTTTCCACTTTAATACACGTAAAAAACATTAAAATTATATGGCTACTTGGTTTAGTAATTTTATTTGCAGGACTATATTTTACTTATAGTTCTTTCGGTATTTCTTTTTGGAGTGAATCGATAGTCTTTAACACTTCAATACTTGGAATATCAATGATGCTTTATACTTTTTTCTTATCGTTATTAATTACGTCGTCGTTTAAAAAAATGAAGAAGGTAGGTTTTATTACCTGTCTTATTTTAGGAATCGTAAACGTAGTATTTTTTATTCTACCTATGATAACGAAAGAGTTTTTCTACGATATTTGGCGCGACTGGTCAATAATACAAAGTATTGCTAGTGCAATACTAATCGCATGTATAATAAAGGAATTAATTCACGTAAAAGGAAAGATTAAATTAATATACGCAGGCGCTTTTTTACCGCTAATTGCCTTTGGTGTTGACGCGGTTGCCACGATTGGTGGGCTTTGGGAAGGCGGAATTGCTAGTCAATACGTATTTATGCTTTTATTTATAGTAGCGATTATCCTTTTTATTAGAATTATTCCTAATAGTATTAACGCTATCTCGAAAGCCAAAGAATTAGAAACTGAAAAATTAGTGTTAAACACAGAGCTTACTAAAAGCCGTGTTTCTACTATGATGAGTCAAATTCGCCCACATTTTATTTACAATACGCTTGGTAGCATTGAGCAACTTTGTGAATTAGATCCGCCTAAAGCAGGCGAACTCGTACACGATTTTGCAAAATATTTAAGGGGTAACTTTGGTGAACTTGACAATCCAAATCCAATTTTAATGTCGCAAGAAATTGAGCACGTTCGCCATTATATAAATATAGAAAACGTACGTTTTCCCGATATGACTTTCTCGTTTGAAATGAATTCTAACGATTTTTATATCCCTGCGCTTACTATTCAGCCTATAGTTGAAAACGCCATTAAACACGGGCTTATGAAACTTTCAAATGGTGGCACTATCAAAGTTGTGTCTTATGAAACGGCTGAAAACTACTGCGTTGCGGTTGAAGACGACGGCGTTGGTTTTGATACGACGGTTTTGCTTGACGAAAGAAATCACGTTGGAATACGTAATATTCGCGGAAGATTAAAAGCAATGGTAAACGGCAGTTTAGAAATTGAAAGTAAAATAGGCGTAGGCACTAAAGTTTTAATAACTATTCCAAAGGGGGATAAAAATGAGAATAGTAGCGGTTGACGATGAAGAATTGATGCTTCGCGCGTTGGTTAGGGCTATAAGCGCTTCGCCAGACGTTAAAGAAGTAGTTGAATTTTCAAACCCAGAAAAAGCGCTAACTTACGTGAAAGAAAATTCTATAGACGTTGCTTTTTTAGATATAAATATGCGTGGTATGGGCGGAATTGCGCTTGCCGAAAAGATTATTAATCTTCGCCCAAATAGTAAAATCGTGTTTTGCACGGGGTATGAAGAATACGCTATACCAGCGTTTAAACTGCACGCGTCTGGGTATTTAATGAAGCCAATATCCGCTGAAGACGTGCAAGGTGAAATTGATAACATTAAAGGCGTTAGACAAAAAGAAAAGTTATTAGAAGTAAAATGTTTTGGTAATTTTGAAGTTTACGTAAAAGGCGAAAGGCTATCGTTTAAGCGTTCAAAGACTAAAGAACTATTTGCATTTTTAGTTGATAGAAAGGGCGCTGGGTTAACGGCAAAGCAAATTTGCGCAGTTTTATTCCCAGACGATACTGACGATAATAAAAACACGGCGTATCTTCGCCAACTTGTATTGGACTTAAAAAACACCTTAAATTCGGTAGGGGCGGACGCAGTATTTTGCCATGAAACCCCCTTTTATCGCATTGATACAAACTTAATTAAATGTGATTATTTTAGTTATTTAGAAAATAAAAAACCTGAATTTTTAGGCGAATATATGGCGCAATTTAGTTGGGCGGAAGAAACTTGCGCTAATCTTCAATTTAAAAAATAAATTTTAAGTGGTAGGTAACTACCACTTTTTTTATTGTTTGTAACGCTTTTGTAACGCTATATTTATTAATATAAATATACCTTTTAAAGTTATGATAGGGGTTGTTTAATGTATATTTATATAATTTTATGTATCATCGTTGGAATACTTTCGTTTGCGCTTTTGGGGTTGCTTACAAAAAAAGCCGATGGGGTAGTTTACAATAGCCTTGACAACGTAGGCAGAATTACAAATATCGTATTAACTATCGCCTACGTTTTTATATCTCCGTTATATCTTTTTTTAGGTTTAATTTCTTGCCCCAACCACGAAGGCTTTTTAGGTGTTATTGGCTGGATAATTAGTTTTTTAAACTCTTCAACCGCTTTATTTTGCGGTCTTGGTCTTGGCTTATCTGTTTATTTCCGTAAAAAAGGCAAAAGCAAATTGAGTTTTGCTATTCAGTTTTTAGGTCTTGTTGCAATAGCCTTTACGGTAATATCTTATTGCGTTTTCGTTGGAAATTTATTACAAACTCTTAATTAAAAAAGGCTCTATCACAATCTCGGACTGATTTTTGACGGAAAAACCCTGTGAAATACTGTGTATTTTGTTCAGTT
>JAEIGA010017670.1_pt1 | contig 10863 bp, 9 predicted proteins | sample 9270691 | NCBI WGS metagenome assembly JAEIGA01 (sample SAMN17057246, study PRJNA624740) | gut metagenome | biome: biome; isolation source: fecal sample | host: Bos grunniens | place: China: Xizang | collected 2019 | reverse complement strand
CTGGCAGGAGGGCATGGTGGGCTTCCTCATCGGTTGCAGCTTCTCCTTCGAAGAGGCGTTGATGAAGGCCGGCATCGAGATCCGCCACATCGCCACGGGCCGGAACGTGCCCATGTACAAGACCAGCGTAATGACCAGGCCCGCCGGTCCCTTCTCGGGCCCCACGGTCTGCTCCATGCGGCCCATGACTCCGGAGGACGCGAAGAAGGCCTATGAGATCACGGCGGCCATGCCCAACGTCCATGGGGCGCCCATCCAGATCGGCGATCCGGAGAAGATCGGCGTCATGGACGTGATGAAGCCCGACTACGGCGAGGCGGTGGACATCTACCCCGGCGAGGTGCCCGTGTTCTGGCCCTGCGGCGTCACGCCCCAGGCGGCCATCGAGAACGCCAAACCGCCCATCGTCATCACCCATTCCCCCGGCCACATGTTTGTCACCGACATCCTCAACAGCGAGCTCAACGACTATCTGGAACAAAAGAAGCACAAGGCGTAACGCAACTGGATAGATCAGACAGAAACTGCTAATCTGCCTGTCTACATATGGAACAAGAAAAAACAAGGAGGGAACTATGAGTAAATTCTGGAAAAGGCTCAAGCAAGTGGGCCCCGGCGCCGTCGTTGCGGCGGCCTTTATCGGCCCGGGCACCGTCACTACCTGCACCGTTTCCGGCGCCAGCTACGGCTACACCCTGCTGTGGGCGCTGCTGTTCTCCACGATCTCCGTCATCGTGCTCCAGAGCATGGCATCCAAGCTGGGCATCGTGAAGAAGGTGGGCCTGGGCGAGGCCCTGCGTGAAAAGTACACCGGCAAGGGCGTCCGCATCCTGCTGGCGATCCTGGTCATCGGCGCCGTGTTCATCGGCAACGTAGCCTATGAGACCGGCAACATTTCCGGCGGCATCCTGGGCCTGCAGGCCATTTGGCCCAGCCTCGGCAAGATCCCGGTAGCCATCTTCGTGTTCGCCGTGGCGGCAGGCCTTCTGCTCTCCGGCAAATATGACATCGTGGAAAAGGTGCTCACCGCCCTGGTGGTGCTCATGGGCGTCCTGTTCCTCATCACCGCCATCGCCGTGAACCCCAACTGGGGCGAAGTGCTCAAGGGCCTCTTCGTGCCCCGGGTACCCCAGATGAACCGGGCCTGGTTCTATGTGACCGGCCTCATCGGCACCACCGTCGTGCCCTACAACATCTACCTGCACGCCTCCTCCTCCGCCAAGAAGTGGGGCCATGAGGGGGACAAGGACGAAGCCCTCAGCACCTCCCTCACCGACTCCATCCTGTCCATCGGCTTGGGCGGCATCATCTCCATGTGCATCGTCATCACCGCGGCCGTCTGCTACGACGGTTCCGGCACGGCGGCCATCGCCAGCGGCAAAGCCATGGCAGAGCAGCTCCGACCCATTTTGGGCAACTGGGCCACGGTGGCCTTCGGCATCGGCCTCTTCGCGGCCGGCATGAGCTCCGCCATCACGGCGCCTCTCGCCGCGGCCTTCGCCAGCTCCGGCATCCTGGGCTGGGGCGAGGACATGAAGAAGAAGCGGTTCATGGCCATTTGGGGCATCGTCATCGTCTTCGGTCTGGTGGCCGTGTGCACCATCGGCGCCTCCCCCACGGAGATCATCCTCTTCGCTCAGGCGGCCAACGCCTTCCTGCTGCCCATCACCGCCATCCTGCTGATGATCGTCTGCAACGACAAGAAGTATATGGACGGTCACAACAACGGCATCGTGATCAACATCCTGGGCGTGATCGTGCTGGCGTTGACGCTGCTGATCGCTTTCAAGAACATGACCGGCTTCACCGAGTCCTTCATGAAGCTGATCAACGGATAAGGATCATTCCTCCTGACGGTACGACCCGGAGCTTGATTAGCAGAAGCTCCGGGTCGTATTGATTTATGGGTTTGCGGCTGTTCATACCGCCGCGTTCGTGGTATACTCAGGTATCGGTTCAACGAAGGAGGTTTGCCTATATGTGCAGCAAGGGAGATCGGATGGAGCGGGTGTTCGCCCGGATCGAGGCGCTGACGCCCGAATATGAGGGTCTGTGGGAGCAGGTGTGCTCCTTTGAGACGCCGTCGGACAACAAGGCGGCCCTGGACGAGCAGACCCGGTTCCTGGCGGCGTTTGCCCGGGAACACGGCTTTTCTGTGACGGAATACCCCTTCCCCCGGGCGGGCGACTGCCTGACGGCGGAGACCCGGGCGGGAGAAGCCCCCCGGATCGCCCTGCTCGCTCACCTCGATACGGTGCACCCCGTGGGCAGCTTCGGCCAGCCGCCGGTGCGGCGGGAGGGGGACACCCTCTATGGCCCCGGCGTCATCGACTGCAAGGGCGGAGCCTGCGTGGCCCTGATGGCGGCCCAGGCGCTGATGGAGACGGAGGCGGCCGCGCCGCCCATCCGCATCATCCTGACCACCGACGAGGAGGTCAGCGCCCGGTACAGCGGCCCCGAAGGCGTCGCCTTCATCCAGGACCAGGCCCGGGGCGTGGACGCGGCGTTCAACTGCGAAACGGGCCTCGCCGGGTACCTGACGGTGGGCCGCAAGGGCATCATCCGCCTGGAAGTCAACGTAGAGGGGAAGGCGGGTCACGCGGGGAACGACTATTTCCTGGGCGTCAGCGCCGTCAAGGAGGCCGCCCACAAGATCCTGGCCATCGAGGCCCTCAGCAGCCCGGAGGGGGCCACCTTCAACTGCGGCGTCATCGCCGGCGGCACCAAGGCCAACGTGATCCCCGGCCGCTGCCGCTTCGAGGTGGACATCCGGGGGAAGACCCTGGCGGTGCTGGAACAGGCCCTCGAACAGGTGAAGGCCATCGCCGGAAAGAGCTTCCTGCCGGGCACCCGGGCCACGGTGAACGTGCTGAGCCGCCGGCCGCCCATGGAGCACACGGCCGCCACGGACCGGCTGTTCGAGAAGGTATGCGCCGTCTCCGAGAGGTACGGCCTCGAGAAGGTCCGACCCAAGGAGAAGGGCGGCGGCAGCGACTCCGCCTATCTGATCGGGATCGGCATCCCCACCCTCTGCTCCTTCGGCCCCACGGGCACCGGGGAGCACACCGTGGCGGAGCAGGGCCATATCCCGTCCCTGCAGGGCCGTACTAAGCTCCTGGCCGCCTCCATCATGGAAGTCGCGGCCGAATAAAAAAAGACAGCAAAAAGCCATTCGTCGGTCCGGCGAATGGCTTTTTTGCTTTCAAAGGACGATGCACCGATCGTCATCCAATATTTCGATGCCGTCGCAGGGCCGCTCCTGCAGCTTCTCCCGGGCCCCGTCCGTCATGTGGGTGGTGTACAGGCGACAGCCTGGATATTTTTCGTGGAGGGCCAGCAGGGCGTCGATGCCCATGTGCTTGGGGCTGGCGGCAGAGAGCGTACATTCGCAGATGCAGTGCCGGCAGCCGCCCACCATGGCCTCCAGGGCGGGACAGGGGGTCGTGTCCCCGGAGAAGCCCACCCGCAGGCCGTCCCTTTCCAGAACGTAGCCGAAGCATTGCTCCTTGACGCCGTGGACCACGGGTACCCGCTCCACCGCATACCCCGCCGCCGTAAAGCGATCCCCGTGATCGAGCGCCAGGGGCACGGTCTTCAGGGGGATGTCGGGATAGGCCAGGGTCAGGAGCTGGGGAATGATCCGCCGCCCCTCCTCGGGACAGTGGATGGCGAGGGGCGCGTCCGTCTTCTTGTACCGAGCCAGGATCAGAAAGGGCAGGTCGAAGTAGTGGTCGGCGTGGAAGTGGGTCACCAGCACGTCCGTGACGGCGCAGGGGTCTATGCCCCGCCGGTACAGCTTTTTGACGGTGCCCGGCGGACAGTCCACCAAAATGGTCCCGTCGACGAGATACCCCGGATACCCGCTGCGGGCGCTCACGGCCCCGCTTCCCAAAACGTAGATCTCCATAGTTCTCCTAAATACGGTTCATGCAGGATGGCAAGAGGAAAGGACGACCTTTCGATCGTCCTTTCCGGTTACAGGTCTATTCCGCTGCCGGGATGGGCTCGTTCATGGCCCATTGGAACAGGTCCCTGAGCTTGCCCTGGGTGTTGGTGAAGGTGAAGGAGGCGCCGCCGTTGGTCTCGATGGTGAGCGTGTGGAACAGCAGCTTCTTATCGAATCGCCACTCTTTCACACTTTCCCGCCGGATCATCTTCATCTCTCCCCCGCCCAAAGCGGTAAAGAGGATGAGGATGCGCCGGTCGGTGACGGCCACCAGCTTCCGGTTGCCCTCGTGGACACCGGTGAGCAGGCAGTTGAGCCGCTCATATTCCCCCAGCACCTGGGTAAGGGCCTTGAGCTCCTTGCGATAGTAGAAATCGCTGTAGATGCCCAGTTCCCGCAGCCGGTCGTCGAGCTCGTTCCGGGTCATGCCTTATTTCAGCACGGAGTCGGCCTTGAGGAAGCCCAGCTTCTTGGCGATGCAGCAGGTGCAGGTCAAATCGCCGGTGACGTTCAGGGCGGTACGGCCCATGTCGAGGATGGCGTCGATGCCCAGGATCATGGCGTAAGCGCCCGCCAGGGTAGTGCCGGCCTCGATGGGCAGGTCGATGCCCTGCATGACCATGGCCAGCATGATGGCGCCGGCGCCGGGCACGCCCGCGGTGCCGATGGAGGCCAGGGTGGCCAGGAGCACGATCATGCCCATCTCACTCATGGTCAGGCCGCGGCCGTAGCAGGACATGACCAGGAAGAAGGTGCAGACACCCTGGTAGATGGCCGTGCCGTCCATGTTGATGGTGGCGCCCAGGGGCAGGGAGAAGGCATAGACTTCCTTGTCCACGCCCAGGTTCTCCGCCGCGGCGAAGGTGGTGGGCAGGGTGCCGTTGGAGGAACGGGTGACGAACGCGGTGATGAAGGGCGTGCGGGCCTCCTTGAAGAAGGCGCCCAGCTTGATGCGGAAGATAGCCAGCAGGCCGCCGTAGACCGCCACGATGTGGATGAGGTAGCCCAGGAAGCAGGCGATGGTCACGGTCAGCAGCGCGCCGGCCACCTTGGCGCCGTTCTTGGCGAACACTTCGCAGATGAGGACGGCCACGCCGATGGGGGCGTACTGCATGATGCCGGAGACGATCTTCATCATGATCTCGGCCAGGCAGTCGAACACGTTGTACATGGTGGTGGAGATGGTGCGGATGCGCTCATCCTCGGACACCTTCATGAAGGACAGGCAGAGGCCGAAGACCAGGGAGAAGAAGATGACCTGGAGCACGGTCTCGTTGACCAGGGACTGAAGCACGCTGGTGGGGACGATGCTGTAGATGACCTCCCACACGTTGGTGGAAGCGGTCTTGCCGGCGGCGTCAGCGGCCAGCTGGGTCACCGCGGCCAGCTCGGCGTGGGGTTGGAAGATGTTGCCCATGACGAGACCGATGATGACGCCGAAAGCAGAGGTGACCAGGTAGATGATGACCACGCGGATACCGACCCTGCCCACGTTAGCGGGAGAGACGGAGGACGCGCCCACCACCAGGGAGCCCACGATGATCGGGATGATGATCATCTTCAGCAGCCGGGTGAAGATGGTGCCGAACATGCTGATCCAGGCCGGCAGGGCCGTGACGCCCTTGGCAGCCAGGATGATGCCCGCCACCGCGCCGATGACCAGGCCGATGAGGATCTTGTAGAGTACGTTGACGTTCAGGTATGCCCGAAGGATACCGCCTTTCTTGGGTTCATTGTTTGCCATAGATTCCCCTCCTGAATTTTTTTACCCGCCGCCCTGGGTCGACCGGGCATTCCGGGATGATAGCAATATAGCATGCAGGAAAAAAATATGGAAGGGATTTCAAAAAAAATTCAAACATTTTGGCGTCTTTGTGACACGGAGATGGGATCCCGGCGGAAAAACCCGGAAAATACCCCTTGACAAGGGGCGGCGGGGTATGCTATATAATATATAATTTCGAAGAAAGGAGCACGATCCATGGGCAAGGGAACTGGCGCACGGTCCTTCTGGTTTAGCGGCTGGTGGTTTAGCCGCCTCCTTGTCATGCCCGGAATTGGATCGTGAGCCGCTGAAAAAGCAAGCACAGGCCTCGTCCAATAGGGCGGGGCCTTTTGTTATGAAAATACGTTGAAAGGAGACACACCATGAGCACCATCCCCTACAAGATCTACCTCGAAGAATCGGAGATGCCGAAATACTGGTACAACCTTCGGGCCGACATGAAGAAGAAGCCCGCGCCCCTTCTGAACCCCGGCACCCATCAGCCCATGACCCCGGCGGAGCTTTCCGGCGTCTTTTGCGACGAGCTGGTGAAGCAGGAGCTGGACAACGACACCAGGGAGTACCCCATCCCCGAGGAGATACTGAGCTTCTACCGGATGTACCGGCCCTCGCCCCTGGTCCGGGCCTACTGCCTCGAAGAGAAGCTGAAGACCCCCGCCAAGATCTACTACAAGTTCGAAGGCAACAACACCTCCGGCAGCCACAAGCTGAACTCCGCCGTGGCCCAGGCCTACTACGCCAAGAAGCAGGGTCTGAAGGGCGTCACCACCGAGACCGGCGCCGGCCAGTGGGGCACGGCCCTGTCCATGGCCTGCAGCTACTTCGGCCTCGACTGCAAGGTGTACCTGGTGAAGGTGAGCTACGAGCAGAAGCCCTTCCGCCGGGAGGTCATGCGGGTCTACGGCGCGTCCGTGACCCCCTCCCCCTCCGACACCACCAACGTGGGCCGGAAGATCCTCCAAGAGCATCCGGGCACCACGGGGAGCCTGGGCTGCGCCATCTCTGAAGCGGTGGAGGTGGCCGTGTCGAATCCCGGCTACCGGTACGTGCTGGGCAGCGTACTCAATCAGGTGCTGCTCCACCAGAGCGTCATCGGCCTCGAGACCAAGGCGGCCCTCGACAAGTACAACATCAAGCCCGACATCATCATCGGCTGCGCCGGCGGCGGCTCCAACCTGGGCGGCCTCATCGCCCCCTTCATGGGCGAGAAGCTGCGGGGCGAAGCGGACTATCGGATCATCGCCGTGGAGCCCGCCTCCTGCCCCAGCTTCACCCGGGGCGTCTACGCCTACGACTTCTGTGACACGGGCATGGTGTGCCCGCTGGCGAAGATGTACACCTTGGGCAGCGATTTCATCCCCGCTCCCAACCACGCCGGCGGCCTAAGGTACCACGGCATGTCCCCCATCCTCTCCGAGCTCTACGATCAGGGCATGATGGAGGCGGTGAGCGTGCCCCAGACCAGCGTCTTCGACGCCGCGGAGACCTTCGCCCGGGTGGAGGGCATCCTGCCCGCCCCCGAGAGCAGCCACGCCATCAAGGTGGCTCTCGATGAGGCCATCAAGTGCCGGGAGACCGGCGAGGAGAAGACCATCGTCTTCGGCCTCACGGGCACGGGCTACTTCGATCTGGTGGCCTACGAGAAGTACCACAACGGCCAGATGGACGACTACATCCCCACGGACGAGGAGCTGGCCCGGTTCGCGGCGAAACTGCCGAAGATCTGAAAGACCTTTGCGCGAGAGGAGCATATACGAATGGAAAGATACTATCAGCCCGAGATCGAATGTGCGTCCCGGGACCAGATCGAACGATGGCAAAGCGAGCGCCTGGTCGCCCAGGTCCGCCGGGTGTATGAGAATGTTCCTTATTATAGGAAGAAGATGGAGGAGAAGGGCGTGACGCCGGATGATATCCAAAGCGTCAAGGACCTTTCGAAGCTCCCCTTCCTCAGCAAGGCGGATCTTCGGGACGCCTACCCCTACGGCCTCATGGGCAAGCCCATGAAGGACTGCGTCCGCATCCACTCCACCTCCGGCACCACCGGCAAGCGGGTGGTGGCCTTCTACACCCAGCACGACATCGACCTCTGGGAGGACTGCTGCGCCCGGGCCATCGTGGCTGCCGGCGGCAGCGACGAAAGCGTGGTCCAGGTGGCCTACGGCTACGGCCTGTTCACGGGCGGCGCGGGCCTCGACGGCGGCAGCCACAAGGTGGGCTGCCTCACCGTCCCCATGTCCTCGGGCAACACGGACCGGCAGATCATGTTCATCCGGGACCTCAACGCCACCATCCTCTGCTGCACCCCCAGCTACGCGGCGTATCTCGGCGAGCGGATGAAGGAGCTGGGCCTCGGTCCCGACGACATCCCCCTGAAGGCGGGCATCTTCGGCGCGGAAGCATGGTCCGAGGAGATGCGCCAGGACATCCAGAAGACCCTGGGCATCAGGGCCTACGACATCTACGGCCTCACGGAGCTCAGTGGCCCCGGCGTCAGCTTCGAGTGCTCCGACCAGCACGGCATGCACATCAACGAGGACCACTTCATCCCCGAGATCATCGACCCGGACACCGGCGAGGTGCTCCCCGACGGGACCATGGGCGAGCTGGTCATCACCGCCGTCGATAAGGAAGCCTTCCCCATGATCCGCTATCGGACCAAGGACATCTGCTCCCTGAACCGGGAAAAGTGCCCCTGCGGCCGGACCCACGTGCGCATGACCAAGCCGAGGGGACGGAGCGACGACATGCTCATCATCCGCGGCGTCAACGTGTTCCCCAGCCAGATCGAGACGGTGCTCCTCAACCATGGCTACGCCGCCAACTACCAGATCCTGGTGGACCGGGTGAACAACACCGACACCTTCGAGATCCTGGTGGAGATGACGCCGGAGATGTTCACCGACTCCATCGGCGAGATCCAGCAGCTCCAGAAGACCCTGTCCGCCGGCCTCCAGTCCATGCTGGGCATCCGGCCCAAGGTCACCCTGGTGGCCCCCAAGACCATCGCCCGCAGCGAAGGCAAGGCCGTTCGCGTGGTAGACAAGCGCAAGATCTGACGATACAATGGAAGCGATCCCTGAGCTCATCACGCTGGACCGGGCCCGCGCCTTCTTCGCGAAGGACCGGTTCGCCGCCGGCAGCGGCATGATCATCGAGGACGCGGCCCCGGGCCATGCCCTCGTCTCCCTCACCCTGACCGACCGGCACCGAAACGCCGTGGGCGGCGTCATGGGCGGAGTGCTGCTCACCATGGCGGACTTCGCCTGCGCGGTGGCCTCCCATTTCGGACCGGGAGCCGGGCAGCACGTATCCGCCGACGCCCACGTGAGCTTCCTGAACCCCTGCAGGGGTCAAACGCTCCGGGCGGAGGCCACCCGCCTCAAAGGGGGCAAAAAGCTGTCCTGGTATGAGGTCCTCATCCGGGACGAGGGGGACACGCTCATCGCCAGGGCGGCCTTCACCATGTATCGCGTGGACTGATTCGACCACATTGTTTAGAATAAGGAGAAAGGAACATGAGCATCAAACAACTATCCGTTTTCCTGGAGAACCGACCGGGCAAGCTCTTTGAACTGACCGCCCTGCTGGCGGAGAAGGGCATCGACATGCGGGCCCTGTCCATCGCCGAGACCACGGACTTCGGCATCGCCCGGCTCATCGTCAACGACGCCTACGGGGCCGCCCAGGTCCTGCGGGAGGGGCAGTTCATCGCCCAGTTTTCCGACGTGCTGGCCTTCGCCGTGCCGGACGAGCCCGGCGGCCTGCACCATCTGCTGGGCGAATTCAACGCCGCCCAGGTGAACATCGAGTACATGTACGCCTTCCTGGGCGGAAAGCGGGGACAGGCCTACATGATCTTCCGGGTCACCAACACCGAGATCGCCGAAAAGGCCCTTGTGGAGCGGGGGCTCAAGTCCCTGACCCTGGAGGAGATCGAGGAGACCTGACGGCAGGGGCAGACACATCCAAGAGAAACCGGGGCTCGCCGCGGAACGTCAGCGTCCGCCGCGGGCCCTGCCTGGCTTTCGGGGAGGAATTGCCTTCGCCCGGGGGATGTGCTATACTGGTCCTGCTTTTTTATGGCGCCGACATATCATATTATACTATAAGGAAACGACATCATGAACTTCAAAGCCCTTACCGTCGCCGTGCTGCTCGTCGTGTATCTGTACGAGCTGTTTTTGGACATCGTTCGCTATCGCTCCGCCCGCAACCCTATCCCCCAAAACGTGGCCGATGTGTACGATACGGAAACGTACCTGAAATGGAAGGCCTATCACGGGGAGAAGGTCCGCTGGGGCATCTTCACCAAAGCGGCTTCATTCGTCATCGATCTTGCGCTCATCCTGTTCAACGCCTACGCCGCCTTCGCCGCCTCGGGCCTCTTCGCGGAAAACGCCTATGCCCAGGGGATCGCGGTCATGATCCTTTCCGCTCTGGCGAACCTTCTGCTCATCCCCTTCACCTGGCATGACACCATGCACATCGAGGAGAAGTACGGCTTCAACCGCACGGGCAAGAAGACCTTCTGGGGGGACCAGCTCAAGTCGTTCCTCATCGGCCTGGGCCTCATGTGCGGCATCAGCTGCCTCGTCACCTGGGCCCACGGGGCCATGGGCGACTGGCTCATCCTGGCCCTCGCCGTGATCCTGACCCTGTTCATTCTGTTCTTCTCCTTCCTCTACCCCTTCTTCAGCCGCATCTTCAACAAGTTCACGTCCCTCCCCGACGGGGAGCTGAAGGAGGGCATCACAAAGCTGTTGGAGAAGAACGGCTATAAGGTCCGGGCCATCCAGGTCATGGACGCCAGCCGCCGTTCCACCAAGTCCAACGCCTACTTCACGGGCTTCGGGAAGATGAAGACCATCGTCCTCTACGATACCCTCGTGGCCGCCATGACCACCGAGGAGATATTGGCCGTCTTCGCCCACGAGATGGGCCACGGCCTCCACAGGGACACCCTGAAGAACCACATTTTGACCTTCTTCCAGATGCTGGTGCTGGCCGTCCTTGCCTGGGCCACCCTGCGGCACCCCGAGATTTTCCGTACCTTCGGCTTTGCTGGCGTCAACTACGGGTTCGCCGTGATCCTGATCCTCAGCGTGGAATTCGCCCTCATCTCGCCCCT
>JAEIGA010017669.1_pt1 | contig 10865 bp, 3 predicted proteins | sample 9270691 | NCBI WGS metagenome assembly JAEIGA01 (sample SAMN17057246, study PRJNA624740) | gut metagenome | biome: biome; isolation source: fecal sample | host: Bos grunniens | place: China: Xizang | collected 2019 | reverse complement strand
CTTGGACGGTAGAGGATATGTTCGGCAGCGAATATACGGGTATGATCGTATGGGAAATTGCTTACGATCAAGCGCAAGCCTACTCCTATCAAGCGTACGCAAAGGTCGGCGACAGAGTGGATGGCAACTTGGTTACGTCGGATACGATTGTTTACGGTGCAAGAAAGGACCTTAACGCAGTTACTTGCGACGTTATCTTCGATTTAAACGGCGGCGCAGTGGACGGAAAAACTGCGGTTGCGGATAAAACGGTGGTGTACGGCAGTGCATTTGGCGAATTGCCCGCCCCCGTAAAAAGCAATTCAAGCTTTATCGGTTGGAACACCAAACGCGACGGCACGGGCGAAATGATTACGGCGGACACGATTTCGGACAAAAAAGGCGCAATCATTCTCTATGCGATTTATACGAACGGCTTGGATTTCACAACGGCAGACCAAATTAACGCTTTCGGTAAGGACAAGAACGTAAGCTACGAAATCGTGGACGGCTACTTAAAGGTTGTCGGCACGCACGGCAGCGAAAGCACCCTTGTTTTCTGGGAAACGCTTACCGCAGGTCAAACGGTGGAAATCGACGTGGAATATGTTTGCGAAAATCCTGCTTATAGCGCAGGGCAAGTTACCTTCTTGGGCTATACGGCAAATGCGTCAGGTGACGCAGACGGCAAAACGACGGCGGTTATGGGCAACGCGTCTTGGGACGGCGGTTGGGATTGTGCGAAAACGACTGTTTCCGTTGCAGTTACAGAGGATTGCGCAGGCGTTAGAATGCAGTTCGTTATGAACAGCGAAGCAAACGCTCACTTCAAAATTACGGGCATTAGGGTAATTGAGTATCCCTTGGTTTACGATTTTAGCGATGCAAGTCAGCTTAACGTAATTCAACCGCAAAAAAATACGACCTATTCGATTGTAGATAATTATTTGAAGGTTGTCGGCACGCACGGCAGTGAAAGCACGTTGCTTTTTAAATCCGCATTAAAAGCGGGCGCAAAAGTGGAAATCGACGTGGAATATGTTTGCGAAAATCCTGCTTATAGCGCAGGGCAAGTTACCTTCTTGGCTTATACAGCAAATGCGTCAGGCAGCAACGACGGCGTTACCACCTCCGTTATGGGTAATGCGCCATGGGACGGCGGTTGGGATTGTAAAAAGACGACCGTTTTGACGGAAATTACGCAGGATTGCGCAGGTATTAGAATGCAATTCGTTATGAACAGCGAAGCGAATGCATATTTCAAAATTACGGGAATTAGAGTATTCTATCCCGAATATCCTACCGTTACAATCACCTACAATACTACGTTTGCAACGCAGGAAGTTGCTTATGGCAATGCATACGGCACACTTGCTTCCGCACCTAAAAAGACGGGCTATGAATTTAAGGGCTGGTACTTAAACGCGGACGGCAGCGGCGAGGCTGTAACGGCAAGCACGATTGTAAAAACGGCAAAAGACCACGCTTTGTATGCAATTTATGAAAAAGCGGAAGAGGTTGTAGAAGAACAAGAACGTTTGGTCTATGATTTTAAGACGGAAGATCAAAAAGCGGAATTTTCTAGCTTGAATAACGGCAACGTAGAAATCAACACGGCGGAAGGCTATTTGAAGTTATCCCCCGTCAATAAAACGATCAACGGCGTAAACGATCCTCAAGCAGAATTCTTGTTTGCACACGCATTAAAGGCGGGTTTGACGGTAGAGCTTGACTTCCAACTTGTAGGCGGAATTAGCGTAGGCCACGGCGTATGGACGTACGGCGTAAACGCAAATAAAGACAACCTCTTTGAAGGTTCGTATTACACGGCTTGGGATACGCCTAGCGATTGGAATAGCGGTAACTTCACGGCAACGATTGCAATCACGCAGGATTGCGCGGGTATCAAATTCTTGGTTCGTTTTGCCAACAATGCAGACGCGTATTGGCGTATCAACGAAGTTAGAATTGTCGAACCTATCGAATATCCCGTTGCTTATGATTTCACGGACGCAACCTTGCTTGATAAATTCGTTGAACTCGACCATGGTGGCAAGGAAATCGTGACGGACGCAACCGGCACTTATGCAAAATTCTATCCTACGGATATGAACAACCTCTATTCGATTTTCTTCTTCAAGCACGATTTGAAGGCGGGTATGGTTGTAGAGATGGATTTCGAGCTTGTTGGCGATATCGCCGTTAAGCACGGCATTTGGACGTGGGGCACAAAAGCAAACGGCGACGCGCAATTTGACGGTCAGTTCGTAACAGGTTGGGACGCTAAAGATATATGGAATAACGGTAAGTTCACGTCCACGACGAACATCACGGCGGATTGCTACGGTGTAAGAATTCAAATGAGATATGCCGACAATCAAAACGCATATTGGAAATTGACGAGCATTAGAATTATCGACGGCGAACGTCCTACCTCTACGGTAACGTACAGCGCAAACGGCGAAAATAGCACCGCTACGGTAACGTTTGGCGGCAAATACAGCCTTCCTAGCGCACCCGCAAAGGAAAATGCGGTGTTTGTTGGTTGGTATTTCAATGCAGACGGCACGGGTGCGCAAGTTACGGCAAACACGGCGGTGACGGAAGTAAGCGACCATACCGTATATGCGGTATATAAAGAATATTATAAAGCACCCGACTTCTTCGAAGCAGATCAGCTTTGGAATATTACGAATATTGAAAACACGAAGCTCACGCACGTAAGAGACGCGTCGGGCAACTACTTGAAGCTTTCGCCTATCGAACTTGGCGACACGTCGGGCGCAAACTATCCTCAATCTTATTTCTTCTTTGAATTCCCTGGTTTGAAAGAAGGTATGATCGTGGAAATGGATTTTGAGCTTGTGGGCGCAATCAACGTTGGTCACGGTGTTTGGACTTGGGGCGCAAACGTAAACAAGGATACCCTTTTCGACGGTCAATTCGTGACGGCTTGGGACGCTCCTTCCGTATGGAACAACGGTAAATTCACGTCCACGACGAAAATTACGGCAAACTGTGCAGGTCTTCGCGTACTTGTACGTTATGCAAACAACGCAAATGCGTACTGGAAATTGTCGGGCGTTCGCGTATATACGGTAGAAGAATACTTCGATATCCCTACCTATGCAGACGATAAGCACATCGACATCGGCGCAACTAGCTGGCTTGGTACAAACCAAACGTTGAATTATTTCAGCGGCGATAATGGCGAAAAGAACTTCGCAAAATTGCAAGAAGCGGGCATTACGGTGCTTGCGGGTACCTTCTACGGCAATACGGGCAGCGAAGAGGACGAAACCCGTTTGTTGGATTTGGCGGCAAAATACGGTGTGGGGCTGTTCTTCCAAAAGTCTTGGGATGGCAGTACCATTCCTTCCTACGTTGCCCACAAGGCATTCTTGGGTTACTACGTGGACGAACCTGCAAACAGCGAATTGTCCGATTTGAAGACGTTGAAGGAAAAGTGGGACGCGTCGGCGTTTGGCGTAAACGGCAAACAGCTTTACGTCAACCTTCTTCCCGTCTATAGCGGTGACATAGGCGGCGATTACGAAACTTACATAAACAATGCGATTGTAAATAGCAATTTGCCCATCGTTTCCTACGACCACTACTTTATGTATTATCAGGCAAAAGAAAATATCTTTGGCTCGATTACCGGTTATGAAAGCGAAATAAGTCTTAGAACGAATTGGCTGAAAAACTTTGATATTGCAAGCTATTATGCAAACGAAAATAATAAGCCTTTCTGGTACACGTTACTTACCACGCAGCATTTGGCGGATGGGGATGAAACGAAGTATATCGATCCGACTGCGGCGGATTTGGCTTATCAAATGTACGTTGCAATGACGTATGGGGCAACGAACCTTATCCATTATACGTTTGCAGGTACGGGCGATTATATCATCGACGGCGCGATGTTCAATCAAAACACGGGCGAATGGACGCAAACCTACACCGACGTGAAGGACGCAAGCGCAATCATCGGCGAGTGGGATCACGTATTTATGAGCTTCGATTGGCTTGGCTCTTCTACGGTAACGGGTACGTCGGCGCAAACGGGCTTGATTACGGACGATTTGACGCATTCGGTTGCGGTAAACGCGTTTGGTGTAATGAGCAGCGTAACGTCGACGCAAGACGTTGTAGTTGGGCATTTTGAAGACGAAAACGGCTACGACGGCGTGATGATTACCAACCTCACCATTCCCGCAAATGCTACGGCGGCAAACGTTACGGTTACGTTTAGTAGTGAGTATAAAGCCGTGAAAGTATATCAAGGCGGCGAAGAAACGCTCGTTTATTTGAACAACGGCACGTTGACGCTTGACGTTGCCTCTGCGGAAGGTGTGTTTATTATTCCCGTTAAAGTAAGATAATCATTATAGTAAAACAGCGCATAGGGGTGCATGGATACGTGCATCCCTATGTAAAGTATAGGTAAGGTATGCGAATTAAGAAATTTATTGCGTCCGTTTTGGCGTTTTTTATCTCTACGTCCCTTTGCAGTGCTTGTAATGCGGGAAATAAGGATGAATTACAAATTGAAAACACGCAAATGTACAGCCAAGAAGTGTGCGATTATTTGCGCGCGGAAGACGATTACGAACAAATTATGGCGTTGCAATCTGCGGATATATACGACAAGCAAACCACGTGTATAAGCTGGAAAACACAAAAAAATGCGGATAGCTATGAGGTTGTTCTTTCTACCGATTTAGACGGAAATGGCGGGGGCAGGTATGCGGTGAACGGCGAAGAAACGCAATATACCTTTAATTCGTTGCTTCCAAACACCAAGTATTACGTAAAATTACTTGCCTATAATAAGGCGGGGGAATTATTACATGCAACCAAAACGCAAAGCTTTACTACGCAAGGGGAATTTTGTCAACGTATTGTCAACGTGGACGGGGTATCCAACGTCCGCGATATCGGCGGATATAACGCGCAGGGCAATTCAAAAATGAAATATGGCTTAATTTACCGCGGCGCAAGATTGAATGCGATTACGGACAAAGGTATTGCTACGTTTACGCAAGAGTTAAATATCAAGACGGAACTTGACGTGCGTTTTGACGGCGGCAAAGTAAAGGATATAGACGGCGTTACGTACAAACAGCTTGGTATGGTTGCCTATACCTCCGTTTTACCGGACACCTGCCAACCTAAAACAAACGGACTGTTTGACGCAAGAACGATTGACGGGATTAAGGGCGTATTTGAAACGCTTGCCGATCCGCAAAATCTTCCCGCGTACATACATTGTACGGCGGGCGCGGATAGAACGGGTACGATTTGTTATCTAATCGGCGGCGTTTTAGGCGTAGAATATGCGGATTTAGTGAAGGATTTTGAGTTGACTTCCTTTTCCGAACAAGGCAGGCGTTGGCGTAGTAGCGTGCGCAATTGGGAATTTGAAAGCGAAGGCGTTATGCAAAACGACGAAAAGAATTTTATTGCGTTTGGGCAAATGCATTCTCTTATGATGCAGTGGTATGCGCCAAACGGCGAAACGTTACAAGAAGCGATTGAAAACTATTTGACCAGCGTATGCGGTGTTTCTATGCAAACGATAGACGCGGTACGCGATAATTTGTTGATTTAATTGCTTGACTTGTTGAAAATAAGAAAAAAATGAAATGTTTTTAGGGTAGAGGATATAGAAATGATACCTATCAATGCGAAAAAAGTGTACGACAATATTCCGCGCGAAATGTTAAAACGTATAAAGGAAAAAATTTATACGGTCTGCGCGGATTTAAGCGTTGTTATATATCAAACAGAGGAGCCTGTTTCTTTTGAAAATCGGGCTTGCGGCAAGGAAATCTCTTTAAAAATGGGGGATACTTGGGGCAAACTGTTTGATTGTGCTTGGTTTCATTTCACGGGCGTCGTTCCCGCAAGCTGCAAAGGGCAAAAGACGGTGCTTTTATTAGACGTCGGCGGCGAAGGCTGTATATACGACGACAAGGGCAACCCTCGAAGAGGAATTACGACGTTTACCGTCAATGAAGAAAACGTAAACGACTGGGGCTGGAAAAGGGTAGTGCCCTTTTCAGATAACGCCAACGGCGGCGAAGTCGTCGATTTTTGGGTGGATTGCGGCTATAACGATTTGTTCGGCAATTTCGTTTGGGGACAAAAGGAAAGAAGCGCGCCGCGTCCGTATAAAGAGGGCTTTATTGCAACCGTAAACGAAGAAATGCGGCAGTTGTATTACGATTATTTAATTTTAGACGATTTACGGAAAGCATTGCCCGAAGATAGCGCAAGATATTGTTCGATTACGTACGCCCTTTTAGAGGTGAAAAATACCTTAAAAGACTATACGTCGGAAGAGGTTGCGCGGGCAAGAAAGGTTTTGGGAAAAGAGCTTTCCAAAAAGGGCGGCACTCCCTCATTAAGCTTTTCGGCAGTTGGGCATTCGCATTTAGACTTGGCTTGGCTTTGGCCCATTCGTGAAACGAAAAGAAAAGCCATTCGCACCTTCTCTACACAGCTTGAAATGATAGAGCGCTATCCCAATTACGTGTACGGCGCAAGCCAACCGCAGCAGTTTGCGTGGATCAAACAAAACGCACCCGATTTATATGCGCGCATAAAGCAAGCGGTTGAAAAGGGCAGAATTGAGCCGCAAGGCTGTATGTGGGTAGAACCCGACACCAACGTACCCTGCGGAGAATCCCTTGTAAGACAAATTTTTTACGGCAAACAATTCTTTAAAGACGAGTTTGGGAAAGATATCGAAACCTTATGGCTGCCCGACGTTTTCGGTTTTTCCGCCGCATTGCCGCAGCTTTGCGCAAAATCGGGCGTCAAATATCTTTGCACGATTAAGTTGAGTTGGAATTGGGTAACAAAATTCCCGTATCATTCTTTTATTTGGAAGGGACTTTCCGACGATTCCGTCCTGGTGCATATGCCACCCGAAGGGGATTACAACAGTATGGCGTTTCCGACCAACGTACATAAGGCGGCGGGCAATTATCAAGAGAAGGGAAAAATAGACAACGCGCTCCTGCTTTACGGTATCGGTGATGGTGGCGCGGGCCCTGCGCCTAGACATTTGGAAGCGCTTAAACGGATGAAAAATTTAGACGGACTTCCCCCGATTAAGCAGGAATCCTCTAACGCTTTCTTTAAAAAATTGGCAAGACAAGCGAAAAACTTGGAAGTTTATAAGGGCGAAATGTACTTGGAAGCTCACCAAGGCACGTACACTTCGCAAGGCCAGAACAAGAAACACAACAAAAATTTGGAAAATATGCTGCACGATTTAGAGGCGGCGTATGCGATTGAAAACAGAATGCGCGGTACGGCATTCCCGCAAGCAGCAGTGGACGAAATTTGGAAGGAAGTCCTGCTTTATCAATTCCACGATATATTGCCGGGTTCTTCTATCAAACGTGTTTATGAGGAAACGGAAGAAGCGTATTGCCGTTTGGAGCAAAACGTGCAAGCCCTTTTAAATCAAATTAAGGAAAAGCAAGAAGAGAACGCAGTATTCAATTCTCTTGGCTTTGCCGTACAAGACGTGGTGGAAAAGGACGAAAAATTCTATTCGCTCACGGCAAAACCTTTGGGTTATACCCTTTTAAGCGCAGGCAAGGAAGTTAAAAAATTGAACTGCCGCGCGGATAAATATACTTTGTCCAACGATAAGCTTATTGCAAAATTCAACGACGACGGCGTTTTGATTAGCGTTGTCCGTAAAAGTGACGGCAGAAACGTGCTTACGGCAAAGGGCGGCAACGTACTTTCCGTATATCACGACGAATGTTCTTGGATATGCGGCGACGCGTGGGATATTGATCCTTTGTATTACCATTCCGCGCCCGAATATTTTGTTTTGACGGGCGTAAAGACGTATATGGACGGCGCGTATGCGGTAAGGGAACAGACCTTCTGTTACGGCAAATCTACGCTTTGTCAAAAAATCAAATTAAAGCACAGCGGTGAATATTTAGAATTTGACACCACGGTGGATTGGCAGGAAACGAACAAAATGCTTCGCGCGGATTTCCACACCGATTTGCAAAGCGATTTTGTTACTTGCGGTACCCAATTCGGCAATATTAAGAGAACGACGAAAGAAAATACGGCGACGGAAAAAATCCAGTTTGAAATTTGCGCGCAAAGATATTCGCAGATCGGTGAAAATAATTATAACTTCGCGGTAATGTCGGATTGCAAGTTTGGCTACCGTGCAAAAGGCGGCTTGATAAGCTTAAATCTTTTGCGTTCCCCCGAATATCCAGCAACGGAAGCAAAAGGGATACATACCTTCCGCTACGGCGTATATTGCGGCGAAAATGCAAACGATATAGAACGCGTTTCGCATTCGTTTATCAACGGCTTGAAGCCTTGCTATGCGGCAAAGGAATATTCCTTTGCCTCTGTGGATAAGGAAAACGTATTCATTGATACGTTAAAGCCTGCGTACGATGGCAACGGGCAAATCGTAAGATTGTTTGAAAGTAACGGACAAAAAACCGCTTGTACGCTCACCTTTGGCGACGGCGTTAAGCGCTTAACGCTTTGCAACCTTTTGGAAAAGGAAGAAAAAGTGTTGCCCTTGCAAAACGGTATGGTACGGTTAACCTTTAAACCATATGAAATTCATACGTTAAGAGTGGAATAATATGATTTATACGATAAACAACGGACGGGTATCCGTCGATTTTGTGGGTAAAAAAATAGAAAGCATCGTCGTGGATGGGGAAGAGATTGTTAAGGGGAATATTCCCTTCTTTTCCGTCCGTATGCGAAAAAAGAGCAATGAAAAGCGGATGATTACGGCGTTCGACTGCGAATTTGTCAAAATAGAACAGGAAAAAGCGTACTATACACATAAAGAGGTGGACGTCGTTTTGTCTATCCGTCAAAGCCAAACGGGGCTTTTGTGGCGCATTAACGTAAAAAATAAGACGGAAGACCTCATCGAACTTGTGGATATTATGAGCTTTGGCGTCAACGAAAAATTCCGTGATGAGAAGGATGGCTGCGGCGCGCTGTTGACGACGTATAACGAAGGCGCGCTCATCACCGATATGTCCGTCCGCGAACAATATCACTTGAATTATCACGACGTAGATTATCCAAGTGAGGGGAGCTTTTTCCTCTTCCCGAATATGCTTTCATCGCAATTTATGGCGTATTTGACGGAAAACGGCGGTGTGTATTTGGGCTTGCACGACAAGGAAAGAACGCTCAAACATATAGATTTTTGCTATGATGAGCATTGTACACGCATTATGATGCGCCCGTTTTGCGACGTTGGCTATGGGCAGGATTACGAAATGCCCTTTGACGGCGTAATGGCGATTTTTGCAGGGGAGTGGCAGGACGCTTGTGAAATTTACAAAGAGTGGTTTGAGAAAAATTTACCCTTTGGCGTAAAGAAAATCGTTGAGCAAACGGATTTGCCTGCTTGGTACGGGCAGTCGCCTATTATTGTGGCGTATCCTGTTTTAGGCCGTTACGACACCGACGTGATGGTGCCTAACGGCTTATTCCCTTACGAAAATGCACTTCCGTCCTTGCAGGAAATTGCCCTTGCGACAAACAGCTCTGTGATGGCGCTTATTATGCATTGGGAGGGGACTGCGCCTTGGGCGCCGCCCTACGTTTGGCCTCCTTACGGCGGGGAAGAAATGTTTGGCGCGTTTTTGCAAAAAGCGCACGCAGAGGATATTCTTGTCGGCTTGTATTGCAGTGGGTTCGGTTGGACGCAAAAGAGTAATTTGACGGAGTATTCCCGTGAAGAAACGTTTGTGGAAGAAAATATTGCGGAAGCGGTATGCACCAATTCGAATGGCGAATATTACAGCGTGATTTGTACGGGGCAAAGATTTGGTTTTGATATGTGTCCAGCCGTGGCAAAAACGAAGGAAATTTTCCAAACGGAAATCGGTAAAATTTGCGCAAGCGGCGTCGATTATATCCAAGTATTAGACCAAAATCACGGCGGAACAAGCTATTTTTGTTACAGTGATAAGCATAATCACGTACCTGCCCCCGGCAAATGGCAAGTGAAAGAAACGGCGGCGCTGTTGGATGGCATCGAAAAAAGAGGCGCGCTGCTTGGTTGTGAATCGGCGGCGGCAGAGCCTTATTTGAACCATCTCAAATTTAGCGATAACCGATTTGAGCTGAATTATTTTGTCGGGACACCCGTGCCTGTTTATTCCTATTTGTATCACGAATACGTAAACAATTTTATGGGCAATCAAGTTTGCACGCCGCTTGAAAAGAAGGACAATTCTTATCCAATGCGTGTTGCATATTCCTTCTTGGCAGGGGATATGTTGACGGTGGTTATTATCGACGGTGGTAGAATTGTATATTCTTGGGGTGAAAAAGATTTCACGGACAAAACCAACGCATTGACGATTTTAAGAAATCTTAACGCTTGGCGCCAAGGCGTAGGTAAAGAGTATTTGCATATTGGTAAAATGATAAAACCGCTTTCGATTGCTTGCGGGAGAGAGACCTTTAAATTGAATAAGGGCACGCATACCTTTGTCGCGGATGAAGTGTTGACGGCGGCGTATGAATACAATGGACAAAAAGTACAGTTTATCGTCAATTATAACACGCGCGACGTCCAAATCACCCTTCCACGCAAGGTGGACGTCGTGTTAAACAACGAAGGTACGCAAACTTTGACGGGTGTTCAAACACTCAAAATCCCGCGTTTGTCCGCTGTAATGGTTAAATTGTGAAACTATATAAGCAGGTATCAAAAGCAAAAAAAGGATATACCATGTACGCGTTGAATAAGTAAATGGCCCCTTTTTGATAATAAAAAACAAGGTGCTATATCGAACTTTCCCCCTTTTTAGATATTTGTTGTTTTAAATCTACTAATACAGTTT
>JAEIGA010017668.1_pt1 | contig 10865 bp, 7 predicted proteins | sample 9270691 | NCBI WGS metagenome assembly JAEIGA01 (sample SAMN17057246, study PRJNA624740) | gut metagenome | biome: biome; isolation source: fecal sample | host: Bos grunniens | place: China: Xizang | collected 2019 | reverse complement strand
TTCTGTTGAACATACAAGCATAAATGCCTCAGCAAATCTAATTTCAGATAAAGGAACAGCTCTGGATATTCTTCGTGCAGCCTCATCTGTAAGCATATCAAAAGACGAGATCAGCATTCGTGGAAACTCCAATATACTAGTGGAGGTATATTCGAACAATAACATATTCGACCTGAGGAATATAAGCCGTAATAAAAGCCAGATGCTCTGGCTCGGTCTTTCATATAACTTCAATTCATTCAAGCAGAAAGCCGGTCAGAAGGCGGAATCTGATAGAGCGCTTATCAGACTTGGATTATAACAGAGACTTTAAATAGACTTAAATATATGGATACAATCAATAAGGAACTGATGAATTGGCTGCAGCAGCTGGGAGTGGCGGATGACAATATGAGTATGATGCTCCGTATTGCTGCAATAGCGGGAATCCTGATTCTTGCATTTATACTTGATCTCATCTGCAAGAAGGTTATTGTGCCGGCCGTGCGCAAGCTGACAGAAAAGACTGAGTTTACTTGGGACAATCATATTCTCAGTGATGATGTCCTGAAGAATATGCGTCGTCTGATTACGCCTATAGCATTATATGCAGTCATACCACTTGCGATTCATGAACCGACTTGGCTCGGCATCATCTTGAAATTATGCTCGGTATATATCATAGTAGTTGCAGTAAAACTGGTCTGTTCCTTCATATCTGCACTTTATGCGATTTCAAGCGAACATGAAAAGTTCAAGGACCATTCTCTGAAGGGCTTTTACCAGATGCTAAAACTTGTGGTTGTCTGCATTGGAATCATAATAATCATAAGTACTCTTGTCAATAAGAATCCGCTTGTCATCCTTACGGGCCTTGGTGCGGGTACGGCTATACTGATGTTGGTCTTTCAGGATACCATCAAAGGACTTGTTGCCGGTATTCAGTTGATGGCCAATGATATGCTTCGTCCTGGAGATTGGATTACCATGCCTAAATATGGTGCAGACGGTGATGTGATGGAGGTGACCCTGACCACTGTGAAGGTTAGAAACTGGGATAAGACCATCATTACAGTACCGCCATACGCTCTTGTGAATGATTCTTTCCAGAACTGGAGAGGTATGTTTGATATAGGTGGACGACGCGTTAAGCGTTCGATCAATATCGATATGAACACTGTACGTTTCTGCTCAAAGGAGGAATTGGAGAAGTTCAAGCAGCAGAAGTGGATGGAGGGTTTCGAAGCTACAGGTGAAGAAGAGGTCAATCTCTATATATTCCGTCATTACGTGGAATATTATCTGCGTCACCATCCAAAGGTGAATCAGGAAATGATCATGACCATCCGTCATCTGCAGCCTACTGCCCAGGGTATCCCTATCGAACTCTATTTCTTCTCAGCTGATACTGCCTGGTTAAAATACGAGCATCTGCAGGCAGAGGTCTTCGATCATGTTCTGGCAGTGCTCCATACTTTCGACCTGAAAGTCTTCCAGAGTCCTACAGGACTTGATTTCAAGAACTTGTCCTGATTACATATATGCCTTGCGCAACTGAGGAGATAATTTCTCAATTGAGTATCTCAGCATTGTGCGAGGCATTTTCTTATTGTATGAATCCAGAAATTTCAGCAGAGTTGTCTCGTCTTTTTTGCCGACTTCGCGTAACATCCAGCCTAGGGCTTTCTGTATAAGGTCTTCCCGTGAAGACATCAGCATTTCCGCTAATCTGACTGTATCCTCGAACTGATTGTTTCTGATCAGCATTAGGGTCGAGACTATGGCTATGCGCTGCTCCCACATCGAATCTGATGCAGCCAATGAGTATAGAATGCTTCTGTCCTCCTTCTTTACGAGATATTCTCCAAGAATATACGGTGCAGATAGGTCTACAAGGTCCCAATTGTTGATTCCCTTGCTATGATCAAGATAAAACTTTGTTGTTTCAGTGTCTGAGTGTCTGAACTTTTCCCTCAGGATCAGCAGAGCACATAGTCTGCACTCATGCCACTCACTTTCCAGGAGATTTTCTACAACATCCATGGAGCAGTCCTTGAATTTCTTTGCTACGGATCTTGTAAGTGGGACCGTCACTCCCATGAATTTGTCTCCCTCTCCATATTCTCCTTTGCCGGTTTTGAAGAATCGTGGCAGAACCTTCTTCTTCTCATCATCCGACTGCTCTCTGAGAGCTCGTGTTATTTTCGCATATACCTTTGCTGACTGCAATGTCGATAGTGAAAGATGACAATAGCCTTCAGGATTATTTACAAGATAGTCCTGATGGTAGTCTTCTGCTGAGTAGAAGCACTGAAGTCTGCATTTCTCCACCGCAAGCGGTTCATTATATAAACTTTGGATTTCACTATATACCTTGTCAATGACGGTCACATCTTCCTCATCATTCCAATATATACCTGTCCTGTAGCGTGTGCCGATATCCTCTCCCTGGCGGTTGACAAGCAGAGGATCGATGGATCTGAAAAACAATCTGCATAATGTCTCCAGTGAAATCAGCTCCGGCTCGTATGAAACCTTTACACATTCTGCAAAGCCTGTCTGATCGGTATAGACCTGCTGATATGTCGGATTGGCAACATTGCCGTTTGCATAGCCGGTTTCTGTTTCAAGCACACCTTCAAATTGTCTGATATAATGTTCTGTACCCCAAAAACATCCGCCTGCAAAATATATAGTCTTCATAAACCTGATGATCAACTTGTAATTATAATCCTGCGAATACAAAGTTAAGAGATTTCTTTGTCATTTTCCATAGAAAAATGTAACTTTACATTTTGCAGTAAGTATTAAAATTCAAACCAAGCAGAATCATGAAAAGAATATTGTCATACCTTCAGTCTGTCGTGCAGGCATGGAATAAAAGCCATCTTATGCTTCGTATATTGATAGGTGTCATTGTAGGTGCCGTTCTGGCTCTTGCATGTCCTCAATTCAGTGGCATTGCTTTCCTTGGAACACTGTTTGTCGGAGCCCTGAAGTCCATTGCCCCTATTCTTGTCTTCATCTTGGTCATCGCAGCTGTATCCAAGGCTCGTCAGGGCTTGGGCAGCCGATTCCGCACGGTAATATCCCTTTATCTGATGTCAACATTCCTGGCAGCCGTCCTTGCTGTTTCTGCCAGCCGCATGTTCCCGGTAAATATCGTGCTTACTGATGTCGTAAGTGCAGAAAATGCAGCCCCTGGAGCCCTTGGAGATGTATTCGGTAACATCATCTCAGAAGTGATGAGCAATCTGTTCAAGGCTATCATGAATGCCAATTATCTCAGTATCCTTTTCTGGGCTATCCTTATCGGACTGTCATTGAAAAAGGTTGCTGCCGAGGCTACCATCAATTTCATTCAGGATGTAGCTGATGCGGTATCAATGATAGTACAGTGGATCATCCAGTGTGCACCTTTCGGTATCATGGGACTTGTATTTGCATCTGTTTCAGAGAGTGGTCTGGATATTTTCACTACTTATGGTAAGCTGCTTCTGCTTCTTGTAGGTTGCATGGCCTTTGTTTCTGTAGTCCTTAACCCTATGATTGTTGCCTTCATGATCAAGCGCAATCCATATCCGCTTTTGTGGACATGTCTCAAGGAAAGTGGTGTAAGTGCATTCTTCACTCGTTCATCTGCAGCCAACATTCCTGTCAATCTGGATCTTTGCAAACGAATGGGAGTCGATGAGGATTTCTATTCAGTCAGCATACCGCTCGGAAGTACAGTCAATATGAACGGAGCTGCTGTAACCATCACAGTCATGACTTTGGCTACATGTAACACTATGGGTGTCGTGCCGTCTTTGGGCAGTGCCATCCTTCTCAGTATCATTGCAACTTTTGCAGCCTGCGGAGCTTCAGGTGTAGCTGGAGGATCGCTTCTTCTTATACCTATGGCCTGCTCGCTCTTTGGAATCAGCAATGATATAGCTATGCAGGTTGTGGCTGTCGGATTTATTATCGGAGTGGTACAGGATTCTGTGGAAACAGCCCTCAATTCCAGCGGCGACGCTCTCTTCACTATTGCGACTGATATGTATGAACGTATCAAATCTGCTAAAAAATAAATATGAGCATATTCAAAAATTTTCTTGCTTCAATCAAGGAGGTAGCAAATCTTGACAATCATATCGACACAGATGCAGCTGAAAGATCGATAAGGAATAATATAGAATTCAAGGGTCCCAATGCCTGGATTCTTGCAGTTGCTATCATCATTGCTTCTGTCGGACTTAATGTCAATTCCATCCCTGTCATTATCGGAGCCATGCTTATATCTCCATTGATGGGTCCGATATTTGGTTTAGGTCTGGGTCTGGGAATCAATGACATCAGCCTTATGAAACAGGCTGGTAAGAATCTGCTTGTCATGGTTTCCATAAGTATAGTGGTCTCGTTGCTCTACTTCATGATCACTCCTTTGAATCTTAATAACCCTACAGAGCTTCTTGCTAGAACAAGACCGACGATATTTGACGTTATGATCGCCCTTTTCGGCGGTTTTGCAGGAATATTCGAGCAGTGCCGTAAGGAAAAAGGAACTGTATTCGCTGGTGTGGCGATCGCGACTGCATTGATGCCACCGCTGTGTACTGCCGGTTTTGGACTTGCTTCAGGAAACTTCAGCGGCTTTCTCGGTGCAATCTATCTCTTCTCGATCAACTGCCTTTTCATTACACTTGCCACTTATTTCATGGTCAAGTACTTCAATTTCAAGAAGGCAGAATATACTGATGCGACATTCGGACGCAAGACTCAGAGAGTGACTACATTGCTGATCATTATATTCCTTATTCCAAGCATCTGGTCGGCTGTTGTTCTTGTCAAGCAGACTAACTTTGAGAGAAAGGCTACACAGTTTGTCGAGACACATCGTTCTGTGGGAAACAGTATCATTTATGACTATAAGATAGAACACGAAGATGGCTCAGTGCTAAAAATATTTCTTACCGGTGAAACTTTGACGGCTGATGCAAGGAATACTATGTATGCAATCGCGAAGGAATGTGGTATAACTGAGGAACAGCTGCTTGTCAAGGAATATATTACTCAGAATACAAAAGAAAGTGATGATGCATTCAAAGGTATATATGAGAAGCTTGATTCACAGATAGAGAAGCATGAAAAGACTATCGAGGAACTGACTCAGGAACTTCGCGAGGTCAAGAAGGAGGAACTGCCTTACCTTCAGCTGGCCAACGAAATCTCGGCTTCATATCCATCAGTAAAGCAGATATATCTTAGCCAGGGTGCGCACGTCACAATGGATAGTCTCAAGCTTGCTCCATGTATATTGGTCAAGGTTCAGACCGACAGTACAATGACTCCGGCTACACTCTCACAGTTGAAGAAATGGTTCCAGGTCCGTCTTCAGACAGAGAATGTAGAGATCGATAACGTAACTGTTAATTAATCTGATTATAAGATAATTAGAATTCTATTCCAAGTCCTGCGTTAAGCCAGGACTTTTTGCTGTATGGATTGATCACATAAGAGATCTGGAGCGGTATTCTGACTGCTTCGAAGGATATGTGATGTCTGTATCTCAGCTCAAGGTGTATCACGGCAAAGTCTTTTGTATAGCCTGTGTAATTTCCTTTGAATATACTTGTTCCGCAGAGCAATGACAATTTGCTGTCCGGGGTGAATTCATGGTATATTTCAGGTTCAAGATATGATGAGAAGGAAGCTCTTCCAAGAGTTCCGTCTGCATTTCTCAACCAGTCGCCATGGACAAAGGTGAACCATCTGATTGCAAAAGGCAGTTTCTGTGGCTCATAGCAGATTATTGCTTCCTGAATGTGGTTGCTCTCCCCTTTCCTGAAACAGAAATAGTTTTCGGGTGTGGTATATGAGGAAAGTCGTGCGTAATAGTCAGCCAGATGGAAAGTGAAATCACCGATATTATATGACAGGTCCCAGTCTATTTCCTTATAGTTGCCGTCAAAAGAAAGGAAACCGTATGACTGAAGCATAAGTCTGCCGTATTGAAAATTAAGGCATGGCACCGCATGTACGCCACATTCCTTTGAACCTCTCCAGAGGTATGCTGTGTGAGCCTCGATTGATCCTGATACAGAAAAATCACGTGCTTCAAGCAATGATATGTTGCACACAAGAATCAGTAAGCTATATATGAGTCGTTTCTTCATAGTCGATTTCAGTTACTCTTAATCTGAAAGAAAAATATATTCTAAAAAAAATCAGGCCGTAAATTTACGAATTTTGAGTAAATTCGCGACTTATTTTTCGATAAAAACTTAAACTTGAAAACTGATGAAAAAATCGGGTATACTTATCATTATCAGTCTGTTGTCAGCAATATCATGTGGAGAGCAGGTACAGAAGCAAGAAGCTGAAACCTTCTATCAGACTTTGGAGGTCAAACTTAGTGACCGTACACTTCAGACAGAGTACTCTGCTGCCATCAGCGGTGTGCAGACTGTTGAAATCAGACCGCAGGTCAGCGGAATGATTACAGATATTCTCATTGAAGAGGGACAGAGCGTTACTAAGGATCAGGTTCTCTTCGTCATTGACCAGACTCCTTACAAAGCGGCTTATGAAATAGCTGTAGCCAATGTAAAGAGTGCAGAGGCAGCACTTTCAACTGCACGACTTGTGCTTGAGAGTAATGAAGATCTCTATGAGCAGGATGTCGTATCTGAGTTCGATCTGATGACTGCAAAAAACAACCTCATTGAAGCTGAGGCAAAACTTGCCCTCTGCAAAGCAGAAGAAGTAAGCGCAGGAAACAATCTCTCATATACTGAGGTTCGTTCTCCTGTAAATGGAGTTGCATCCATGATTCCATATCGTGTTGGTGCCTTGGTGAGCAGCAGCATTTCACAGCCATTGGTGACGGTGTCAGATGACAGCCGTGTATATGCTTATTTCTCGATGGCTGAAAACCAGATGCTTGACCTCATCCAGCAGTATGAATCCCTGGACAATGCCATGAAGCAGATGCCAGAGGTAGACCTTATCATGAGCAATGGCAGCAAGTATGCGTATAAGGGTAAGATCAATGCCATAAGCGGAACCATCAGTGAAAGTACTGGTGCCGTGAGTATCAGAGCAGTCTTCCCTAACAGACAGCACCTTCTCCGCAACGGTGGTAGCGGTTCCGTTGTAATCCCAGTTGAGCGTACCGGCTGTATGGTAATACCTCAGACCGCTACATACGAACTTCAGGACCGTATATTCGTATATAAGGTTGTTGACGGAAAAGCTTCTGCAACTGAGATCCACGTTTCACCGCAGAACAATGGTACTGAGTACATTGTGGAGCGAGGTCTTAATGTAGGTGACATCATCGTGGCAGAGGGAGCCGGCCTTCTTAAGGAAGGAACTGTTATCAAGACTAAGGATACTTCAGCAGAGGAGGCAGAATAATGAATGTAAAGACTTTCATCGACCGTCCGATATTTGCGGGAGTGATTTCCGTAATCATACTCCTGCTTGGAGTGATCGGACTTGTACAGCTGCCTGTAGAGCAGTTCCCGGAGATTGCACCTCCGACTGTCAGCGTTTCAGCTTCGTACGCCGGAGCCAATGCTGAGACTGTGCAGCGAAGCGTCCTTGTACCTCTTGAAGAGGCTATCAACGGTGTAGAGGACATGATGTATATGGTTTCGTCTGCAACCAATTCAGGTTCAGCCAGCATCCAGATCTATTTCCGTCAGGGAACTGATGGAGATATGGCGATGGTCAATGTGCAGAACCGTATTGCTTCAGCACAAAGCCTTCTCCCTGCAGAGGTAACACGAAGCGGTGTGACTGTCCGTAAACGTCAGACCAGCCGTATCAAGTCACTTGCGGTTTATAGTCCGGATGGTACGTTTGACCGTAAGTTCATTACCAACTACCTGAAGATCAACATCGAGCCACGTCTTTCACGAGTTGCCGGAGTCGGTGAGGTGGATGTTCGTGGTGGAGACTATTCTCTCCGAATATGGCTTGATCCGGGTAAGATGGCGAAATATAAGCTTATGCCGTCAGATATCTCGGCAGTTCTGGCTGAACAGAATCTTGAGGCTCCTACAGGTACGCTTGGAGCAGAATCCGAGAATACCTTCCGCTATGTGCTCAAGTATAGAGGCCGTTATGAAGAGGCTGTCGATTATGAGAATATGGTCATCCGCGCCGAGAGCAACGGTACAGTTCTCAGGCTTAAGGACGTTGCTGAGATTGAGCTCGGAGAGAGAAGCTATGATTATGTCGGAATGGTGAACGGCCATCCTGGTACGACAATCAGCATTTCACAGACCTCCGGATCGAATGCAAATGAGATCATCAAGGAGGTGGACAAGACTGTTGCCGAGATCCGCGAGAACCTGCCAAAGGGTTTGGAGATCGTTGACCTTATGAGTACCAAGGACTTCCTTGATGCATCAATCAAGAATGTCATCAAGACTCTTCTTGAGGCAATCCTGCTTGTGATCCTTGTGGTTTATATCTTCCTGCAGAGCTTCCGTTCTACCATCATCCCGACAATCTCTATCGTGGTATCACTGGTGGGAACATTCGCTTTCCTCATGGTTGCCGGATTCAGTCTCAATATGATCACTCTTTTTGCGCTCGTGCTGGTCATCGGAACGGTGGTGGATGACTCCATTGTCGTCGTCGAAGCAGTGCAGGCGAAGTTTGACGAGGGTTACAAGTCTGCGTATAAGGCATCTGTAGATGCTATGGGTGGTATTTCTACAGCTCTCATGGCCACTACATTCGTCTTCATGGCAGTGTTTATTCCAGTAAGCTTCATGGGAGGAACTACCGGTACCTTCTATACTCAGTTCGGTCTTACCATGGCAGTTGCGGTGGGTATCTCACTTGTGAACTCACTTACGCTCTCCCCTGCTCTCTGTGCCCTGATCATGACTCCTCACGAGGAGGTAAAGCCAGGTGAAAAGGCAAGTTTCTCGAGCAGATTCCATAAGGCTTTCGATTCAGGATTCCAGGCTATCGTACGTAAGTACAAGCATATCGTACTCTTCATGTTCAAGCGTAGATGGCTGACTGTTGTGCTGCTGGTAATTGCTTGTGGAGGACTTTATTATCTGATGAGTACGACCAAGACCGGTCTCGTTCCGAAAGAGGATATGGGATCAATCAATGTCGATGTACGTACTCCTCCAGGTACCAATATCGCCGAGACAGAGAAGGTTATGGCTGAGATTGACGAGAGGATCAGTACGATTCCGCAGATCAGCGTTTATTCGAGAACTACAGGTTTCGGTATGATGTTCGGTCAGGGATCTTCAACAGGTAACTTCATGATCAAGCTCAAGGATTGGTCTGAGCGTACTGGTGAAGGTGATGATATTGACTCGGTTATGGAGGAAATCTATGCGCGTACAGCAGATATCACCTCTGCCGATATCATGGTATATACTCGAGGAATGATTCCGGGATATGGAGCCAGCAGCGGATTCGAACTCTATGTTCAGGATCAGAAGGGCGGAAATCTTGCTGATCTCGAGAACATTACAAAGAACTTTATCGCCGAGCTCAACAAGCGTCCTGAAATCATGCGTGCAAAGACTTCATTTGATTCAACTTATCCTATGTATCTTGTTGAAGTTGACGCGGCTCTCTGTAAGAGAAACGGTATTTCACCGGGCGATGTGCTTGATGTGCTTGCCGGCTATGTGGGAGGTAAATATGCATCTAACCTTAACAGGTTCTCCAAGCTGTATCGAGTAATGTTCCAGGCTGCACCTGAGTATCGTCTCGATCTGTCTTCTCTGCAGAACATGTTCGTGAGAAATTCAAAGGGCGAGATGTCTCCTATCAACCAGTACCTTACCCTTACAAGGATTTACGGTCCTCAGTCAGTTTCACGTTTCAACCTCTTTACTGCGATTTCCATCAACGGAAATGCTGCCGACGGATACAGTTCCGGACAGGCAATCCAAGCAGTCCGTGAAGTGGCCGATAAGGTGCTTCCTTCAGGTTACGGTTATGAATTTGGAGGTATGTCCCGCGAGGAGGCGAACACTGGAAACTCCGTGGCAATCATATTTGTGATCTGCGTTGTTTTCATCTATCTCATCCTCTGCGCCTTGTATGAAAGCATCTTCATACCTGTCGTGATCATCCTCTCTGTTCCGTTCGGACTTGCAGGTAGCTTCCTTTTTGCAAGAATGTTCGGCTTGGAAAACAACATCTATCTGCAGATCGGACTTCTCATGCTTATCGGACTCCTGTCCAAGACTGCAATCCTTCTGACTGAGTACGCTTCACAGAAGAGAGCTGAGGGCATGAGCATCAGCCAGGCTGCAATGTCTGCTGCAAAAGTACGACTCAGACCTATCCTCATGACCTCGCTGACAATGATCTTCGGTATGCTTCCGCTCATGTTTGCAAGCGGAGTCGGCGCAAACGGAAACATCTCTATCGGTGTGGGTACTGTGGGTGGTATGCTTATCGGTACTTTGGCACTGATCATTGTGGTTCCGGCCCTGTTCATTGTGTTCCAGCACATTGAGGAAAAGGTTATGCCGAATAAGTCTAAACGTATGGAGTAGATTGATTTATGAAGAATCTAAGATATATCTTTATCATCGCAGCTGTATTCACATTAAACAGCTGTGGTCTATATAAACAATATGAGCGTCCTCATACTGACTTTGTTGACAGTCTGTACAGACGTTTGCCGGCTGCACACGACAGCACATCATTGGCTCAGATCTCCTGGGAGGAATTCTTTACCGATCCTATTCTTAAGGATTGGATCGGTCTGGGTCTGGAACATAATACAGACCTGAATGTAGCACGTACACGTGTGGTCGAGGCTGAAGCAGCCCTTATGACAGCTCGAGGAGCCTTCCTGCCCGGAGCTAATCTGAACATCAGCGGCGAGCTGATACCTTTAAGTC
>JAEIGA010017667.1_pt1 | contig 10866 bp, 18 predicted proteins | sample 9270691 | NCBI WGS metagenome assembly JAEIGA01 (sample SAMN17057246, study PRJNA624740) | gut metagenome | biome: biome; isolation source: fecal sample | host: Bos grunniens | place: China: Xizang | collected 2019 | reverse complement strand
GAATGGATTAAGGGAGCTTTGTTAATTCCCGAGAATAATACTTATAAGGTGGATGGATCTGGCCGCATTGTTATTCCTTCTTATTTGAGAAGTAAATTCCGCATTGAAGCTGGAGACCAATTAGAATACTTTACTAGCTTTATTGATGACTCTTGGTTTTTGTGCGTGCGGCTGGACGCCAAAACTCAGGCAGAAAGAGCTATTGCCGCAATTGAAGAAGCCGCTGCTGCTTTGGAAGAAATAAAGGGCGAGGAGTAAGTCTCCGTCTGACGGCGACTAAATTACCGCTCATGGAAAAAATAACGGAAATCGAGAAATCGATTTCCGTTTTTCTTTTTTCCCGTTTTTTGAAATCTAAAATGAATTTCAGGATTATTTTGCTCAGACAAAAGCGGTTCGTGCGTGTGAAAAAATTTTTATCCCATAATATACCCCCCCTTATTCAAACATTCGTTCAATAAAAACAATGGTGCATTTTCCCACTATTCCATTTTTTACCATGCAAGTCGAACCATGCCCCGCTAGCACTCTATGCGGTCGAGTGCCAGTTCCCCAAAGTCGGAGTTTTCCGAACTTTTTAAGCCAAAAAGTGGCGATTTTTGCCGATTAGCACTCTTTGGCTTTGAGTGCCAATTCCCCCAAACTCGGAGTTTTCCGAACTTTTTAATCAAATTTGAGTTAGCCATTGCTAACTGGAAAAATGCAAAAAGTTCGGAAAACTCCGAGTTTTGGGGTAAAACATGGGAAAAATAAGCTAAAAAATTTCTGAAAAAAAGTTGTTGACAAAATGAAAAAACCATGCTATTCTATTCTTGCCGATGGGGGCAACCCCACGGCGGACTGAATCTTGAAAATTTCATCTAAGTCCCCATGCACAGGCGCATGGGCGTACCCCACAGGCGTGACAGGTGGGCGGTTAGTACACCGGCAAAGACTTGTTAGTGCGTTCACACAGCAACGCACGGTACGCCTAACCCACAGGGCAACAAAATTTTTAACCAAAGGAGAAATTTATTATGTTCGGAAAGATGACAAAAACTGGTTGGCGGTTTACCGCTGAGGAAAAGGCACAGGCATGGGAACATCTGGTGTCCAGTCGTGCAACCGTAACCGCACGACATGAAAACCGTAGCAAGCTGGAACGGCTCGCAGAGATTACCGCACAGATTGCGGAACTCACCGCTGAGCGTGACACGCTCATCACTGAATGTGAGGGCATTATCATGGAGTGTGGCAAGCCGTTCGGCACGGACGGCAACAAGTGGGTCACCTTTATCCAGCGCTTGGGTAAAGCATTCCCCTTTGTGTTGACGGTTATTGAATCCCACCAGCGGGCGGACTTTTCCGGCTGGTGCAAAGCCAACGGAATCACCGCCGAAAAAGTGATTGCGGACGGATTCGCAACCAAAGTCCAGCGGTCGGTAAAAATTGTACCAGCTGGAAAGACACACATTGACACGTTAACCCGTGAACACTGTGTGGAAATGGCAGAGGGCAACAAGTAAACCACAGGGAGGGGGCAACCCCTCCCTCCCACATCAAGGAGGGAAAAACTATGTTATATCGAATCATATGCTACAAGCAGGACGGCAATCTGCTGTATGCTCTGGAAACTACCTGCTTTTATACTGCTCGTGGTCACTACTGGGGGGCAGAGGTAAACCCCGAAATTAAGTCTGTCACCTGCCTTGTCGATCGCTACGACGGCAAGGGCTGGAAAGAGCTGTGTCATCGCACCATCAACTGCTAACCACGGGGAGGGGTAACCCCCTCCCACCACTAAGAATAAAGGAGTAATTTACCATGGCAATCACTAATTACGAGGGTTTTTATCTTGTCAAGACTGAGGGTTTCTCGGTCAGCTACGGTACTTTCTTCAATCCCACCACCAAGGAAAAGTTCGAGCGGTGCATCTGGGATATCGACGACCCCAGAGTGGAGAATGAGCCTGAAGTCCGGGCATTGCGTGCCCTACCCCGATCCGACGCCGCAGCCAGAGCCTACTGGCGGCACGTGGGTAAGATTCAGGTCGGCGACTTGGTCGAGGTCTATAAGGGTCGCAAAGTTCCCAAGGGCTATCGAGGCGTGGTTGTTAAAATCTGGGACTGGCGTGACTGCTACGGTCGAAGCCAGACCACCTATGTCAACTTCGCCGATGGTCAGAAGACCAACATTTCCAACTGCCGACTGGTCGAAGAGTAAACCACGGGGGCGCAAGCCCCCATCTAACCAAGAGTAAAGGAGATAACTATGGATTTCAATGAACGCCACACTGGTAGGATCTGCTGCCGTTGCGCAGCTTGCGGAAAGCGGCTATGGGTGCCTGTCATCTTCCCCAGCTGGCATGAGCCTTTTGAGGACACCGAGCACACCTGCGAATACTGCGGCACCGAGCTGCTCGTCACTGACCCCCATGAGTTCAATGAAGACGGCACCATCAAGGACAAATAAGTTGCATAGGGCGAGCCGCAAGGCTCGCCCATTATCGAAAGGAAACCTGGTTTGGAAAAAATTTTAGGTTCAGAAAAAAGTTTTGTGCAAAATGCCGAATGAATTTCTGAATCGGATTCCCAAATATTAAGGAGAGAAGTTATGAGATATACGGTAGAGAACCTAAAGCATCTCCGACAGGGCTTAGGTCTTTGTACGGCTGAATACGCTGAAGCCCAGGGTTTAGAAAAAGTCACTAGACCCTGGGAAGAAAAAGTGAAAGACGGCCAATATTCCGATTGTCTTTCAATCGGCCCTGACAAGGGGACTCGTTATGTCTGGACTCTTAATGGTAGAGTAAAGATGTTCCAGTATGGCGAATATACTCTATTCGACAATGAAGCTGAGCGAGATGCTTATCGTGCGCAGAGAGCTACGGAGCGAGCCAAAAAAGCTAAGCGGAATAAGCTGATTGCCCGGTTGACAGCAGATTTGAAATCCAAGAGTACCGAAGAATTGGAGCAACTGGTTGCGAAATTGAATTGAATTTCTGGGGTGGGCAACCACCCCAATTCGTTTATGCAAAATGACGAAAATTTCAATCGATATTTTCGTATCGAAAAAATTTGTGCATTTTGCCTATTGACATTCCTGCAACTCTATGTTATAATAGAGTTGCAGGATTTTTTTTTTGTGTCGGGCCGGTGAGGGTCGCTTGCGACTCGAAGCGGGCCGAGTTTTCGTCAAAATGCACAAATCGATATTTTTGTATCGATATGGCTATATCGATATACTTGTATCGATATCCCAATATCGATTTGTGCATTTTGACGAATTTTCAATCGATATTTTCATACGGATATTTTTTGTGCAATATGACGAAAAATTTTTTGAAATTTATGCTTGACTTTTTGGGATTATCTGCTATAATTAGTATTGTCAAGAGGACAACACCACACATCAAATCAAAATCAAAATCATGGAGGAAATTAAAATGGCAAACATCATTACTTACGACGAGGCCTTGAACGCAGAATACGCTCTTTTCAACGAGTACGGTCGAGTGCTCGACTTTTCCGAAGCAACCATTATCGTGGCGAAGCACGGAACTGCTATGTTGAACTACGTCAAATCTTTTGAAAGGGAAGACCCGGAAGAAGATATGACCCAAGATGAGGCTAATTTTAGCCTCAAGGTGGAACGAGAGGTGTCCACCCGGGATAACATCCCGGTTGGTTACTATTTTGGCTATCATCAATTTGGGTACGAAACTTACCTCCGAATGCCAGATCTTGTCGCAGATTCGATCTGGAAGAACCGGATGAATCTACTGGACTAACCCCGGCAATAAGGGGCGAGCCAAAAACTCGCCCCCTAGAAAACTAAGGAGAAATAAAATGGCAATGCATCATATTAGCGAGTATCTGCGGATTCTGCCCCAAGGTGGATTATGTGATTACATCTTCTATTGGCAGAATTTAGATTTGAATTACGAGGAAGCTCAGGTCGTAACCAAAAGCAGCAACAAAGATTATGTGATAGTCCGGACTGCATTTGGTGTCAAAAAACATATGTATGCTCATGGCAACACGCTTCTTTTTGATACCAAAGCTGAGCGAGACACTTATCGAGAAGCCTACTCTGCCGAGCATGATGAAAGAACTCGGCGGAATAAAATGATCCAAGCCTTGGTTAAAGAATTCAAATCCAACTTGGAAACCAAGAGTACAACCAAGCTAGAAGAGTATATGGCAAAAGTTTTTAAGTGAAGTGGGGCGGAAATCGCCCCGACTTCTTTTGTGCAAAATAACGAATCTTTATTCAGTATTTTCGTATCGGAAAAATTTGTGCAATTTGCCTATTGACTTTTGCGGCAAGGTATGATATAATATTAAAATTGAGTCCCGAAATCGGCGGCTCGTTGTCGGCTGCCATGGCGCCGCAACGAGCCGAATTTTAAAAAGCTATACCATTCACAAACTTTATGATTGATTTTTGTGCAATCTGACGAAAGATTTTCTATCCCAAAATTGAAGATAATGCTTGACAAAACCCTTAGTCTATGATAGAATAATATCATCCAAGGGGGACACCCCCAATAAATGAAAGAGGTATTATTATGAAAAGAAATTCTGAACTCCGTATTCGCGCAATCCAGAATCTTAAGTACGATATTTCTCCCGCCGGCATACTTTTCGATTCGCTTGAGTCGCTAGAAAATTTCTTGCGGCTCTATATGAAAAAGTGCCGGGTATGCCGCGAAGGCGTGCGGCTGATTCTGGTTTGGGACCACCCCACCTGCTCAAACATAAATGGAATGGTCTCTTCTGAGTTCGTTATCGGACTGGATCCCTCCAGCTGCCCCGACATCGAGGATTTTTCTGTTTCATTAGAGGTTTGCGAAAGAATCGTCACAATGCGCCTGAACCGTTTAATTCGGCGACTGAACCTTTTACACTTTGAGTTAAATCAGTAATCAGGACGGGGAGGGTTACTCCCTCCCCGTCAATAAAAAGGAGAAATATGAAAAATATCTTTGGTATTATTGCTGTACTTCTTGCGATTGCTATTGTTTTTGCTTTCATGAACATCGAAGACACTTTCCATTTGCGGCTTGAGAAGGTGCAAGTCATTGTTGCGGAGGGTGGCAATTATGCAGTCATTGATGGTGATGGCGAAATATGGCAATTCACTAGTAGTCGTACCTATTTTGTGGGTGAGGTAATTGTAGTCTACTTTGACACGCTTGGGACTGAATCGATTTATGATGATCAGGTCCGAATGAAATAATTTTAATTCAAAATGAAGTGCCCCTAATCATGGGGCACTCTTTTTCTTTTTATTTCCCTTTTGGAAAATGGCGGCACGCTAGCGGGCGTAGCGTGCCGCATTTCTGTTTTATTAGCAGTTTACACAATTTTTATTTGAAAATTTTGTGCAAATTGACTATTGACATTTTCCCATTTTATGATATAATACCATTGTAAGGTAACTTACATGGCGACCCAAATTAAAAATGAAATGGAATGGAGAAAAACTGATGGAAAAAATTTTGACTTATGCCGAATTTATGGCGCTGGCACAAAAGAACTACTGCAAAGGCGGTGACTGTGTCTATGAGTGCTGGGACGAAAATGAATTCAACGATTATATCAAAGAATTCGGCCCCATCACCGAGGAAAAGGCCTATGGCATTTTCCGCCTTTACGCTAGCCGAGGATAAAAAATATTTTGGATTGGGGGTTGACAAAACCCCCAAGACATGATATAATACAGACACAACAAAAACAAAAAGGAGATAATTAAAATGATTTACACCAAGTTTCCCTACGGTACTTCCCCTGTTTCCCCTCGATTCCCCCGGCTGAATGTTCGCTCCATCCGCAAGATCCCTATGGGCGGCGATGTGACCATCCGCAACGGGCACCCCGTTCAGTATCAGACCGGCTATCAGGTCTGTGTGGCGGTTCATCCCTTTGCCACCGCCGAAGAAGTCAGCCGCTTCCTGCACACCAAGGGGCGCAAAGGCCAGTATTCCATCCGCCACTCGCAGAACCTGTGGTTCGTGGACGAACACCGGCAGGTTCCCACCAAAAAAGCTGCCCTGGCTCTTGCCCGGAGATATAACCGGCTGACTATTTACGGCTGGGCAAAGAACGAAATTATCCGCTGCTGATAGAAAGTGTCTCCCTCGTGGAGACACTTTTTTTATTTCTATATGGGATATGGCTCAGCGACGCGCCAACGACTGTGGCGCGTCGAATTTCAATCCAAAAGACAAGTTGCACAATTTTCAATCCAATTTTTTGTGCAAATTGCTACTTGACATTTTCCCATTTTATGCTATAATATTATTACAACAACAAAAGCAAAGGAGATAACTAACATGGCAAAATACACTATTCTTCCCGGTGGCAAGCCCCTTGAAGGTCACGAATCCGCACAGGCACAGGTTGTTATTAGGGACGGCATTTCCGCACTGGTTTCCTACAACACTGTCGTGGCACGACTGGACAGCGAGGGCTGGTTGACTGTGAGCGCTCTGTACAGCATGACTACCCGTAAACATATCGGATGGTTCCTTAAAGAATACTGCAACGGCACCTGGTTCTCTGTGGTTCGTGATGTGTGCGTCAAGGATCATATGAGATATAACATCCATACCGGCGAAGTTCAGCCGATCTGAAGGGTGGGGACGAAAGTCCCCCTCTTTTTTTTTTGCATAAAATTTATAAATGGTTTTCAGCCGAGCGCGCGCGGTCGCTGCGCTCGGTTTTTCGTTTTATTTGTCAATTTCAACAATTTTTTCACTCGATTTTTGTGTAATTTGCTACTTGACATTTTCCCATTTTGTGATATAATAAAGGAGCAATAGAGGACAGCCCAATTTCAACACCGCCTGTTGTAAGTCCCAAACCAAACACAAAGGAGCGGTGACAGCTCGGAAAGACGGCAAAAATTTTTCAAAAAGGGTATTGACAAATCAAATCATCTGTGTTATAATACAGATACAAACAGGGGAGAGTACAGAGAATCGGCAAACTCGGCGGTCTGTAAAACCGTTCCTCTTTGAGGGTAGTGGGGTCGGCACCCACCTCTCCCACCAATTCAATTTAATATGGGGGATGATTGGAGCATCAGGGTAGCTCTAACAGGTAAGTCGAAAGACGATTAGTTGAAGACCACCACAAAAGTCGGTCAAGATGGGGTTCAAATCCCCCATCCTCCACCAATTCAAATTTTTCTAGAAACGAGGTTGATGCTTAATGATCTAGCCCAGGGTGTGGCAACCCGTACCAAGATGCCTATATCGCTTTTGCAAGTCCAATACTGGTTGGATACTGCGGAGCGTGAATTGAAAACAGTATATGAAGTCGACCCGGTGGGCAGTCCCACTGGGTCGCATTTTTTATTTCTCATTTCATTTTCAGCGGTGCGTCTGCGACTGCGACGCACCGCATTTCAATTTAAATATCAAATTCAACAATTTTGATTTAGATTTTTTGTGCAATTTGCACAGTTGACTTTTCCCGATACTCATGCTATACTATTGGTGTCAAGGGGCGGGGCGTGAATCAATCTCCATGCGAGCCGTTAGGCTTGCTGACGACGAGTGGATTGGGGCTGACCGAGTCGACAGTCAGAGCTGCCCGCCTTAGCCGATTCCAAAATAAAAAATAAAAAAAGTTTGGAAAACCCCTTGACAAATCACCCAAGGTATGATACAATAAGGGTGTCAAGAGGAAGCGAAGTACCACCACACAGACTGGGAAAAGCTAAGAAAAAAAATGTAAAAAACCTCTTGACAAATCCCTTAGAGTATGATACAATAGGGGTACAAAGCAAGGGCAAGGGAGGAACAGAAACCATCGCCGGCTTAGGGTCAACAGACATTCCCAAACCGCCCTTGTTTTGTATGAAAATCTAGTCGTTTTCTTAGGAAAATAATTAAGGAGATAGGTCAAAATGGATGATAAATTGAAACTTGCCCTATTGGAAACCCATCAAGTTGAGCTTGACCCTTTGGACAGGGTTGAGTTTGAACACAACTACTGCGAAGACACTTTAGTGGATGTAGTTGTAACCGACTTCTACACTCACAAGCAGTTCATCTTCGAGTGTTTTGATACTGCAAGGGGAATCTTCCCCTACTGAAAAAAGCACTTGACAAACGGCACAAGATGTGCTATAATAAAGAAGCAATAAGGGAAAACACGATGCGACCGCCAAAAGGGCTATGAGTTGCCGCCTCTTGCAAGTAGGTGTGGAAAGAGCAAGTACCGCCGGAATTAGGGGTCTGCTGTGTTTTTAGTTGCAACCCCTTAATGCTATATAGTTCGCAAAGGGAGCCGCCCTCTCCCACAATGGCGGAAGATGTGAATGACAGAAAGGGTTAAATGAAGATGAAGTATAAGTAGGGGTGGCTCCCAACATGGATAAGCTGATGGATAGTTTATAATGAAATGAACGGATCGGAAATGTTTTGCTTGGAGGGGCTTTATGGTTAGGATTTAGGGGGTGGCTCCCCAAACAGCCAAAATAAAATATAAATATAACTGCCATTACGGCGCCCCTTGGGTCTTTAGGGTCAAGGGGCGCCGCATTTTATTATTTAAAATCAAAAAGCTTTCTGGCGGCGCGCTAGCGAACGTAGCGCGCCGAATTTAGATTCTATTATCAACTTGCATAAATTTCAATCCAATTTTTTATGCAAATTGCTACTTGACTTTTTCCCAAAATATGATACAATATAAATACCAAATAAATTAAGGAGAGAAAAAAATATGGAAAATTTTATTGATGCCCTCGATAACTGCTTTGAAAATGTCATGGAAGGTATCTGGTATTTCACTGACAGGGTTATTACAATTATCAGCTATATTCTAAGACTTTTCGTCTTTTTCGGAATGCTGTCCATCGCAGGAATCTTTTTATTCTTAGTTATTTCAATTATCTTATAAAAACATCTTGACAAGACACTATTTCTGTGCTATAATAAAACCACAATAACAAAAGGAGAGAGAAAACCGCATGATAAAAAGTATCACAATCGCCATGACTGGTCATTGCTACGATGACCACAAGAAAAGACTGATTCTCATGGATAAGGAACTAGGGTTCGGCGAAATTATCTGCACCACAGTATATAGGGGCAAACGCAACTGTTTAACCTCTACTGGAATCTTGATGATACTGGACTTGCACAAGGACATTCTGATTACCGCCTATCCTGCTCGATGGAAAATCGCTCGCAAGATGTTCTTTGTTGCCACTGGCAATCCGCCTCCGGAGAGTTACTCCGAGATTATCCGCAAGGCAAAAGAATGGGATTATAACCATAATTGGATTTAGGGGTTGACAAAACCCCTAATCCATGATAAAATATAAATATAACTTAAACATGAAAGGAAATAATTATGATTAACTACTTTGTGTGCGCTGTGAGCGTATGGGTGCTGATGGGTCTGCTGTCTTTGGTTCAGCAAGAAACTTCCAAAAGATGGATTGAAAAGCTCTGCGAGGGCATTATCCGCTTCCCCTTTAGGGTGCTGCTGGGAACCTTCATCGTTGCAGTCATGTATCCTCTCGTTTTCCTGTGGCGGTTCTTCCGCAATGCTATCAAGGGTGTATCCATTGACTGCTGGAAAAAGGCTCGCATTAAGCATTTTTTGAGATTCGGACGGTTGCGTGTTTGCTATGACCCCGAAGCCCGCAGATGGATCAACAGGTTATACCTTGTCCGTATTGTAAAACCCGCTGAAAAAATTCTGCACAATCCTGTGAAAAAATAAAAATAGGGGGTTGACAAACAACCCCCAACATGATACAATATAATCACACCAAGAGAAAAGGAAGGAATGATTAACAATGAAGATTCAGTATGTCGCAGTTGACGGAAAGATTTTTTATACTCCGCAAGACTGCGAAAAGTATGAAGATTCCCTCAAGGATGCCAAAAGCAAGGACATAAGCTTCTTAAGTGGCGTTTGCCACTTCTTCGATTCTTTTGGAAAGGGAATTCCGCTCACTCTGGCGGTTGAAGAAACCAATATCTATGGTGTGCGGATTGACCCCGGTCAGCTGGCTCTGGATCAAATTACTGATGTGCTGGGAGCATTTAACAGATGCTTTGACAACATTTACTCCGCTCTGGTTGGCTCCGGCTTTCAGTACAATGGCGAAGTCATTTTGATTTATGACTGGACTGGAGAAGGTGTCGGCTGGCAAGAAATCGACTTCGAGAAAAAAGAATTTCTGGATATTGTCAATAAGGTCATCGGCAAATAAAAAACTGGCTGAGGGAAGTATCCTCAGCCAGTCCTTTTTTGTTTATTTTCAAATAAAAAAATGGGCGGTGCGCCTTCGGTCAAGGCGCACCGAATTTCAATTTTTATAGTGATTTGCACAATTTTGATTCGGATTTTTTGTACAATTTTCACAGTTGACTTTTCCCAATACTTATGACATGATGTTGTTGTCAAGGGGCGGGGAACCAATCCAAGTAGGCTCTGGATGTGCGAGGATTTCGCCGTGGGCGAACCGGTATTATCAAAGCTGTAACTGTCCTACCTTTTCGGCAGATAAACTTTCTTGAAAAATTTCAAGAAACCTCTTGACAAATCACCCAAGTTGTGATACAATAGGGGTACAAAGGCAAGAGGGATAGGCACAGCAAGCGACTTGGGAAAGGCGGTAAGGCGGTGCAACTCCGTCCTAACTCTTGACTTGGAGGGACAAGCCCCACCATTACCTCCAAAAAAAAATAAAAAATGCTTGACAAATCACCAAAAGTGTGATATAATCAAGATACAAACGAGGGATGCGAGGCAGCCTGAAAGCAAGGGTTGACCCACGAGAGTCATGTAAGACCTCGACGATAAAGTCCTCGACCGCACGGGGTGTAGGGGTGCGGAATACAAATGTGAACCAGACCGT
>JAEIGA010017666.1_pt1 | contig 10866 bp, 6 predicted proteins | sample 9270691 | NCBI WGS metagenome assembly JAEIGA01 (sample SAMN17057246, study PRJNA624740) | gut metagenome | biome: biome; isolation source: fecal sample | host: Bos grunniens | place: China: Xizang | collected 2019 | reverse complement strand
CGCCGTAAGATTACCATTTCATCGCCTTCAAAGAACCTCTATTTCATAGATTTCGATGTTGAGATGGAGATGCTTATCGATGTTACCATCTTGAAGACCAACCACTCACTTTTCAGTGCTCGTGTAGATCCCGATTTGACAGTAACACAGGGCGGAACTATGATCAACTCTGAGGGTAAGACCGGTGAGAAGGGTACATTTGGTGTAGGTTCAGCATGGATTGACTGCTATGGCCAGCGTAAGACAGGCGTTGAGGGTATCGCTATTATGCAGCACCCCTCAAACCGCTGGTATCCTTCACCTTGGTTCACTCGCGACTATGGCTTTATGTCTCCTACCCCCATGTATTGGCCCGAGGATGATAAAGCTACCAACTTGAAGAAGGGTGAGACCATCAAGCTTCGCTATCGTGTAGTTGTACACGGTGGTAACACTACCGAGGCAGGTATTGCAAATTTGTTTGAGCAGTATAAAAACGAATAACCATTATGGATATTAATTTAAAAGGTAAAGTAGCTGTCGTTACCGGTGGTGGCGGCGTGCTCGGAGGCAGCATCTCTCGCAGCCTTGTAGAGAATGGTGTAAAGGTAGCTATTCTTGACATTCGTCAGGAGCAGCTCGATAATAGAGTAAATGAGTTGAGCCCATTGGGCGAGGTTATCGGTTTGCAGTGCAACGTGCTTGATATCGCAAGCCTCGAGGCCGCGCGCGAGAAGCTTCTCGAGATGTGGGGCTCGGTGGATATCTTGGTGAACGCCGCTGGTGGTAACCTTCCCGGAGCAACCCTTCGCGAGGATCAGACAGTATTCGAGATGAAGGTTGAGGATTTCAATCGTGTTACCGATCTCAATATGAACGGTACCGTATATCCCTGCCTTGTGTTTGGTAAGGCTATGGCCGAGAGTGGCTCTGGTAGCATTATCAACGTATCGTCTATGGCTACATATTCAGCTATCACCCGTGTTCCCGGCTATTCTGTAGCCAAGAGTGGCGTTAGCATCTTTACACAGTGGTTGGCAATGGAGATGGCGTTGAAGTTCAGCGAGAAGATTCGCGTAAACGCTTTGGCTCCCGGTTTCTTCATCGGCGACCAGAACCGTGCAGTATTGATTAACCCCGACGGTACATATACCGAGCGTAGTCGTAAGGTGTTGGCCCGTACTCCCATGAAGCGCTTTGGCGATATCAAGGAGCTTAACGGCCTTGTTCACTTCCTTTGCTCGGAGCATGCAAGCTTTATCACCGGAGCTATTATCCCCGTTGATGGTGGATTCAGCTCATTTAGCGGCGTATAATTATGGCACTTGAAAAGACTTGGCGGTGGTTTGGCCGCAACGATACAGTCACTTTAGCCGATTTGAAGCAGATGGGCGTGGAGGGTGTAGTCACATCCCTCCACCACATCCCTTCGGGTGAGGTGTGGCCTATCGAGGAGATTCGTTCCGTACAACGTGAGATTGAGAGTTACGGCATGCGCTGGAGCGTTGTCGAGAGCCTTCCCGTATCGGAGGGTATTAAGATATGCTCTGCCGACCGTCAGCGACTAATCGACAACTATTGCGAGTCGTTGCGCAATCTGGGCGAGTGCGGTATCGATACCGTATGCTATAACTTCATGCCTGTGCTGGATTGGGCTCGTACCGATTTGCACTATAAGAATCAGGCAGGCTCGGAGTCTATGCTCTTCGATTATCCCACCTTTGCGGCTTTCGATATCTACATCCTCAAGCGCGAGAATGCTTGCGAGGACTATCCTGCCGAGGTGCTGGCGCAGGCCGAGCGTATAGTAGCAGAACTCACCGAGGAGCAGAAGGAGGAGCTGGCTCACAATATTATTGTTGTTACGCAAGCCTTTATTCATGGTGTAGTAGGCGAGGGCGGCGACTATAAGCAGCAGTTCCTTGCTTATCTTAAGACCTATGCCGATGTGGGCAAGGAGCGTTTGCAAGAGCATCTGTCGATGTTCCTGCGTGATGTGCTTCCCACAGCCGAGCAGGCAGGTGTGAACCTCTGCATCCATCCCGATGATCCTCCGTTCCCCTTGTTGGGCTTGCCGCGTATCGCAGGTACTGTAGAGGATTTGCGTTGGCTTATGAACGAGCATAAGTCTATTGCCAATGGTATCACATTCTGTACGGGTTCGCTTTCGACACGTCCCGATAACGATTTGGTTGCCATGGTCAAGGAGTTTGCTCCTCGTATCCATTTTGTTCATTTGCGCAATACGGCATTTATGGCCGAGCGTAGCTTCTATGAGTCGGGGCACTTGAATGGCAGTGTAGATATGTATGCTGTCGTGAAGGCTCTACTCGAGGAGCAGCAGCGTCGCAAGGCCGAGGGTCGTAAGGATACTCGCTTGCCGTTCCGTCCCGACCATGGACTGAAGATGCTCGATGACTACACTCGTAAAGCCAACCCTGGCTATCCTTTGGTGGGTCGTTTGAAGGGCTTGGCCGAGATTGATGGTCTTCAGATGGGTATCGAGCGCAGTATGGCTGAAAAATGTTAAATAGACTATAAGCCACAAAGCAATAACAGACGGGTGGTGCCCACAGGTGCCGCCCGTTGGTAATATTAGATGTAAAAATTGTTTAATAATGAAGAGATTTTTTTTATTTGTAACAGTATCGCTTATGGCGCTTACTTCATGTTCATCGGATAAGGAGTCGAAGGTGACTATCGTAACATTGGACCCTGGTCATTTCCATGCTGCTTTGGTACAGAAGAACTCTTACGAGCAGGTCTCTAACGAGGTGTATGTCTATGCTCCCGAGGGTGACGATGTTGCCGAGCACCTAAAGCGTATCGAGGGTTATAATACCCGTAGCGAGTCACCAACACAGTGGAATGAGAATGTCTATTTGGGTGATGATTTCATGGAGAAGATGATTGCCGAGAAGCGTGGTAATGTGATGGTTACTGCTGGTAATAACGGCAAGAAGACCGAGTATATCAAGAAGACTCTCGAGGCAGGTATCAACGTGTTGGCCGATAAGCCTATGGCTATCACCAGCGAGAACTTCAAACTCTTGAAGGAGTGTTTCGATATCGCCCAGAAGAATGGCGTGATGTTGTATGACATTATGACCGAGCGTCACGAGATTACTACCATCCTTCAGCGTGAGCTCTCGCTTATCCCTGCAATTTATGGTGAGCAGTTGCCCGGCTCGGCCGAGGATCCTGCAATTATCAAGGAGAGCGTACACCACTTCTTTAAGGAGGTGTCGGGTAATCCTTTGAAGCGTCCCGCATGGTTCTTCGATGTAAATCAGGAGGGTGAGGGTATTGTTGATGTTACTACCCACCTTGTTGACTTGGTGCAGTGGGAGGCCTTCCCCGGCGAGATTATCAACTACGAGAAGGAGGTTGAGCTCATTGATGCCAATCGTTGGACTACCCCCATGACCCGCGCCGAGTTCAAGCAGGTGACAGGTTTTGATGAGTATCCCGACTATCTTCAGAAGGATGTTAAGGATGATATCCTCAATGTATATTGCAACGGTGATATCCTTTATAAGTTGCGTGGTATCACAGCAAAGGTTTCTGTAATATGGAACTATACTTTCCCCGAGGGTGGTGGTGATACTCACTACTCGAAGATGAAGGGCTCAAAAGCTGATCTTATCATCTTGCAGGGCAAGGAGCAGAACTACAAGCCCGAGCTCTTTATCGAGCTGGCAGAGGGTGTTGACGTTGCTGCTTACGAGAAAGAGTTGGCAACAGCCTTTGCAAAGGTAGAGGAGAAATTTGCTGGCGTGAAGCTTCAGAAGAAGAGCGATAAGATGTGGCAGGTAGAGATTCCCGACAGCTATCGCGTAGGCCATGAGGCTCACTTTGGTCAGGTTACCGAGAACTTCTTGCAGTATCTCGAGGATGGTAAACTGCCCGACTGGGAGGTCCCCAATATGTTGGCAAAGTATTATGTTACCACCTCGGCTCTCGATATGGCCAAGGCCAAGAGCGCAGCAGGTAAGTAAGCATATAAGTTATTTACGATAGATAAACAGGCCTCTAATTCGTTTAGAGGTCTGTTTTTTTTGCTTTAATCAGATGCGTCAGGGTGGAGTTGCGCTGACTCGAATAATGCCTATTTGGGCTGTTGTATTACCATCTTGTCTATGTTTGCGGTCCATGTACCTGTTGCCCATCACCCATCGCCCATCACCATTCATTAGCAAAAAAGAATGCTCCCACCCAACAAGTGGGCGGGAGCATCAAAAAGGTCGGTAAATTATCTTACTGCATGGGAACCATGTTGATTGTAAGATCAGCATTGTTCAATGTGCAGATGTAGAAACCACCTGCGCCATTGGGCAACTTAAATTTGGGGTCACCACCGTATTGTGTTACTACTCGGTGATCTGAACGGGGGTCAGCGTTACCCTCTGCAGGGCGCCATGAACGACCATTGTCGCCCCAGTTACCATCGCGGTCAGAGATTTTGAACGCACCCTCGCTACCGGTCTGTGAGGCATCAAAGAACTCCTGTGCAAGATACAATACATCGGGATACTTGTAGTCCCACTTGAACTTAACCCAAGGACCCCAGCCGCGGTTAAGGCAGTCGCCTACACCCCAAGCCTCTACGGTACATCTACGACCAACGTAAACATTGGCACCAAATGTCTTTGAGTCGAACTCGATAGATACTGCATAGTTGTTCTTATCGCCCAATGACTGCTCCTGATAGGGGTTCAAAGTCTCGAATGGCTCATAGTTGGCAGCCTCAGCCTCTGTCTCAACCAATACAGCCTCCCAACCGTCAACGAAGTCGCCCTCGAGCTTTGCCTTACGCATAAATGCGGGGAACTTCTGACCGGGCTGAAGCGACAACACGAATGTGCTGTTGGGCTTCAAAATAAGGTTGAGATTCTGGTTGAGCTGGTCAGAGTAACCCTGCTCAACGCAAGGAATAGAACCTGAACCTGCATCGCCATTGATATAGAATGTACGAACAGGAATCTCTACGGGAGTCATGGTAATGATCTTCTCTGCAATTACGGGCTTGTAATAGAACTCATAGCCGCCAATTGCAGCAAGAACCTCTACCTTGAGCTGCATAGGCATCTCTGAATTGTAGGCCCAGTTGTTATACATGTGCAAATAGAGATCTCGCAATACCATCTCGTGAGAAGTGGTTTTTCCATCAAACTCCAACGTCATGGGAGTTGCTGCCGGCTGCTCTTTGGGTGAGATGAGAACCTTATAACCAGCGATGTAGTACTCCTTGGTGGGAGGTACAGCCTCGGTCCAACTGATTGAAAAGTTATCCCACTGGGTAGTCTCATTGAGCTGGAACTCCTCTGCACTAACGGTAATCTCGATGCCCTTATCGCTCATGGCGGGCTTGTCGAATACGTTGTTCAAACCAGAGGGATCCTCGCAAGAGGCGAACGCCAATGTGCCGACCAACATGAATAATTTAAATATGTTTTTCATACTTCTTTATTTTTTACAGTTATCGAACTACTCCTCCTCGGCAGTCTCCCAGAAAGGAGCCTGAACAAGGTTGGTGTTCTTATCGATCTCGGTCTGGAAGATAGGCATCCAGTAGTACTCCTTCTTCCATACACGAGCAGCCTCGTTTGATGTACGAACGAAGAATGCCTTCTCGTTGTTGGGGTCACATGAGCGCTCAACACCCTTGTAGTTCATACCACCATGATAGAAGTCTGTACCCTGGCAAACCTCCTCGGCAACCATCCAACGACGGATATCGGTATAGCGGATAGAGGTATCCTCGCAGCAGAGCTCAACACGACGCTCGTTACGCAAAAGCTGGCGCAATGTAGCCTGATTCTTTGCTACGGTAATCTTACCCTGCTCGCTGCCGTAGGTGTACTCGGGAACACCTGCACGAGCGCGGATGAGGTTCCAATACTTGAGAAGGTCAGAGTTGTCGAGAGCGTTACTCTCGATCAAGCACTCAACATAGTTAAGGTATGCCTCGGCCAAACCATAGAGCTTACCCTGACGGAATGCATATGTACCTGTCTTGGGGTTATCCTCGGGACGGTTACCCTTGTTGTTCAAATAACCGTTGTTGGGAGCATCGTGAGTATCATCGTTATCAGCCTTGTTGTGACCAACCAATGAACTGTCGTAGCCGGGCTGCTTTGAGTTGTAGAAGTTAGCCTTACGCTTCTGTGCATTGTCAACCCACTTCTCGTTGAAGGTTACGGCCACATAGAAACGGGGCTCACGGTTTACATACATGTTGAAGATATCCTTGCCGGTAATCTTCGACTTCTCACCGTCGTGGCTCTCGGCACCTGTCCACTTGGTCTTAACCCAAACCTCATCCTCGGCAAAGCCACTCTCGTTGTAACCAGAGTTAGGATTGATTACGGGGTTGAAACCAACGTTACCCTCGGCATACTTTGCAGTACCATAGTCGGTCATCTCGAAAGGATATATACCATTGCTCATAGCGAAGGCGTCAACCAATGACTGTGATACGCTCAAACCACCGTTAGCGTTGGTATCACCACGAACGCTACCATGTTTAATGTATTCGCCGTAGCTTACTGAATACTTGGCAAAGAGAACCTCGGTGTTCTTGGGAGCGTTGTATGTGCAAGCACCCAAAAGCGACATGAAGGGATCGATTGTGCCATCGTCGTTAAGCTCGGTGTAGAGCTTGAAACCATTGGCCTCGGCAGCGTCGATAAGATCCTTGCAAGCCTGTGTGGCACGGGTCCACTTTTGGGGATCGGCAGCCTGGGGGAAGAGAGGCTCACCCTCGCGGTTTTTGTGATCCTTATACCACTCAAGACCCTCGCCGTTAACCAACTCGCTGGCGTTGAAGAGCAACATACGAGCACGAGTAGCCAAGCAGAACATCTTATCTACACGGCCAAACTTGGTGGGATCAGCATAACGGGCGGGAAGAAGATCGGCAACAGCTTTCAACTCCTTATCGCACCAGTTGATAATATCGTCCCAAGGCTGCTGGCCAAAGCAGAGCTCGGCAGCGGGGGTATTGGGATCATAGAACTCACCACCCTCTACGAAGGGGCAAGGACCATACCAGTAAGCAAACCACCAATAGTAGTAAGCAACCAAAGCACGGCACTCGAGCTTCATAAGCTCAACCTCGCTCTGTGTTACGTTATCCTCGGGGATAGCATGAACATTCTGCTGGAACATAACGGCCTCGCGGATACGCTTGGGCATGTTGGCCCAAACATCACCAGACCAACTTGAGTTGGTTGCCCACTCACCAGTGGCACGCTTGTTACAGTCCCAGCCCCACTGATGCCAACGCCATGAAGGACGAAGGTCGTCAGAGAGTGAAGACATACCGTACTTGTTGGTATAACCCCACATGGGGTCGGGCAGACCATCGTAAACATAAGCCAACACACCCTCCATACGCTCCTTGTCATCGAATACCATCTGAAGCGTAAGCTCGGTATCGGGCTCTTTATCAAGATAGTTACATGACGAAAGGCTCATCATGGCAACCATCACAGTCAAAATATACTTATATAATTTCATTGCTTTCTGTTGTTATTAGAACTTCAAATCAAGACCAAACTGAACAGACTTCATGGTAGGATAGCGCAAACCAGTAGTTGTGTCAAGCTCGGGATCCCACAGCTTAAAGCCAGAGATGGTGAAGAGGTCGTTGCCACTTACATAGAAGCGCAAGCCACCGAGGTGCATCTTTTCAACAACCGACTTGGGCAAGCTATAACCCAACTCGATGTTCTTCAAACGAAGGAATGCCATATTCTTCATCCACCATGTAGAACCCTGGAGGTTGTGAGTAGCGTTAGCATAGTGCAAACGGGGCCAGAATACATTCTGTGAAGGATTCTCTACTGTCCAACGATCGTTGGCGTTGGCGTAAGAGTTACCAAATACACCCTGACCAGATGCGGGAAGGAAGTAAGAGTTACCACCGATAACCTTGTAGGCGTCGGCTACACCCTGGAAGAAGAAACCAAAGTCGAAGTTCTTAAGAACGAAGTTGGCACCGAAACCATAAACAAAGCGGGGAGCAGAAGTGTGACCCAAGTAAGTGCGGTCCATAGCGGTGATTACACCATCCTCGTTAAGGTCGGCATACATAATATCACCGGGCTGAACCTCAAGACCCAACTCGGGAGAGGGGAGCTCGGGGTTGAGCTTGCCATCAACGAAGTCGGCATCCTCATAGAGTCGCATAGCTATATAACCCATGTGCTCGTTGATAGAACGGTTTGTAGCCGAACGGTAAGTACCCTTCAAAGATGCGGCCTCGTCACGCTCGCGAACCCAGTTCTTTGCGTAAGAAGCTGTACCACGCAACTGCATCATGAAGTCCTGATTGAAGCGGTGAGTCCATGTGAGTGCTACCTCGAAACCCTTGTTATCTACGATACCGTAGTTGGCGTAGGGAGTTGCCTGGAAACCGATCTGGGTGGGAACGGTGTTGCTACGCTGGATGAAGATGTTTGAACGATACTCGTCGAATACATCCAACTGCAAGTTAAGCTCATTCCACAAACCGATTTCGATACCTACGTTAGCCTTGCGAACGGTCTCCCATGTAAGAGAGGGGATACCAATCTCACCCTCGCGAACGAAATCACGAGTGTAGGCAGCACCCTGCTGACCCCAGGTAAAGCTACCGCCACCTGCATTGATAGTGGTGATGTAGGCGAAACGACGACCACCAATTGAGTCGTTACCTGCAAGACCCAAAGATGCACGAATCTTCAAAGTTGAAAGAACATCCTTTGCAGACTCCATCCAAGGCTCCTCAGAGATAATCCAACCAATCGCACCAGAGGGGAAGAAACCGTAGCGGTGACCGGGGGCGAAGTTCTCTGAACCGTTGTAACCGAAGTTGAACTCGGCAACGTAGCGGTTGTCGTAGTTGTAAGACAAACGACCCGAGATACCCTGGTGACGATAGGGCTGTGTAGAACCTGAATCGTAACCATCCTGCATATAGAGCAACAAAGCATCAAGATTGTGCTTGTCGTTGAAGATACGGTTGTAGTGGAGGCTTGCCTCTACATAAGTACGGTGATTACCATGCTCACCACCTGCTTCGTGGCCGAGGAACTCGTCACCCGACTGCTGAAGGTTGTGAATCAAGTTACCGTGGTCGTCACGACCTGTGGCAACATCGTAGTAACGAACAGCCTTTGTACGGTTAGAGTACTTGCTCTGATAGTTATCGAATGAGAACTTGGCGTTAAGAGAAAGACCCTCGGTAATCATATCGAGCTTCTGGTCCAAAGTAACCAACGACTCAATCTTAAATGAGTTACCACGGGTATAACCACTCTGTGTAGCCTCACCCCAGGGGTTCACACGCCCTGAGCGACGAGGAATAGTACCATCAGAGTAGATTGTGGGGTGAACATATGAGGGAGTCTCGAAAGCCCAACCGAATACGTTGTCGGTTGAGGCTGCAGACTTGCGCAAGTGCTGCATATATCCACCGATAGAGATACCCAAAACGGTAGTCTTGGTGATGTTTACGTCAACATTCGAACGAACGGTAAACTTGTTAAGCTTGGTGCTTGTGTCGAAGGGAAGGCTCTCGTCAACGGCCATGATACCGCTCTCGCGGAAGTAGGTAGCAACGAATGAGTAACGAACACGCTCTGAACCACCGTTTACGTTAACTGTGGCACGGGTATTCTCCTGCATGCTCTTTGTTACAGCCTCAAGCCAGTTTACGTCGGGATAGATGTCGGGGTCGTAACCCATGCGGGTACGCTCGATAATCTGGGGATCCCAAGTGTACTTACCACCGTTTACCTCGGCATATAACTCGTTCTGCAACTCCATCTCGTCGGCTGCACGCAAGAACTCGGGCAACTTGGTGGGAGCCTGCAAAGCCTGCTCTACGCGGATAGATACAACGGGCTTACCAACCTTACCACGCTTGGTGTTGATTACGATAACACCGTTCGCACCACGCACACCGTACATGGCAGAAGCCGATGCGTCCTTCAATACAGAGAAAGACTCGATCTGCTCAACATCAAGGTCATCGAGGGTACGCTCGATACCGTCCACCAACACCAAAGGAGCAGTAGTACCGGTGTAAGACGATACACCACGAATCCAGAACTGTGAAGAGTCGTAACCGGGCTCTCCTGAAGGCTTGTAAGCAATCACACCGGCAATCTGTCCTGCAAGGTTGTTAGACAGACGGTCGGTAGAACCACCAATCTCGAGAGCTCCAGGCTCAACGGTCTGGATAGCACCTACGATAGATGCCTTCTTCTGGGTACCGTAAGCTGTTACAACAACAGCATCGAGGCTCTGTGCGCTCTCTACAAGCACTACATTGATAACGGTCTTTGAGCCAACAGCGATAGTCTGTGCTGTGTAACCAATGCTCTCAAAAACCAACTCGGCAGAGGCAGGAACATTGATGCGATAGTTACCGTCAATGTCGGTAATCACACCATTAGATGAGCTTCCTTTCTCGAGAACTGTAACACCTACCATAGGACCGTTAGCGTCGGTAACGGTACCGGTTACGGTAATTTTCTGCGCATTAGCATTTACAGCAAACAAGGTTGCGATAGCTGTAAATAACACAACCACAGAATGATACAATTCCCCCCCCCTGCGTTTTTTCAAGGATGAGTAGAAATTGAACATAAAAATTTTAATTAGTTAAGTTTGTTTATATCGACAAACTCCTAACTCGAATTTTAGGCAATACGATTAAAAAATAATGGCTAAAACGCGGGTTTGGATAATGTTGACAGCACAAAGATAACAAAAAAATGTAACGAGAAATGCTTTTTTTGTTAAAAAAATGCAAATTTTTGAGGGGGGGGGATTTTAAATTGAAATAGTTGTTTGCTGATAATGATTTTTTTTAGATAGGGGTGGCTGGCTGGTGTT
>JAEIGA010017665.1_pt1 | contig 10867 bp, 8 predicted proteins | sample 9270691 | NCBI WGS metagenome assembly JAEIGA01 (sample SAMN17057246, study PRJNA624740) | gut metagenome | biome: biome; isolation source: fecal sample | host: Bos grunniens | place: China: Xizang | collected 2019 | reverse complement strand
GTATTCTTCGATACTAACAGCGGCGCGGTTATCGGCAACGCATATCTTGACACCGATGAAGTTGTTTACAATTCTGACGAAGAGGTTGTTGCCAAGATCTATATGGAGAACTCCGACCAGGTTATCACTCCTCTTACTCAGAACACCGAGCGCAACATCTCCGTTCTCGTTTACCTCGATGCAGAGAACCTTATGAACGAGCACGTTTCTGCAACCACTGCTACATCGGTTACCGGTGTAATGAACCTTCAGTTCGCAAGTGATGCAGATCTCCACTCCATTGACTATGGTACTAACTAATAACTAACGTCTCATAGTCTTTTAAGCAAAACACTTCACAAAACTTGCTAATTAAGTTTAGATCTTATTTAGCGCAACTTCGCCCGCGGGGTGTATACCTCGCGGGCGGGGTAAGAATCTAAAATTAAAAGGCAGATTTTATCGCGAAAGGAGTAAAAAGTGGCGAGCAATCAAACTAAGAGTAGAAACCACCCGAAGAAAAAGATCAATTTGATACTTTACGCTTACATGGTGCTTATCCTTTTGATTTTGACGACGGTAGCAACGTATGCATGGTTCTCGCTATCTGCTAATCCTCGCGTCAGTAACCTCTCGTTCTATGTAAATTCGGTACACGGAATGGAAATTTCCTTGTATCCCGATCGGGACTGGTCACAGCATATTTCGTCGGAAGAGCTCTTCCCGGATAAATATGTTCTTCGACCTGCGACCTACTCGCAGAAGACCGATAGCTTTTACGGTATGTCTTTCCGTTATGACGGCAAGGTGAGAGACGACTGGTTCCCTCTAAACGAACAAGTTAACGCAAATTCTACAACTAATAATAATTACTACTGTATTGGCACGTTCTACGCGCATACAGATACGAACACTAGGGTTTCGCTAGCTCCCGCACTGGCACTCAATGATAATCTTGAGAGGGCAGGCACCTATCTTCTGGGTGCGCCGGGATGGAATGCTGAAACCTTACATCACGAAGACTTGGGGCAGGGCGCACAAAACGCAATCAGAGTCGCCATTAAGGTGATTCGATTGGATTCTGATTATATTCCAACGGGCGAGGAGAGCTTTTTCATCTACGAGCCTAATGCAAACTCGCATAACACGGGTGTCTCCGGATATGTGCCCACCCCTAGCATCGATGGAACTCCAACTCTGATCGATCAGGATAAGATTATCACGCAGAGCGTTTCTCGCTGGGGCGAAGTGACTCCGGTAGAGCACGGCGCACTAAAGTATTATATGGGATCATTTGACGGCTCGACCGAGCTTTTCACTATGAAGGCCGACGAGGTTGTAAAGATCCAAATCATCATTTGGCTTGAGGGGCAGGATGTAGATTGTACTAATATGATTGCCGATGCCTCTATAATAGCAAACCTACAGTTTAACGCTGTAACCGAGGGCGGTGGCGGACTTGTGCCCATCGACCCGAATGCAGAATAAACACTATAAATTCGGTAATTTGCATTCAAAAATGAATGTTTTATTATAAAAAATACACCGTATCAAACGGCGGGAGGAAAGTATGACTCAAGATAAAGTTCAAGCGAAAGAAAACCTCAATAGCAAAAAGCCGGCAGAAAATGAAAATGGTGGTAAGGTTGGTAAGATAGTAAATATCGTTATCAATACCGTACTTATTATCTCGATTGTTTTTGCGGCTATATGCACCTATGTATCCTTTGTTAACACATCGGGAAATGGCGTTCCCAGCATTTTTGGACTTCGACTCATGTCCATTCAGACCCCTTCAATGAAGCCCACTATTAACGATGGCGACCTTATCGTTTCAACCAAGATTGACGCTAAGGATCTGCGCCCCGGTGATATCATCACCTACTGGACCGTTATTAACGGTGAGCGCGCATTGAATACGCACCGTATTGAGAACATCTATGACGGTGACGGATTCCTTATCTTTGAGACCAAGGGTGATGCGAACACCTCTGCCGACCCGCTTACAGTACATGAAAAAGAGCTTGTTGGTATTTATCGTTTCCGTCTCCCCGGTGTCGGTAAGATGTTCGACTACCTTAAGACCGGAACAGGATTCTTCATTATAGTTGTAATCCCCGTATTCATCTTCTTCATCTTCCACCTTGTACAGTTCTTCCGCGCCTTCTTCGAGTATCAGAACGTTAAGAACCGTATTAAGTTCGAGATGGAAAGAGACGAGGCTGACGCACTGGCTGCCGAGAAGGCAAGCGAAGAGAATCAGGCCGCTCAGAGAGCTGCGCTTGAGGCAGAGCTACGCGAGAAACTGCGTGCCGAGATTATGGCAGATATGCAGAAGGGAAGCACCGCGACGGCCGCGCCCGCACCTGCGGCAGAGCCTGCGCCCGTGGCAGAGCCCGTACCTGCGGCAGAGCCTGCACCCGTAGCAGAGCCCGCACCTGCGGCAGAGACTCCTGCTGATGCTACAACCGACGAGCAGTAACATTTAACCCAACCTTTGAAATCTAATTACCAAAAAATAAATAATAGCAGAGAATACTATGTTTGATCACTTTTTTGAGTATTTCTTTCAGGATATCGTTAACATTTTCAGATCATTTGTTGATTTTATAGTTTCGATATTCAACTTTGCTCTTCGAATTGAAATCATTCGTTCTCATGCTGACGATTTTACTCCTTTGGAGTGGGGACTGACTATAATAGTTAACCTGCTGTTAATCGCTCTTATTTTGCTGGCGATCTTTGGATTGTACAAACTTATTAAGCGTATTTTCAGATTTGGTGTCTCCCCGAAGAAGTATGATGACCTTTTGAAAAAGGTTCGCTCGCTTCAACGCGATTTGATACGAGCAAATTACGAAAAGGATAAGCTCCTTGCCATTCGCATTGCCGAGCTCGGTGGCGATGGTAGTGAGCTTGATCATCTTAACGTTGGCGATAAGAACGAGAACGAGGAAGAGGAAACTTCCGAGACTAACGAGGATTATGTTAACCTTAACAGAAACACCTTCGAGTCTCCTTGCATCAACCCCATGGACAGCCGTTTCTTCAGGTTGACCAGTGTTGATAACTTCTATAAAACAGAATACGAACCGCCCGTTTACGATAACGAGGTTACTCTTGAAGAGTTCTGTGAGAGATTCCGTAAGTATGCGGCAGCCGAGCTGAAGCTTTACTATACAATCGATGTCATCAGATACTTTATAGCCTCAATGGGAACTGCGAGAATTATCATTCTTCAGGGTATTTCGGGTACTGGTAAAACCAGTTTGCCTTACGCTTTCGGTAAATTCGTTCAGAAGGACACTACCGTTGTATCGGTACAGCCCTCCTGGCGTGAGAGAACCGAGCTTTACGGTTACTTTAACGAGTTTACTAAGAAGTACGCCGAGACCGATTTCCTTCGCGCGGTTTATGAGAGTAACTATTACCGTGATCCTCACTTCGTCATCCTCGACGAGATGAACATCGCGCGTGTAGAGTATTACTTCGCAGAAATGCTTTCGATCCTTGAAATGCCCATTCAGGACGAGTGGAAGGTAGACGTTGTTTCTGCAGTTTGGGACAACGACCCCTGCCTTATTGAACGCGGATCTATTCATATTCCCAACAACGTTTGGTTCGTTGGTACGATTAACAACGACGACTCGACCTTCGCTGTCGCGGATAAGGTGTACGACCGTGCTATTCCCATTGACCTTGATAGCAGATGTGAGTCCTTTGAATGTGAATCCGACGGACCTATCGCTATTTCCACAGACCACATCAATCGTATGTTTGATGAGGCCAAGGCGACATATAAGATATCCGAAGAGTCCGTTCAGAAAATTGAGATTCTCAATGCATACATAATCAAGAACTTCCGTCTGGCATTCGGTAACCGTATTATGAAGCAGATTGGCGATTTCGTTTCCTGCTTTATTGCTTGCGGTGGTACCGAGATCGATGCGATCGACTTTATAATCGCAAAGAAGGTGTTCAGAAAGTTCGAGTCTCTCAGCCTTGGATTTATGAAGGACGACCTTACAAAGCTCAATAATTTCCTTGATAAGACCTTTGGTAAGAATTCCTTGAAGATATGCAAGGAATACGTTGAATTCCTTAAGAAAAACTCGTAAATTTTAAAGAAAAAGTCGAAAATTACGTCGGAAAGGAGGTAATTATGGCCGGTAAATCATCAAAGTCGATTCCGCAAAACGATGTCAAAAATATGCAGCTTGAAGTGATAGACCCGATCTATCAGAAGTATGCAAAATCTGTTATTCGCACGCTTGGAACAACCGAGTTTTATGAATTTTTCATGACCTCTATCGCCAATGCGGAGAACGAGTTCCAGTTTTCAAACCGTAGAGTTGAAAAGTTCGTTGATATCACTTGGGTAAATGCTATAGAGGAAACTCTAAAAGCTTTTCAGAACATAATTGCCTCCCCGAGAAACGTAATCAAAGAAGAAGAACTTATCGTTAACGTCGCTAACGCAAAGAAGGGCGGCAGCGACGTAGTAAGACATTTGGCAACTCACGCTGCATTTGTGCAGGATTATAACGAAAAGAGCGGTGACGTGCGCCCCGAACGATTAATGCAGAAGTATCGTGACGATACTATCGGTATTTACGAGAACCGTCTCGTATACAGCACTCTTGAGCGTGTTTACCATTTTGCAAAAATCCGTCATGATGCACTTTTCCAGGTAATGGGCGATGAATTCGGCGTTAAGCTGAAGGTCAACTCCAATATGAGAAGCGCTACCGAAAATTTGCATATGGATATGTTCATGCACATTACCGATGCAGAAGGCGTAGTGGACGTAGACGATAAAAACCGCGATGTTTTTGACAGAATCTCCAGAATATATCGCATACTCTCGGTTTTAATGTCCTCTCAATTCGCAGCTCAAATGGCGCGATATCCAAAGATTACGGGCAAAATCATGAAGACCAACGTCCTGAAGAAGAATCCCGATTATGCTGTAGTTGCGCGTTTGTGGGATTTCCTTATGCAGTACGATGAGATCGGATACGCCATTAAAATCATCGAGCAGAATCCGGTCATTAACGAGGATTTTGAGCGAGATATTTATCACAACATATTGTTTAATTATTTGGTGCTCAAGGGACATCTCGAGCGCGATAAGGATAGGGCACTACCTGTTCCTTTGAAGGAAAAGAAGCGTAAACTCAAGCCCAAGTTCATAAAACAAATAATTGAAGAGTTAACCGAAGATTATGACCTTCCCGACATCGAGATACGCAAGGTCCTTATAGAAGAGCTGACCAAAGAGCAGCTTATGCTTGAGGAGGAAGCCGAGCGCCGCAGACTTGTTGAAGAGCAAGAGCAACGCAAGCGCGAGGAAGAGGAGCGTATCAAGAAGGAGAAGGAAGCAGAAGAAGAGCGCTTGCGCCTTGAGAAAGAGGCTGAGGAGGAGCGAATCCGCCGTGAAAACGAAATTCGCGAGGCACAGCTGTGGGCAGAGCGTATGGAACGGGAGCAGGAGATTCGCAGAAGAAGCGGACTGTTCCGCAAGGAAACGGACAGATTCTTTGCAAAGCTTTCGGACCGATTGAATTTGCGTCAAGAGCAGGATGAAGTCGAGGAAACAGAGATCCAAGACTTTGCGAATGCTGTTTTCATCATGGAGGAAACAGAGCGCTTGAAAGCTGAGGAGCTGGAGAGAGCGCGACGTCGCAAGAAAGAAGAAAGAGAACGTATAAAATACGAGGCACGTCTTGAGCGAGAAAGAATCGAGCGAGAGATAGCCGAAGAAAAGGCAAAAGCCGAGCGCGCTATTGCCGAAGAGCAGGCCCGTATTCAGGCGGAATTGCTTGCCAAGGATATGCTTTTGGTAGCGCCGCTTTCCGATTTGATAAAGTCGTTTGAGCAATCACTCGAATTCAGATTGCAAAAGCGCGCGGATGCCGAAAATCGCACTTTAGAGTGATCTTTTGGCGGATCAGTTGTTGGCGTTTGAATTGGCTGGAGAGTTTGTATGAATAAGATTTTTCGTAAAACAATAGCGGTGGGCTTGATGGTAGTCATCACGCTTGTTATAGTTATTACCGCGACATATGCGTGGATTCTCTATTCCGCCGCACCTGAGGTGCAGGGAATACAGCTTTCCCTTGGTGGCGGCAATACTATTTTGCTCGCCCCTAATGTGACGCAGGTCGTTGATGGAAAAACATATCATTATCCCGGCAAATTTTCTCAAATGCTAAACTTTAACCAGTATGAGCAGTACAGTTATTTGAACACTGTAGACTGCCTATCTCCGGTATCCACCGCGGATGGACAGCATTGGTTTTTGCCCACTTATTACGGTGCAAACGACGATGCGGTCCTCAACGGTATGGCTTCTGCCGGACAGTTAAGACCATATCAGGACTTTTATCTGGATACCACGCTTGAATATGCCAACCTGACTGGGACTGATTCGACACAAATGGGCAATTATATTTGTCTCGATTTCTGGGTAGTATCTCCCAACACCGATTATTATTTGCGTGTGGCTCAGGGAGACGAAAACTCAGGCAGTTATGTTATTGATTTGATGGATCCTACAAACGATCCCAACGGTGGATATTCTCTCGTCGATATAATGGGATCGGTTGCTGCGTCGGCTCGCGTAGGATTTCTTGTTAACAGCGAGCCGGTGCTTGACGATACGATGATGTATTATGCAGAAAGCGGAAATCGTCCGTCAGCATACACATCTCTTCGCGGCAATTATCAGGAAACCGGAGATAATATACGTCCGTTTTCTGAAAACAAATTTGTAATTTATGAACCAAACGGAGATTTTCATCCCCAGGGCGTAAACGGTATTTATTCCGAGACAAAGCCTATTGCGTGGGTGAATGGTGAAGCTTCTTTGGCAGACATTCGTGACAATCTGTGCGTACAGTTAACTAATAAATGGTACGAGGGCACCGTCGACAGATATTATATTGAAGAGGTCTTCAAGGCTGCGACTATGGGAAAACATTATTTCTCCACAGAACAGGTTAAGGCAGACTTTTATCAGCAATATTTGCAAGGCAACGTATCCGGTTACGTTGACAAGGGTGATTTCGTAACCTATACGTCGGATCTCTATAATTCGATGGTGGATGGCGTGGTTACGTCAGATTATATGAACGATATTGAAAGATCCGGCGCGACCGAGGATGTTACGCTGGTTCATCTGGAAAAAAATGTCCCTCAGCGCATTCGAATGTTCATTTGGGTTGAAGGACAGGATTTGGATTGCATGAGAAGCTTAAATGAGATTTCTTTCGCTTTGGGATTGGAATTAGCAGGAAGCAAAATAGATGAGTAAACAAAAAGATCCGGTAGGGAAGAAGTTAATTTCAGGCGGTGTTACCGTCGTTCTTATCGTTGCAATATGTTTGTGTTTGTTTGCTTTTGTTCAGGTGATCAATAAAGGCTACGTATCCGTGTTTGGATATAGTCTTTTTAAGGTGACGACAGGAAGTATGGAGCCTACCATACCTGTCGGAGCGTTGTTGGTTACTAAAAACGAGCCCATAGACACTGTTGAAATAAATGAAATAGTAAGCTTCTTCTCAAAGGAAGCTTATATGAAGGGCCGCATTATAACGCACCGCGTTGTTGCCAGCGAGGAGAGCGCTACAGGCCAGGTGATGCTAACTACTCGTGGAGATGCAAACACCTCTACGGATATTCATCGCGTCGATGAGAGTAACTATATAGGAAAAGTAATCTGGTCCTCGGATAAAGAAAACCTGCTCGCTAAATTGATCAGTTTTCTTTCTCAGGGTATGGGATTCTTTACTTGTATAGCCATCCCGGCGGTTTTGATATCCGTTTCAATATTTAAGAATTGTATATCCGAAATTACTTCTGACATCAAGCGTCTTGAAGAAGAAAGCAAAGCCAGACAAGACAAAGAAACGTCAGAGTCTAAACGAGATTCGGCTTCACCTCAAAATAATGCGGCAATAGAAATTACATCCGAAGAATACGATGCGATATGTGCACGTATTCGTGCCGAATTGACCGAGGAGCTAAAAACAGAGGATGACTGGGAACAATCAAAATAATAATAACTCATTGGAATCCAGTCAGGGACTGCTCCAAGGGTTACGAAAAAAAATACTTATGCGTGCAGCTTTCGGCGTAGTTATTCTATTGCTGACAGCGGTACTGCTATTCTCTATGACTGCTGCGTGGTATACAAATGTTGCCGATACCGGCGGATTGATTTTCGTGGCAAGCCAATGGGGATTTGAAGGAAATATATCAGTGGGAAACGACGTCGTTTCGATGGCACCCGGCGATAGCGGAATTGTTTCTATGCAGATTAGAAACACGGGAAAAGAAACGGCTTTAGCAAGTGTGACGGTGTCTAAGGCAAATTTAAGCGATCTTATGAAAAAGAGGCTTTATTTTTACGTAGATACCGCAACTTATCGAAACTCGGAGCGAATGGATCGCGTGTATATAAGTAGCAGTGGAGGCTATGCCTATACTGTATTCCCGGGTAGTCAGATAAATATAACCGGGGATTCGCAAAATGCTCCTGCATTGAAGTGGGAGTGGGTCTATGATGTTCTTGGTTATTATGTATATGGTAAGATAACCGATGATTCCGCGCTCATTGATGAATATGTTCTTCCTATTGAATATCCATTTGATCCGGTGACGACCACCTTCGCCGAAGACGGACGACTCAAGACCATTGACGGATTTACAACCGCAGATGAGTTTTTGGTTCGGTTGTCGGAGACTGATGGATACAAGGGAACGATTGACGTTAATGCTCGAACAGCCAATGGATACTATCCCGTTTATGTAAATTCGGAGGGTTATGGCGTCTGGGCATACCTATGTACCTACTCTGAGATCATTCAGAATATTCAGGATGATACCGATATCGGTATGCAGGGTTCGAACGAAGCGCATTACGTGGATATCAGTGTCACAGGATCTAACAGTACCGAGGCCGCCACAAACGTAGGTGACCAGGAAACCTTGCTGTCTATGCTTGAGTCCACGGGATATGCGAATCTTAAGCTCACTCAGGATATCACGTTAGACCGTGAGATTTTGATCCAAACCGGATTCCGTGCAGATATAGACCTCAACGGACACACCTTGGAATTTAACGGCGACAGAATAGCCTATGCCGAGGAAGGATCCGTGCTGATTTTGAAGAATGGTGTCCTGCGCGGTAACGGACAGAAGGTCGGTATTGAGACCACCGGCGCAGAGCTAACCTTAGATAGCATTGTTTTCACCGGTGTGAAAGAGGGAATTAAAGTCTCTGACCATCAAAATGGAATTGACGCAGACTCAAGAATTCATATCGTGGATTCGGAGATCGTAGGACAGGGTGACGCCTTGTGGATATATGGTAATAACGGCGTTTCGGATACCGAGACTACCATTATCGTAGAGCGAAGCACTCTTATGGGTAACGAATATGCGGGCATCGTATGCAACGGCTCGTATATCAATACCAACATACAGGTTAGCGATAGTATCGTTAAGGGATATTACACTTCCATATATCACCCCCAGAAGGACAGTACACTTCTAATTGACCGAAGCAGCCTTGAAGGTATGACGGGTATAGTAGTCAAGGGCGGCGATGTAACTATTAACGATTCGATCGTTAAGGGAATAGGCACCAAGGATCAAATTACCGAGCCTAAATATTCTATGAGTGGATTTAGCGATACCGGCGACGGTATTTATTTGGAAGCTAACTACGAATGGGATGCAATAATCACAGTAACCGGTGATAAGACCGTAGTAACCTCGGAAAATGCCTTGGCCGTTAGAAAATATATGGCCGGAGAAGAAGGCGCATATATTTACCTCAAAGCGGGCATATATAACACCGACGTTAAGGATTATCTTGATCTTGCAGCCGGTGCAAAACAGTTTGAGAGCGGAGAAAATAGCTTCGTAGTTCAAACACAAGAACAAGAATAATCACAAAATTTGAAAGGAAATGGAGGGAGTGCTAATGAATAAATTGAAAAATGTTCCGGCAAGCCTGGTAGCTACAGTAGCGATCCTTCTATTCCTTATTATGCTTATGAACAGCGCACAGACGACACTTGGCAGATATATGTCGTCATTTGGCGGCGAGCTTGGACTTTCCTTTAATTCTAAGTACAGTCCGAAATTCGCGTGCGGAGAGTGGACCCTGTCGGAAGATCAACAAACCTTGAGTATTAATTTCACGAGTTCCGACAGTAACACGAATTCGGCACAGAATGGCTCTGTTCGAATCAGACTTTATATCCCCGAGACAGACGGTTTGTCCGACGTTCGTATGGATATGGATAGTCAGAACTATACTGCAACAATTTCCGATGTTCCTGTGGGAACTGCGGTATATAATCTTTATGGAGAAGGCAGTATATGCCGTTTCTACGGAGATGATGGTAAAGAGCTTTCCTTTGACCTTTCAAACTCCGATATAGATAACTTAAATGCAACGCTGACGTTAGTTTCAGATACAGAAATTGATACTTCTCGCGTTGGAATAATAGTAGAACCCATCAAATCACAAGAGATAGGAGGTAATGAGGCGTGAAAAAAGACGTAGCTGTAAGAATAGAAGAATATAAAAGTCGCTTGCCCCGTCTAAAGGACAAGGTCGCTGTTACGGTGTCCATGTTGCTGGTTGCGGCGGCTATGCTGACAACCGTATCGTTTGCATGGCTCACTATGTCGGTCAACCCCGAGCTCTCTAACGTTACAACCTCGATAGCATCTAACGGTAACCTTGAGATCGCTTTGGCGAGCGGTACCTTGCGTGATCTCACCGCGCCTGGCGCCACACAATTGGGTGATGCAAACCTCCCCCTGACGAGCGGAAATTTGACATGGGGTAACCTCGTTAACCTTTCTGACC
>JAEIGA010017664.1_pt1 | contig 10867 bp, 10 predicted proteins | sample 9270691 | NCBI WGS metagenome assembly JAEIGA01 (sample SAMN17057246, study PRJNA624740) | gut metagenome | biome: biome; isolation source: fecal sample | host: Bos grunniens | place: China: Xizang | collected 2019 | reverse complement strand
TGGACTGAGTGCTGCGCGAACCTTAACGAGCTTAGCCTCGTGTTCAACGATGTCGAGGTTGATTGCTACAAGGTCGGCGGATACTTCAAGGTCTGCAACGCATCTCTCGAGGACAGCGATGTGCAGCTCACATCTGCTCTTCTTGAGGCTCTGGGACAGGCGATCGGCCTCGCACTCGATAAGGCCATCCTCTATGGCCGCAACGGCGAGACGACTCAGAAGATGCCCCAGGGAATCATGTCAAGGCTCGTTCAGACTTCAAAGCCTGCATCATATCCCGCAACGGCGAGGACATGGGTGGATCTCCACACTTCAAACATCAAGACCATCGGATCTTCAGCTCTGCCTGTAGGTGGTGTTGATCTTTACAAGGACATCGTCAAGGAGTCCGCAGCAATCAAGGGCGCATATGCACGCGGCAGGAAGACATGGGTCATGAACGAGAAGACCTATACCAACCTGACTGCAGAGGCAATGAGCATCAACGCAGCCGGAGCGATCGCCACTGGCATCAACGGCGTGATGCCTGTCCTCGGCGGAGACATCGAGGTTCTGGACTTCATCCCCGACGGCATCATCATCGGCGGATACTTCGAGCTTTATCTCCTCGCAGAGAGGGCCGGAACGAAGTTCGCTCAGTCCGAGCACGCATTCTTCATTCAGGATCAGACCGCATTCAAGGGAACAGCAAGATATGATGGTCAGCCTGTGATCGCCGAGGCATTCATGGCAATCGGTATCAACGGCCCGACTCCGAATGCGACCATGACATTCGCTTCCGATACTGCAAACCAGGGAGCGTGATGGAATACATCGTAATCAACTCATTCATAGACCTTCAGGACGGTGAGCATCCCTACAGTGTAGGCGATGCTTACCCCCGCGAGGGGCGAACGGTCTCTGATGAGAGAATCAAAGAACTGTCCGGCTCGAATAATAAGCGCAAGATGCCCCTCATCGAGCGCGTATCAAAGCCGGAGCCGAAGGTGATCACCGAAGAGATCACTGAGGAAAAGCCCAAGAAGCGCACGCCGAAGGAGGCCAAAAGTGACAGATCAGGATCTGCTCGCAATGCTAAAAGCAAATCTGGAAAAGCGAAATAGTATCAATGACGAATATCTCACGCAGTTGATCAATGTCGCAAAGACTGAGATCACAAGAGAGGGCATCACGCTGTCCGTGTCGGAATATTCGATGGACGAGGCGAACATCATCGTGATGTATGCAGGCTATCTCTACAACATGCGAAGACCCTCAGAAGGCAGGGTTGACACTCTCAATCCGCAGGGAATGCCCTACATGCTGAGATATGCGCTCAATAATATGCTTTTCTCTCAGAAGATGGGTGGTCTGACATGATGGATGCCGGAATTGTCACAATCTGCACGCTCGAGGATACGGCTGAGCATGGGAACATGCCGAAGCCTAAACTTGTGCCGCTTATATACGACGATGAGGAACTGTCATGGCAGTTCGAAGAGCGCACCGTGGGAATGAACAGACAGTATCAAGCGAAGGGAGTCTCCGAGCGCGTGGACATGCTTATCCGCATATGGCGCGCCCCGGTCAGAATCGGCATGTATGCCGTCTTGACTGATTACGAAGGACAGGAGAACCCGGAGGGCGATCAATATCGCATCGATAACGTTCAACAGCTTTTAGATGACTACGGGCTGAAGGTGACAGACCTCACTCTGTACAGACTGGAGGATCAATATGCAGTCAGTCAATGACAAGCTCATGAAGATCCGGGATGCCTTATCGCATATCGATAATGTGCATCATTATCTCCGGCCCGCCAAAGGCAAGCCGCCATTCATAGTCTGGCAGGAAGACGGATCTGCCACAGATATGTGGGCTGACAGCCGCATGTCTGAACAGCAGATCCACGGCACCATCGATCTCTTCACAGAGACCGAATATGATCCCCTGGTGGATCAGATTCAGACAGCCCTGAACGGGGTCATGGTCGGATGGAGCCTTTTGTCTGTCCAGTATGAGGACGAGACCAACCTGATCCATTATGAATGGGAGTGGAATATATGAGGCTGACAGTCGGAAAGGGAATTGATCAATATATCAATAACCTCACGAACCTCGAAATGAGGACAGATGGTCTGATAGGCCGGGCCGTATACGAAGGAGCCAAGATCGTCACGGACGCAGTCAAGAAGAATCTTGAAGCCATCCCGACAGATGACAGACCAAGCGCTGAGACAAGAAACGGTCTGAGAACGATCCAGAAGGAAGCTCTCAAAGCGTCTCTCGGAATAGCGAAGCATCAGATCGATGGCGGATATTACAACGTCAAAGTCGGTTTTGACGGCTACAACAACATCAAAACTGACAGATATCCGCAAGGTCAGCCGAACGCTATGATCGCAAGAACGATCGAGGCAGGGAACTCATTCACAAAGAAGCATCCTTTTGTCGGCCCTGCAGTACGCTCATCAAGGGCAGCCGCTGAGAAAGCGATGGCAGACGTTATCAACAAAGAAACAATGAATATAATGACATAATAGGAGGTCAAAAAATGGCAGCAGGAAGAGTATGCACTGGCTTCAGCAAGCCCTATGTGGCGAAGTACAATGCGAATGCTGGAATCGTTACTTTCTCCGAGGGACGCATCCTCGCAAGAGGCGTCAGCGTCAGTATTGAACCGAATGCGTCCTCGGACAATAACTTCTACGCGGACAATCAGATGGCCGAGAGCGAGAGCGGAACCTTTACAAGCGGAACCGTAACCCTCACAGTCGATGGTCTCTTTGTGGACTCAGAGAGGTTTATCCAGGGACTCCCCGAAGCAGGAGCCGATGGGTGGGTCAACTACGGCGACGACAAGAGCGCACCGTATATCGCAATCGGATACATCGCAAGATATCAGTCGGATGGCGTCGTGACTTATGTCCCGACAGTAATCCCGAAGACGAAGTTCGGCCTGTTCAACAGCGCTGCAGCTACCCAGGAGGATCAGATCGACTGGCAGACACAGGAGCTGACCGCAAACATCTTGAGGTCTGATGACTCAAACCACAACTGGAAGTATATCGGAGCCGAGTTCTCAAGCGAATCAGCAGCAGAGCTTGCGCTTCAGACCAAGCTCGGCATCTTTGTTACATCGCCTTACATGTCGCCCGTCTCTGACGGCGTGACGCTGTATAACACACTCGTGTCTGATCTGCAGGAGAATCTTGTCGTATCCGGCAACACGATCCTCGGAACTCTGAAGTTCCTCGATGATCCGAATAATGCCATCGTTGATGTCTGGGGCGAGGGCAACTTCATGGCTCTTCAGTTCGAGAACATCGACTCCAGAGCGACATCCGTCAAGGTCGGCCTTGATCCCTCAGTATCGAGCGGACTTGTTGAGATCATTGATGACCCTGACAAGAACGGCGTCTTCAAGGTCACGAACAAGGATACTCAGAAGTTCGTGATCGTAACAAGCGACGGAACCCACACCACAAGGGCAGAGTATGATCTGTCACAGCTCACAGTTCTCAACGAATAAGGAGACATCATGAAAGTAAACGGAAGAGAGATACACTTCATGAGGACTGTGCAGGCCACATGTGACATTGCTGACATGTGCAAGGATCACAATATCGAAAATGCGGCCACGCTCTTTGAGGGATCCTATCAGGACTCACAAAAGGCAGCGGCACAGTTCCTCGCAATAATGTCCAAGGGATACGAGGACAATAAATCATTTCAAGAGCCGGGATATGAACCGCACCCATTAAGACCGGACGAAGCCATGAGCTTGCCGGAAGATGTCTTTTCAGACTTATTCGTGGAAGCAGTTCATGTATACGGCGGAGAAAAGCCTACAATCGAGGCTCAGCCCGTCAAGGGCAAAAAAAAAGCGGAGAGCAAGTCGAGCTGAATCTAGCCTGGTACTTGTTCTATGGCCGCAAACTCGGAATGACGAAACGGGAGATCATCTGCACGCCTCTGGGCGAGATGCAGGATATGATCTCCTGTCTTGCCATTTATGAAGGAATGGCAAAGCCCAAAAAGAAAAAGCACTGGTCATATGACGAAGTTATGAACATGAGGTAGCGCATGGCGGTTAATATAGGCCCTCGGATCGGAATCGATGGCGAGGCCGAATATCGGAGACAACTTCAGAGCATTATTCAGCAGACCCGGACGCTCAAGACTGAGTATGACAAAGTCTCGTCCTCAATGGAGAAGGGCAAGACCACTCTCAAAGGGAACGCTGAGCAGCATCGCATACTGGCCGAACAGATAAAGAAGCAGGAAGAAGTCGTCAAGCAGAATGCAAAGATGCTTGATGAGGCGCGGTCGAAGTATGACAAACTCGACAATGAGATAAAGATCGCGACTGCGAACTATGGCGAGAACAGCGAAGAAGTCAAAGCCTTAACGACTGAGCAGAACAAGGCTGCAGAGTCATGTGAGAAGTGGGAGCAGAACACAAACAAAGCGGTCACTTCCCTGAACAACATGAAATCGCAGCTTGCTGCGCTTCCATCCTCGATCGAACTGGTCGGACAGAAGATGGAGACCGTCGGCAACAGTATCAAGTCAGTCGGAAGTGGGATGTCCAACTTCGGCATGGCGATTGCTCCAGTATCAGCGGCAGCGGCAGCGGGCCTCACGGCAGCGGGCAAGTCCTTCATGGACTTTGAGTCGGGCATGTCCAAGGTGGCAGCCATATCCGGCGCCACAGGGTCTGATCTCGACATGCTGACCGAGAAGGCAAAGGAGATGGGCGCCTCGACGAAGTTCTCAGCTACTGAGTCCGCAGAAGCCTTCTCATATATGGCCATGGCCGGATGGAAGACTGAGCAGATGCTTGACGGCATCGCCCCGGTCATGAACCTTGCAGCAGCATCCGGGGAAGAACTCGGATCTGTATCGGATATCGTGACGGACGCCCTGACTGCTTTCGGATTAAAAGCATCAGATGCGGGACACTTCGCAGATATACTCGCAGCGGCATCATCTAACTCAAACACGAACGTGGCCATGTTGGGCGAGTCGTTCAAATATGCAGCATCAATGGCGGGCTCTATGGGATACTCCGCAGAAGACACTGCTCTCGCTCTCGGCCTTATGGCTAATAGCGGAATAAAAGCATCCATGGCAGGCACATCCCTGAGAAATATCATGCAGAGGATGGCGAAGCCCACAAAAGAATCACAGGCGGCAATGGACAGACTCGGCCTCACGCTTACTGATGGCGAAGGCAACATGCTCTCATTCCGTCAGATACTTGATCAGATGCGGTCTTCTTTTGGCCAGATCAATATGCCGATCGAGGAATTCGACCGGGAAGTGGCCGAGCTCAATCAGATGTTTGATGACGGAGAGATCTCCGAGAAGAAATACACTGATGCTCTGGCCGAACTTGCAAAACAAGCATATGGCGCGGAAGGCGCTGAAAAAGCCAGGGCAGCGGCAATGCTTGCCGGATCAAGAGCGATGCCCGCTCTTCTCTCTATGGTCAATGCCTCGTCCGAAGACTACAACAAACTCTCAGCGGCTATCGATAACTCATCCATCCAGATGGCGAAGCTCGCCGACGGCTCGATCGTACCCTTGAACGAGGCTCTTGCTTCCGGGCAGCAAATAATCGAGCAGTACAACGGCACAGCCGAGCAGATGGCCGAGATCATGCAGGACAACGCAGCCGGAGCATGGGTCGAAGCGAAGTCGGCCATGGAAGGCGCCGCGATCGAAGCGGGTGAAGTCCTTGCTCCATATATCATACAAGCAGCAGATGCGGTCAAGGAACTGGCGAACTGGTTCAGCTCACTCGACTCAGCTCAGCAGGAGACAATCGTCAAGACGGCGGCTCTGGTGGCTGCTGCGGCTCCGGCTCTTATGATAGGCGGAAAGATGACATCCGGGATCGGCTCTCTCGTCTCTGGAGGCGGTCAGCTCATGCAGATGCTCGGAAAACTTGTTCCGGCGGCCGGAGGAGCCACATCAGCTCTGGCAGGAACAGGCGGATCAGCAGCGGCGGCAGGAGCCAGTATAGGAGCCATGGCAGCTCCGATAGCGGCAGCCGTGGCAGCGTTGGCGCTTTTGGGTGGTGCTTTTATAACAGCATATCAGTCAGACGCTGAATTTGCAGCGAAGGTACAAATCTCATTCCTTGAGATCAAAAACTCCTTCACAGACCTGATCAACACGATCAAGCCCGCCTGGGAGGCATTCTCTCAGTTTTTAGGGCCTGTTTTTATCGCAGCAATGGATATGATCAAACGCACGCTTGACAATCTAAAAATGAACATTCAGGGATGGATCGACATAATCGCCGGAATCTTTACAGGAGACTGGGCGCGGATCTGGACAGGCGTCAAAGAAGTGGTCTTTTCAGGCGTCAACATGATCATAAACAAGATCGAGTATATGCGCGACATCGTCGAGGGCATCTTCAAAAACCTCAACATTCAGCTCCCGCATATTAAACTCCCGCACTTCAGCGTCACAGGCTCGGATTCGTTTGGACTTCCTAAACTCAAGATCGACTGGTACGCAAAAGCAATGCAGAACGGAATGAGGCTCAATGGAGCGACCATTTTCGGAGTCAATAATGGCCAGTTCATGGGAGGCGGCGAAGTCGGCCCCGAGTGGGTAGTCGGCGAGAGTTCCCTCATGGGAATGGTCAAGGGCGCAGTTCGCTCGAGCATGGGATACGTCAACGGCGGGAACACCGTCAACATCGGAGACACTAACATCATCATCAACGGAGCAGATCAGAGCGTCGAAGAGATAGCGGATCGTGTTGATGAGATCATCACGCTGAGACTGCAGCAGGCGGAGGCAGCATGGGCTTAGTTTGGGAATACTTTCAATTCGCCGGAAAGTCATCAGAGGACTTCAACTGCCATATATCGGGATCGGGGACGTTTGTATCCCCGACCCGTGAGATGGAGAACATATCAGTCCCGGGCCGGAACGGCGATCTGCATATTGATTATGGCAAATTCAACAATGTAACGATCACTTATCCGGCCTTTATCACCGAAAAGTTCGAGGAAAACTTCGGAGGACTGAAGGCTTTTCTTTTGAGTAAAACAGGATATCAGCGACTCGCTGACTCATATCATCCTGATCATTTCAGAAAAGCATGCTTCACCGGAAACATATCTCCGAATATGACTCCCCGGAACACGGCAGGAGACTTCGATCTGTCTTTTGACTGTGATCCCAGACTCTTCCTGAAGGAAGGAGAGCGCAGCCAGGAGATCACGACTGAAGGGATCATATTCAATCCGACTCAGTTCACAGCGAGTCCGCTGATCAGACTGTATGGCTCCGGGTCACTGAGGATCGGAGATGTCTCGATCGTACTCGCCACGACATCTTTATATGTTGACATTGACTGCGAGCTTGAGGAAGCGCTTGACGCCTCAGAGAATCTAAACATCACCACGGTCGGAGGAAAGTTCCCGAAGCTGCTTCCCGGAGAGAATGAGATCGAATACACTGGCACAAAGTTAGATATAATCCCGAGGTTCTTCACAGTATGAATCCGATTCTATACGCGAAAAACTCCACAACATTTACCACGAACGGCATTGGAAGGCTCTCTGATGCCGTTTCTTGCGTGGTCACAGAAGAGATAAATGGGAAGTATGAGATGGAGATGCGCTATCCGACCACGGGAGCGCATTTTTCAGACATCGGAATGAACTCCATCATCATGACCAAACATGAGGACTCAGACGATCTGCAGCCTTTTGAAGTCTACAGGATATCGAAGCCGATCAATGGAGTGGTGACGATCAACGCTCACCATATCTCCTACAGGCTCTCACATATGGTCTGCATGCCTTTTTCGGTCAGCGCCGGAGCAAATGCCTGCAACAATACGCTGCAGGGATTAAAAAGCAACGCAGTCGACACAGACATCAATGTCTTCACGTTCTGGACGGATGTCCATACTCTCGGAACCTACAATCAAACAGCCCCGGCTTCGATCCGGCAGAGATTGGGCGGAGTTGAAGGATCTGTCCTGGATCAGTTCGGCGGGGAGTATGAATGGGACAAGTTCACGGTCAAGCTCCATCAAACGAGGGGCAACCAGAACACAGGCTACACGCTCAAATACGGCAAGAACATCACCGACATCGAGCAGGAAGAAGAACTGTCGAACGTGATCACTGGCGTGGTTCCCTTCTGGGAGAACACAGACAGAACCGAGACAGTCACTCTCACGGAAAAAGTGGTTTATTCAGACTATGCGAGCAGATATCCGTATCATCTGACAGTCCCGCTCGACTTATCTGACAAATGGGATGATGACCACAAACCCACAGAGAGCGCCCTGCGAACAGCCGCGCAGGCTTATGTGAATAAATCCTCATTAGGAATCCCAAAGGTCAGCATCTCAGTCTCTTTTGTAGCGCTCTGGCAGACAGAGGAATACAAAGACATCGCACCACTTGAACAGGTCAGTCTCGGCGATGCGGTCATGGTTTATTTCGAGTCATTAGGGATCGAAGCCCAGGCAAGAGTCATGGGCGTCGAGTATGACGTGCTTGCCGAGAGATATCTTGACATCCAGATCGGATCTCTGAGATCCACACTCGCAAAAACACTGACCGATCAGGAAGCCAAGACCCTGCAGAGCATCGAGGCAGCGAGAAACTACGCGTATGAAGCCACGAACACAGCCACAAAATGGCTCACAGCCAACGGAGGCTATGTGGTCGCGATCAAGAACCAGGACGGATCATGGCAGAAGATCGCAATATCAGACAGGCCGAATCCTTTTGATTCGAGCGCCCAGGTTCTTCTGCTGACTCAGAACGGCCTCGGCTTCTCAAAGACAGGAGCGAACGGATACTTCTATCAAGGATGGACGTGTGATGGTCAGCTATTGATCGGAACTCCGGCAAATGGGGCATCTATGGGTTACGCTCCGAGCATAAAAATATATAACGGAGGCACGAAGATCGGCCAATGGGACAAGGACGGCATTGACGTAGGCAAGGGAGCCATCAAGGGCGCAAACATCACGCTCGGCGGGAATGGCAACACTGACGGATGGATGCACATCAACAACTCATCCGGCAGCCAGATCGGGCGATGGGACAACTCAGGTTTAAGAGTCAATGACGGCAACGGAAACTGCGATATAACCAACGGAACAATCACACTGATCTCAAAAACAAGCCGCAGCTTGATATCTATGGAAAAACAGAGCAGCGGTGGTTCTCGAGAAAAATATCTTTCGATCTCTCCGTCATCGATATTCTTTGAAGACTTAACAGATTCACCCGCATGGTCAAAAACAGTAGATGTGCGGACTCTTATCGATATGATCGCCATGTATGACGATTGCGGCGGGCATGCACTATTTCAGCAATGGAAAGACACAAGCACAGGCAACCCGCTAGTTAAATCATAAAGGAGGAGCAAATGATCACCCAGGAAATTGATTTAAATCTGATCCCATCATCGGAGCCTGTAGTCGTACATCTCAATCAGTATGACGAAGGATATCACAGGCTCATATGTCATTTATATCAGGGATCGAGCCCATACACTCCGACATCGGCCACGGTCAAAGTCCAGGGAACCAAGCCGGACGAACACGGCTTCCAGTACTACTGCGACATATCCGGGAGCACAGTCTATGTAGACATCAATCTGCAGATGACAGCCTGCGCCGGACGCGTCCCGACTCAGCTTATAGTGACTGAGTCTACAGGAGTGACCGGGAGCTTCGCATTCGAGCTTGACGTGCAGGAGACCGCGCTACACTTAGATGTCGACATCTCCGAGACAGACATTCCGATCATCACCGAGGAAGCACAGGAAGCAGCGAACAGAGCAGTACAGGCGGCGGGAGCTGCAGAAGAATCAGCAGACGAAGCTGCAGCATGGTCAGCACATCCGCCATATATCGGCGATAATCTCCACTGGTACGTCTACGACACAGTGAGCGAGCAGTTTGTTGATACGGAAGTCGTAGCACAGGGACAGGATGGCCGTCCCGGTTCGATGTGGTACAGAGGAACCGCGGTCGAAGGAAAGCTCGTCACGCCGACAGTCTTCCCGACGGGGATCTCTTACGCGAATGCGAACGATATGTATCTCAATTCGCAGGAAGGAGCAATATATCACTGTGTGACTCCCGGAAACGATCAGACAGCGACATGGACATATGACATGACGCTCTCCGGCGGAGGAGGCGGAGTCACGACCCTGGCTGATCTGGATGACGTATCGATCACGAGCCCGGCCAACAAGCAGCTCCTCGCATGGAACTCGAACACAAATAAGTGGGAGAACGCATCAGTCTCGAATCAGTACGTCCCGACATCCTCAGATATCCCGATCAGCGGATACGGAGTATCACAGGCTCTGGCATCAGAACTTCAGAACTACTATGACAAATCCGACATCGATGACAAGCTCAGAGTGGTCATCACTTATGGTGGACAGAAGACCTTCGCAGAGCTGACGTCATCGCTGCTGGTCGCCGAGAACGAAAACAAATTCTTCCTGATCACGACCGAAGGATATCTGACAAGCTCGGATCTGGCATCCTGGGCTCCGTCATATATCGCAGGAGATCACATCGCAGTAGACAGCCACATCGCCGTGGTCAACTTCGGAACAGCAGCACAGCCTGATTATCGCTTTGATGACTTTGGCGGATTCGTTGAAGTCGACGAATACACGCCACTCGCCACATGCCGGACGGAGAATAGTCAAACCATCGTGGACTTCGACAATCTAAACCCTGACTATGGCTATGAGATCGCATACGAAGTTCCTTCGACGGCCACCACGATAACTGTCCCGACATATACGGCGGTCACGAAGGGAGCGGGCACCAACACGGGAACCATTAAATTGACGTTTAGACTCAGCGGAG
>JAEIGA010017663.1_pt1 | contig 10867 bp, 6 predicted proteins | sample 9270691 | NCBI WGS metagenome assembly JAEIGA01 (sample SAMN17057246, study PRJNA624740) | gut metagenome | biome: biome; isolation source: fecal sample | host: Bos grunniens | place: China: Xizang | collected 2019 | reverse complement strand
GGTGCGCCTGCGGCAAGTGACAGAGACGAAAGATCCTACGCCAACATCAAAATTACTCAAGAAGCCTTATCATGCGGCTGTTGAGAAGATTCTTGCAGATGAAAAGCCGGTGTTCTCTCAAGTTTACGGAGTGTTAGAATATATGCTCGCACCTGAGACGGTGCTATTAGATGCGCCGAAGAAGCGCAATAAGGTACGCAAAAAGGCGAAGAAGCGAAGTGGGGCGCGCCGCAAGGCGAAAAGCAAGCTTCGAAGTAAATAATCCTTAAGGCAAGAATTTCATGAGAGTGACGCGATGAAAAGTTCATCGCGAAGGGGAAGTTGTTCGAACTTAAGTTAAAGATCGGAATTTTTACCCATCTATAATTCTCGGGATGGGCTTTTTATATGGTTTGTTAGAAGTCAAGGCGAATATTGAGGGTTCGGTTTCTAAAGTGTAAGTGGAATCTATCAAAAACGAACTTGTAGAATTGGGCGAAATCGTGAGAAATTTTGAAGTAAGAGGGCGAAGATATTAGATGTGCTCTAATAAAATGAGAATTTTATGCGGAAAATTCTTATGAATTGGAATTTTTTTGGACTCGCTGTTGACTGAGGGCGTATCTCTATTTTTCAACCATGCGTTTTGGGAGTGGAAACAACCTTAAGCAACTTATAAAAACAACTTTATTAAAGTGCGCGGGCTAACACGAGCGCGCTCTTTCTATGTCGGATATAATTGCTTGAGCGCAATAGAGAAGGATGGCACGGGCGAGTTCGCCCGTGCGCCAAAGGCAGAAGTTGTTTCAAATAAGTTGTTTCCAAAAATCGGAAGGCTCTGCGGCGAATAGAAACACTGAGTTCCCCATTAGATCATTCTAACATTCCAACATTTACAATTTTTCCTTGCAATTATTACAAAGCATCTTGCAATCTTTACAAATGCAAAAGTTCGGCTGATTCGGTATCATATATGGTGAATTATTTTAGATAAACTAATCTCTAAATTTGGAGGTATAAAGTATGATGAATAAGATAATTGCTAATATTCGCAAGGGGGGGGGCAAAACCTCTAGTTATGTTGTCCGCTCTGTAATTGCGCTTATTTGTTTTACATCTTTAACTGCAAATGCTACTGTTTATTATGTAACGCCAGATGGCACAGGCGGCGGTACATCGTGGTCGGATGCGACGACACTATCTGGCGCGAACGACAAGGTCGTTGCTGGTGATATTATCCGCATGAAGGCCGGTACGTATACGATGACGGCAAGGGTGAAAGTTGAAAAAGCAATAACTATAGAAGGTGGCTACAAGGGTGAGGTAGGTGATGATCTCACCTTGGCGGATAACCCCGAAACGGTTCTTGACGGTGCATACAACAGTGCAGTAAAAGAACCAATTTATCTCACCACATCGAGTGGCACAAACTATTTTTATCGTCTTGCTTTTACGCGTTTTTATCGTCGCGGATTTTTTAAAAATGGAGGCGCATCGCTTGAGATGTATAACTGTCGCTTTTCCAATAACTCACCAACATTAAAACTCGAGGGTAGTAATTTTTCCGACTCTGAGAATAAAGGTGGTGGTCGAGGAGCATTATTTGTTGGTACAACTGCTAGCAGCTACCTTACATTGTCAAACTGTGTTTTTGAGGGCAATGTTTATACAATAAGTCAAACAGCTAATAATGATTATCATAGTTGGGGGTCAGGAGCTGCTGTTCATAATTTTAAACGTGTTTTTATGGATGATTGTGTTTTTAAGACAAACGGTTTTCTTCATACTATTAGCAATACGAAGGTCCGTTCTGGCAAGGCATCAGCGTTATTTCTTCGGGCGGCACCTATTACAGCTTGTAAAACGAGTTTTATAGGAAATTTCTTTGTTCTCAGTTATGGGGAAAGTACAGGATGTGTTGAATTAAATGGGGCGTGCGGAGGGAGTATATTCAAGAATTGCGCATGGATAGGAAATCGTGGATTGCGAGCCTCAAATAGTTTTTATGATAGGGATAATGGATCAAGTAAGCAATTTCAAAGTGCTGTTGCGTTGTTTCTAGATTCAGCATCCAGTACTGTTGACTTTGAAAATTGTACAATTGCATATAATTTAATGGGAAGTCAAGGTGGTGCTGCCGGTTTAACTGTTAATACAGGTATAGCCAATGTGAAGAATTCTATAATCTTTGGTAATGTAATTTTTAAAGGAGCATTGACCACTATAACCGATCCTGATGTGGCAACTACGGGTGCAAGCGGGACTTTGAATCTCATAAATACTCTTACAACAAAGTACGCGTTCGGGGAGCCTGTGATAAACGGAGATCCTTCATTTGTTACACCACTTTCGGAGTTTTATGGTTGCATAAAATCTACGGTTATAGACCCTGTAAGTTCGGTATCACCGAAATCAGCATTGTATAATGATGGTGCAATTGATTCAGTAATGAATTTCGATGTTCATCTTCTTTCGGCTGATGGGTATTTTGATAACAGCGGTAAGTATTATCCAAAGGGGAGTATTGATGTATCTTCAATTGCAATTGATGCTGGTGCAATAGAAAGTGATTATTCAAAAGAGCCTAAGCCGAATGGTGGCGTTGTTAATCTCGGATGTTATGGTAATACCCCTGAAGCATCTAATTCACCTTCCGGTGGCCAGCCGACATTGGCGGCAGATGATGTTGAGGTAACCTTTACCGAGTATGGTAAGCCTACTGTTAAGGTAACACCTAAAGCGGCAGATGCGTCAGTAAAATATAAGGCGTCTGTTTCGATAAGTGTGACCGGAAAAGTAAAGGGTAGTGGAATTGTAGCGGAGGAAACTAAGGTTTTTGATTTTGCTCAAGCGGGTATAACCTCAGGTACTACAGTTGAGATGCCAATCGAAGAGATTTTTGATCCAGATTCGCAATTGACGGTTTTGGTTACGGTCGTTGCAGATGGGGCTGAGGATGTTTTGGTAGAGAAGAAGGTTTCTGTAGAAGGGACGCTTCCTGTATGTTACGGGCGCGGAAAAAATGGAGTTATTCACTATTGGGCAGATGCTCCTGGTAGAAATGACGGGTCAAGCTGGGTACACGCCTATAGGAATCTTGCGGATGCAGTCAAAGATTTAAATGAGGGTGCAACGGAACTTTGGGTTGCAGGTACAAATGTCTTGTCTCAAAGCGTGCCGAGATATTCAGCAACAATAGCGGAAGGGCGGATTTTGGGCGGTTTTACCGGCATGGAGAATGATGCATCATCGCGCGCACCAGAAGCGATATCGGTAATTGATGGCAACAATTTATACATACCTCTGTCATTAGCGAATGCAAATCGTGTATATATCGAAAGAATAAAGTTTGTTCGCGGCAGTCCTCACAATATTTATAAGGTTTCTTCTGTTGGCGATTTGGAATTTCGCGATTGTCAATTTTTAGATTGTGCAAAATCCAAAGAAAATTTCGCTGGAGATCCTGAGGTAAATAAAGGTTTAGGTGGGTATTTTGTAGGCAATGGAATGAGTGAATTGATTTTGTCCAATTGCGTTTTTTGCGGCAATCAACTGTTTGACACTGGCAACGACAAAAAATATATACGGGGTGCTGGTGCTTATTTCAAAAATTATGCGCAGGTCGTTATGAATGACTGTATATTTGCGCGTAATGGAGTTTCATTTACTTCTAACGGCAAAGGTTTGACATTCCAATCTTATAAGGATGGGGGAGCGTTTAGTGCGGATAGCAGTAAGATTGTAGCCAACCGTTGTCAGTTTTTGGCGAATAGTTTATTATCCAATAATAGTGCAGGTAATGGTACTTACTACCCTAGTGGTATTGTTATGCTTAACGGTTCGGCGTGTGGAGGTTCTGCATTTACCAATTGTCTTTGGTCCGGAAATCAAGTTTCAAAATGTTCCACTGATTCTTACGGTATTCCAAATAATGCCGGAATGCTGTCGATAACGACATCTGAGTCGGCAGATCCTGTAGATGTAGTGAATTGCACATATTATTGTAATTTGGTAGATGCACAAAATTCACCTGTTTCAATTAATGTCTTTGCCGGTAAGCTTAATGCGGTGAACTCGATTTTTTACGGAGCGGTGACCGGAATTTACCAAAATGTGGCAAAGCAAATATATGTTCATAGCGGTGCTTCTGTTGATATAAGTAATTGTTTGATTGAAGCGGATGAAGATGTTGGGTGTGAAGACGGAGGGACAATTGTAATGAATGATTGTCTTTTTAATCAGGATCCCAATTTTGTCGGAATAGAGTTATGGAATTGTTTAAATCGCCGTATTAGCGTTTCAAATTACTCAAACGCAGATACTCGAAAGAAAACGTATATTAATCATGATAACTTTGCAATTTATGATATGACCAATCTTAATGTACACGTAAAAAGTTCGGCGGGATATTATGATGAGAATACTGGTGAGTTAGTAACCTTCCGTCGTGAAAGTTCTCCGGCTGTTGATGCTGGCAAGAAGCTTGGTGAAATTAAAGAGAGAGAGCCTCATGGCAATAAGGTCAACATCGGCTTCTACGGCAATACTCCGTGGGCGACGATGTCGGCGATGCGCGGTATGAGGATTATTGTTAGATAATGTTGGAATGTTTGAATGTTAGAATGTTTGAATGTTCGAATGTTTGAATGTTGGAATGGGGGTTTAGAAGGTTTAGGAGGTTTAGTTGTAGAGATTAGGTGTAGGTGTAGAGTGGATGGAAAACAACTTGTTTGAAACAACTTTTGTTTATGGCGGGCAACCGCCCGCCTTCGTTACGAACGCCGCTTTCTTTTTCTGTTGTTGATATAATTACTTGAGCGCAATAGAGAAGGAGGGCACGGGCGAGTTCGCCCGTACGCCAAATTTGAGGTTGTTTCAAAAAAGTTGTTTCCAAAAATTGGAAGACTCTGAAGTGAATAGAAACTCTGACTCAATTACCAGGTGATAATTTAGGTCTGACCTAAATTATCACCCGATTACGTGTGCTTCTGATTTTGATAAGTCACTTATTCAAGGCAGCACTCAGTATTTGATAATACTATCTTCTTTCTCGCCCGACAACACTCTACAGCAGTTGCACAGCCGCCTAACCGCTCCACCTCTCTACATCTACACGGCTAAACTCTCTAAACCTTCATTTCATCTACTTTCATTACAATGAATATTTTCCTTAATTTACACTTGTTGTATTCAAAAAAAAAGAGTATAATTCATTTTAATGAACAAAACAGAGATAGGTATCGCGATTGCGCAAAGACGTAATACGCTCAATATTACGCAGGCGCGACTTGCGAAGCTAAGCGGCGTATCAGTGCATACTCTTTCAAATCTCGAGACAGGAGAGGGTAATGTAACGCTTGATACGATTTTAAAAGTAGCTAAAACAATAGGTTTCAAAGTGGTGGTGGGTGTATGAAGAGCGCGACGGTTTATTACAAGCACATACCCGCCGGTACTCTCATCAAGGATGATGAAGGGTATCTGTTTTCTTATGATTCGCTTTACTTCGCGAATGCTGCAATGCCCCCGATATCAGCTACCCTTCCTAAGTCGCAGCGTGAATACCGTTCAAAAGTGTTGTTACCGTTCTTCTTTGGACTTCTTGCTGAAGGCGCGCAGAAAGAGCGGCAGTGTAGAGAATTGCATATTGACGAAAATGACCACTTTACTCGTCTTGTTGAGACGAGTGCGTATGGAGCGATAGGAGCTGTGTATGTTAAAGCTTGATTTCTCAGTTTCCGATTTAACTCTTCCGATTAATAGCAATAAGATATCTCGCGCTTCAATATCAGGCGTATGAGAAACTCGGGTTTTATTCATCAACCGACTTTATTGAGCTTGGTGCGGTGTTTGGGGTTTCTGAACCGGAGGTACGCGAAATGATTTTGCTTTTTAATGGTTGCAGAGAGGATGTCGAGCGCATGGTAGAGACATCTTACCTTTCCGATGAAGCCAAGTCGCGATATCTGCTAAGGTTTTTCGATCGGTTAAAAGTTATTAATCAATAATAGAGAAGCGCCAAGAGGGTCTGACAGTGCTGAATAAGCTGGGACTCTAAACTCTAAACTTTCTAAACCCCCATTCTAGCATTACAACATTTTCCTTGCAATTATTTCAAAGCATATTGCAATCTTTACAAATGCAATAGTTCGGCTGATTCGGTATCATATAAAGTAAGTTATTTTAGATAAACTAATGCTCTAAATTTGGAGGTATAAAGTATGTTAAATGAGATAATTGCTAATATTCGCAAGGGGGGGGGTAAAACCTCTAGTTATGTTGCCCGCGCTTTAATTGCGCTTATTTGTTTTACTGCTTTAGAGGTAAATGCCGCGCCTGTAAAGGTTGAGGATACGTCGAAACTTTTGTATTTGGAGTATATTGAAGGGGCTGGGTACGCGGGTATCGCGACGAGCTACAAGGCTAGTGATGCGACATCGGTCAAGTTTAAAGGCGCTTTTATGGAAAATGTAGCCTATTCGCGACTTTTCGCTGACAGTCAAGGAGAATCTTATGACACTTGCCGAGTAATAGCGAAGAGTCCTGCGAAAGATGGTATATATCTCAATTGTTCGTGGAAGCAGGGTAGCGCCTATGGTTTTAATCTTTCTGCAGTTGGTCAGATTTTCGAGGGGCAGATGGATAGGAAATCCGCGACTGTTAATTCTGTAACCTCTTCGGCAGAGCGTCCAGAGGGCACAGCCAACCCTAATTATGTGACGCTTCTCGATCCCGCTAATAAAGGCGCAATAGTTCGATTCTATTATGTTGAGTTCTCAGATAATGGGGTTCCTGTTCACAGTTTTGTCCCTTGTGCTTATAATAATGCTGCAGGTGTGTATGATGAGGTGAAGGGGGAGTTTTATGCAAATTCTGCGGGGAAGGGAACAATTTCCGGTCATAACTTCACCGTTGAAATGGAAGCTTCTGCTTATCCGATGGCCGTTGGGGGCGTAACTCCAGATGTCATTGTGCGCCATTATGAGACAGGTGAGGTTATGACGAAAGGTGTTGACTATACAGTCACATATTCTAATAATACAAAACCCGGTATAGCCACCGCGACGGTTAAGCATATTGCCAATTCGAAATGTTTCGGCACGAGGACTATTAACTATAACATTTTATACGATTATAGAGTTGTGCCTGATAATGAAGTTTCATCTGGCGGAGACGGTTCATCATGGGATAAGCCGATGACGCTTTCGGCGGCGGTTGCTAAAGCCGTTGCGGGGGATACGATTCGCATGAAGGCGGGTACTTATACGCGTACAGCATCACTTACGATAGATAAGGCGATTACAGTCTACGGCGGATATAAGGGCGAAAAAAACAGCGACCCTGCCGATGATTGGGATTTGGCGGATAATCCCGTTTCAACATTGGATGGTGCTAAAAGTTCATCAGTTCTTCAGGCCATAAATGTTTCTTCAACTTCGGGGACTACCCGTTTTTACAGAGTGGCCTTTATCAGGTGTTTTCGTCACGGAATTATGAAATCAGGTGCAGGCTCACTTGAAATGTATGATTGCAGGCTCGCTAATAACGGTGCTACCGAAATGTTGACTGCGGGTGAAGCATGGGCTGAGAACGTAGGCGGCAGGGGCGGTCTTTTCAACGGCTCGACAACTTCTTCTCATTTAGTCCTCTCAAACTGCGTGTTTGAAGGTAATGTTTATACAAGAATCAATGCGAAAGATGAGCCTTCATATTTATACTATAATGGGTGTGGCGATGGCGCGTCAATTTGGAATTTTAACCGTGTTGTAATAGATGATTGCTTGTTTACATCGAACGGTGTTCCTGCAGATTGTAGTGATAACCTGCTTCGTTCAGGAAAGGCTGCTGCACTTTATGTGAAAAACGCTCCGGTAACAGCGCGTAATACCACATTTAAGGGGAATTCGTATATTCTCTCCTCCGGGCATGATACGGGTATAATGCATTTAGAAGGTGCGTGCGCAGGCAGCGTATTTACGAATTGCCGTTGGATCGGTAATAGAGGAGATTGTTCAACGTTCGGCACCCCGAAGATGCAGAGCGCGGTTTATTTACAGCTTGGTAATTCTACCGATGAAGTAGATTTTGAAAATTGTACGATTGCCTACAATATTATGGGCACAGCGGGAAGTTGTGCGGCCGGACTTACGGCGGCGAAGGGCACGGTCAATGTGAAAAATTCAATTTTGTACGGGAATGTAGTTTTTACGAGCAGTACTGCTAACACTACGGATGCTGATATAATGGCGCATGCAAGCGGTAAGGTTAATCTTCGCAATTCAATGACATCAGTAGATTTAACCGGAAAGGCAAATGTAAATCTTGAAGCCTCAATTTACGGAGATCCGCTTTTTGTTAGTCCCCTTACCTCGTTCTATGATTGCATAGATGCTACTGGCATTACGCCGATATCGTCAAAGGGTTATGCCACAGTTCATTTTAAGGAAGGTGCATACGATGATATTATGAACCTTGATGTTCACCTTCTTTCCGCAAAAGGATATTTTGATAATGCAGGTAATTCACGTGTGGCTGAAGTGACTTCAAAGGCGATTGATGCCGGATCTGTAGAGAGCGATTATTCTAAAGAGCCGATGCCTAACGGAGGCGTCGTTAATCTCGGGTGCTACGGCAATACTCTTGAGGCGTCTCAATCGCCGGCCGGCGGTCAGCCGACATTGGCTGTGAATGGTATCTCTGTGACATTTACAGAATATGGTCAGCCTACGATTACAGTAACGCCTAAGGCGGAAGACGCGTCGGTTGAATACAAGGCTACAGTTTCGATAAGTGTAACGGGGAAAGTGAAAGGTGTTGGAGTCGTAGTTGAGGAAGTGAGTAAAACGTATAATTTCACCCAGTCTGGCGTAGGGAATGGGGATAGTATCGAAATGGCTGTCGGAGAAATTTTTGAGCCATTCTCGCAATTGACGATTTCTGTTACGGTATCCGCTGAAGGCGCTGAAAATGTTGTCAAAGAGAAGATAGTCTCTGTTTCGGGAACCTTACCTCTGTGCTATGGGCATGGCAATAATAACGTAGTTCACTATTGGCCGGAAGCCCCAGGCCGAAACGACGGGTCGAGCTGGGTGCACGCTTATCGCGATTTATCATCCGCATTGGCGGCTCTTACGCCGGAGAAGAACGAGCTTTGGATTGCGGGCATCAACGTGCTTAAGGTTACGACCGCAGCGACGACATTATCCTTTGATACGACATTGCGCGGAGGCTTTACAGAATACTGTAACACTCTCGAAGATCGTGCGCAAGGGGCTATATCTGTTCTTGATGGTAATAATAAGTATGCTCCGTTTAATATAACGGTTTCTTCCGGCGCTACCTGCTTTATTGAGAAAATGAAGTTCTGCCGCTCCGCAACTCGCAATATCCTGAAAGCGGGTTCAGGAAACTTGTCCATGGTTAATTGTATTGTGAGCGATTGCGATAAATCAATGCAGGGATCGGGAATTTATCTTTCGGGCGGTGTGAATACGTTTGATTCGTGTGAGTTTAAAAATCTTAAGCATGCTGTAGGCGATTATCATGAAGCCGGTGCGGCTATGTATGTAGCTGGCGCCAATAAGGTTATTCTTGAGAATTGCAAATTTGAGGGGAATGGCGCTTTTGTGCCTCAAAATCATCGTGATGCGCCTGGAGGGTCGGCGATATATTCGGCTAATGCGCCTATAATAGCAAGCGGATGTCGTTTCGTCGGTAATGTCGAAAGGACGGAAAAGCATACTGATTTCCGTTCTGCTGGGTGTGTAACCGTTAATGGGAATTGCGGCGGAAGCGCGTTCACGAATTGCCTTTGGCTTGGTAACTGCGGCACATATTCAGACGCGAGTAAGGTTGGCACTTCCACAAACTCTGCCGCTGTAGTCGTGAGCCTTTCAAGCGCGAGCGCGACTGTCGATTTCGCGAACTGCACATTCGCTTACAATATGTCGGATAGTGCGCTTTCTCCGACTGGTATTCTCATTCTTAAGGGTAAGGGCAATGCTGTCAACTCGATCTTTACGGGCGCTGTTACTGGTGCTTACTCGCGCGTTGCGAATCAGGTGTATGTCAATAAGGGCTCGTCGATGACGCTTGACTATTGCATGTTCGACGGCGAGGGCGATTACGGCGCGGCGGAAGGCGGCACGGTTACTGCGAGTAACATTATGTACGGCGATCCGCGTCTTGTCTATTCGCGCGATGATTTCGCTTTAGGCGGCAATGTCGATTTGGCAAACGGTATTTATAAATCGAACGGCTCCGGAATCGCTTCTGTTCTTGCGAACGCGAATGCGCACTTGCGCGGCGGCTCGGGCTACACTGATGAGAATACAAAGGCCGTTGTCACTACTTACAAGCGTGATGCATCTCCGGCTATCGATGCGGGTAAGCCCGGCTACGATTGCTCTTTGGAGCCTCAGCCTAATGGCCGTCGCGTCAACCTCGGCTTCTACGGCAATACTCCTTGGGCGACGATGTCGGCGATGCGCGGTATGAGGATTATTGTTAGATAATGTTTGAATGTTTGAATGTTCGAATGTTTGAATGAGGGTATGGAAGGTTTAGGAGGTTTAGAGTTTAGGAGGTTTAGTTGTAGAGATTAGGTGTAGGTGTAGAATGGATGGTTTTATCCTTTCTACCGCTACCGCGAATCACTAACGACTAGCGACTAAACACTAACGACTATATAAAAGGTAAGCGGTAAGTTACCTGTGCAACTGCTGTAGAGTATTCCTTGTGTTTTCCATCCTTCCTTTCCTGCCTTGTCAACGTGCGGCGTTTTTTCGCCCAACGGTACTCGCCTTTTGATATGGGCGATTTGCGCGTCCTTGCTCACACTCGACGTACACAAGTACGTCTACGGGTCGCAGTCCTGTGCACATCGCCT
>JAEIGA010017662.1_pt1 | contig 10868 bp, 13 predicted proteins | sample 9270691 | NCBI WGS metagenome assembly JAEIGA01 (sample SAMN17057246, study PRJNA624740) | gut metagenome | biome: biome; isolation source: fecal sample | host: Bos grunniens | place: China: Xizang | collected 2019 | reverse complement strand
ATTTATAAAATCGTAAATGAATAATGAAATATTATGTCGAAAGACTTGATATAACGTAGAGAAACGGAAAATCGCAAAAAGGTAGAGAAACCTTAAATCGCAAAAATAGACACAGAAGTCTTAAAAAGACAAACGGAGGTAAATTAAAATGAAAATTACGGACAAAATTCAAGGGTATGACAAAATGACCCCAGAAGAAAAAATCAAGGCACTTGAGGCTTATGAATTAGCAGAGCCTGATTATACAGGCTATGTCAAGAAAGAACTATTCGACAAAACGGCATCTGAACTTGCTGACTCGAAAAAGCAGTTGAGAGAAAAAATGTCGGCAGACGAAATCAAGGCTAAAGAGGATGCTGAAAAGCAAGAGAAATTACAAAAAGATTATGATGACCTTGTAAGGAAAGTTGCTCTTTCTGAGAATAAGGCTAAGTTACTTGCTCTCGGTTATGAAGATAAACTTGCTACTGAAACGGCTGAGGCAATGGTTGACGGAAATCTTGACAAAGTTTTCACAAATCAAGAAAAACATCTTGAAAGTGTAAAGAAGAAAGTTCGTGAGGACGTTTTACATAGCACTCCGAAACCAGAGGGTGGTAACCCCTCAGATACAGTTACCAAAGAAACGTTAAAGGGAATGTCACCACAAGAAAGATACGAATTTTCACAAAAGAACCCTAACGAGTACAAAAAAATTTATGGAGGTAGTTAATTATGGCTCATACGATTTATGATAACTTTTTCCTCTCGAATGAAGTAGAGGACCAATTCAATTCACATTTAGATTTACAGCAATTCTGTAATATCGACCGCTCTCTTGAAGGTACTGCTGGTATGCTTAGAAAAATTAACGTTTATAGAGCAACCAATGGTACTGAAAAGTTGGCAATGGGTGAAGGTAACACCAAGAGTATCGAAGTATCTTATACTCCTGAAGAGTATAGAATCTTGCTTGCTCAAAACAAATTTGAATACTTTGATGAACAGGCTATGACCGACCCAAATCTTGTTCCTGTTGGTGTAAGACACATGGGTACGGATATGTTCAATACAGTAAACGCTGATATCTTTGCTGAATTTAAGAAAGCAACCCTTTCTGTTTCGGCTACGGCTTTCGATTTTGCGGCATTTGTTGATGCTCAAGCTGAACTCAATCTTGAAAATCTTGAAGGTGTAACCATCTTCGGTTGGGTACATCCTGAGGATATGGCTAAAGTTCGTAAAGCACTTAAGGATGACCTTAAATATGTTGAGGCTTTTGCTAAGAACGGTTACGTAGGTACTGTTGGTGGAGTAAACCTTTACACCAAGAAAGACGCTACTCCGGGCGAAATCCTTATTGCAACGAGAGAGGCTGTTACTCTTTTTGTTAAGAAAGGTACGGAAGTTGAGCAACCACCTCGTGATGCTAATGACGCAAACATCCGTAAGAACACTATCCTTTCTAGAAAGTATTACTTAGCGGCTCTTACCGATGAAACTAAGGTTGTTAAGATTTCTCTCACTGCTTAATTTCTAAGAGTTTTGGAGGTATAAGGTATGACAGAAGTTGATAAGTTATCGTTATTGAGGGCAATGGTAGGACAACCTGCCGATAGCGAGAATTGGAGTGATGATGTTCTAATCTCATACCTCAAAATCGCAGGAGAAAAGATTATAAATCGTGCTTATCCGTATGACGATACTGTCACGGAAGTTCCTCGTAGATATGGTGCTTTGCAATGTGAAATTGCCGCTTATCTACTCAATAAAAGGGGAGCAGAAGGGGAGTTATCTCATAGTGAAAACGGAATTAGTAGAACCTATGAAAAGGCAGACGTTCCAGAATCTCTTATGAGTAATATAACTCCATTTATAGAGGTGTTGTAATGCGGTGTTTAGTACGAAATCAATCTAAATTTTATTACGCATCGTACATAGGCAAAAAAGAGTTTATTGACGAATACGGTAATGCTACAGGGGAATATGAAGTTCTCCATAGTAACCCCATTAAAGCGTTTGGTAACGTATCAAGTGCAAGGGGTGAAACTCAAGTAAGGCAGTTTGGTGAGAGTGAGAGTTACGACAAAGTAATTGTTCTTGACAATCTAAATACTCCAATAGATGAGTATTCAATTTTATGGGTCGATACTCTCCCTCACCTAAACGAAGATGGTAGCACCGATACACCCCACGATTACGTGGTAAAAAAGGTCGCACACGGCTTGAATAGTGTGTCGATAGCAATAAGTAAGGTGAACGTACAAAATGGCTAGAAAGGTTATTAGAGTCGGTTTAAACACCAAAGATATTGATAAGGCAATTAAAGAACTTGAAAAATATAAACGGGATTTCCTAAAGAAAGTCGATACCTACCGAGAAAGATTAGCAAAGGAAATAGCGGTGAATGCTTCACTTAATTTTGGAAGTGCCGTGATAGAAGATAAAATACGTGGAGGTCCACGAAAACCTAATGTAAAGGTTAGAGTAGACAAACGTGGTAATATTGCCGTGGTGGTTGCCGATGGTGAAGATGCTGTTTGGTGTGAGTTCGGTGCAGGTGTATATCATAATGGCTCTGTGGGTAGTTCTCCCCACCCTAAAGGTAGTGAACTTGGTTTTACTATAGGTAGTTATGGTGAGGGTCACGGAAAACAATCTGCTTGGGGTTACTACGAAGATGGTGATTTAGTTATCACTCGTGGTACTCCAGCATCAATGCCAATGTACAATGCGGCACAAGAAGTAATGAGAAAAGCAATAGAGATTGCACGAGAGGTATTCCAATGATAAATATTGAGTCAGAGATATTTAATATCATAGCAAAAGTTGTAAGAGAGAAATATCCCGATATTTACATAACAGGTGAGTATGTTAAGATTCCACCAAAATTTCCGTGTGTTTCTCTTATTGAAATGGATAATTCGGCTTATACCAGAACTCAATCGAGTGATAGTGTGGAAAATCACGCTGAGTTAATGTATGAGTTGAACGTTTATTCAAATAAAACAAGTGGCAAGAAAAGTGAGTGTAAAACAATAGCGTCACTCATTGATAACGAGTTAGCGGCTCTCAATTTTAGTCGCACAATGCTACAACCTATCCCTAATATGGATGATGCCACAATCTATAGGATATTAGGAAGATATAAGGCTGTAGTGTCTAAAGATAATAAGATTTATAGGAGGTAAAGATTATGGCTATTTCTACTTATAAAACATTCCTTATGAAGAAAGGCACAGGCGATACTTGGGAAAAGTTAATTGACATCAAAGCTTATCCAGACCTTGGTGGCGCACCTGAAATGCTTGAAACTACCAATCTCTCAAATGGTGGTCAAACTTATATTCCCGGTATTAAGGCTAATGAGGCTCTTGAATTTACTGCGAACTACACTAAAGAAGATTACGCAAAACTTAAAGCACTTGAGGATGAGGGTGTTGACGGTGAATACGCTGTTTGGTTTGGCGGTACTGTGTCGGGCAAAACCGTTACTCCTACCGGTGAAAACGGCAAGTTTGAATTTGGTGGTCAGTTAAGTGTATTTGTCAACGGTGGTGGCGTAAACGAGGTTGTTGGTATGACCATTTCAATCGCACCTTCGTCTGACATAGTAGACGGTGAATAAATTTTAAGGAGATAAATTTTTATGAATAAACAGTTGCGTTTTACTTATCAGGATAAAGAATATGTTCTCGAATACAATCGTAAGAGTGTTGAGATTATGGAAAAGAAAGGTTTTGTTGCATCAGACATTGAAACTAAACCAGTTACCGTTCTTCCTGCACTCTTTGCGGGTGCGTTCCTTGCAAATCACAAGTTTGTTAAACAAGAAGTAATTGACGAGATATTCTCTAAATTAACTAACAAGACTGAATTGATTAGCAAGTTAGCGGAAATGTATAACGAACCTATTTTGGCTCTCGTTGACGAGCCTGAAGAATCCGCGGGAAACGTGGATTGGACAGCGAGTTGGTAAGTTGCTCGCTGTCTGCTACAGGGGGGAGCAGACAAACGGGTTCTGCTCCCTCATTTACTTACACAGAAAAATTTTACGAGTTATTCCCTTATTACTTATCAATCGGTATGACTTACGAACAATATTGGGAGGGTGATTGTACTTTAACCAAGTATTATCGTAAAGCAGATGAGATAAGAAAAGAAAGACGAAACGAAGAATTGTGGTTACAAGGAATGTACGTGTACGAGGCAATTTGTGACGTATCTCCTATACTACATGCGTTTGCTAAAAAGGGTACTAAACCCCTACCTTATTCGGCTAAACCTTATTCTATAACGGAATCTCAACATAGACGAGATGACGAAGAACAAGAGCGTAAGATGGCTGAGAAGGGTAGGGCGTATATGGAGGCATTTATGATAGCCAACAAAAAGCGTTTTGGAGGGAAAACTCAAGAATAATAGGGGGTGAGTATAATGTCTACTACAATAGAGTCTTTAGAACTTGAGATATTATCTAGTTCTACAAGTGCTGAAAAAGGTATAGAAAATTTATCACAATCTCTTACACGATTAAAGACCGCTACTAAAGGTGGATTAGGTCTAACGTCTGTAACTAAACAACTCACCAAACTAAACGATGCTCTAAATAATATCAATAGTGGTTCAGTAAAGAAAGTTGAGGGTATAGCAAATGCAATCAAACTATTTAATTCGGTTAAAATATCTTCTACTATTGGAAAGCAAATAACTGAAATAAGTAATGCTATGATTGGGGTAGATGCGAGTTCCTCAGGTAAGGTTAGTAGTTTGGCTACATCACTTCAAGCTTTTAGCGGAATTAAGATATCATCGAATATAGGCAATCAACTAACAGCAATAAATACGGCATTAAATACAATGAATATAGATAGTAGTGTTAATAAGAAGATACAAGACCTTGTTGTGGCACTACAACCATTGTATAATTTACCCAAACAAAATGTTTCATCACTCATTTCACAACTTGGTAAATTACCTAAGGTATTAACTGATTTGAATGCTGTGGATATGACCGCTTTTGGAAATAAAATCTTAGATGTGGCTAACGCAATCAAGCCATTAGCGGATGAAATGTATAAAGTTGCGGCGGGATTTTCAGCGTTTCCTACTAAAATTCAAAAGTTAATATCTAACACTAATACTCTTTCTAAGTCAAACAAAAGTCTAACAGGTTCGTTTACCGACTTGTATCACGTGGGGCAAACCGTTATAAATACTCTTTCTCGAGTAGGGAAAGCGATATATAGCGTTATAGGGAAATCGAGTGACTATATTGAAGATTTCAACTTGTTTGATGTAGCGATGGGTGAATACGCTCAAGGTGCTAAAGAGTATGCTGACCAAGTTAGTGAAGCGATGGGTATCGACCCTGGTGAGTGGATGCGTAACCAAGGTTTATTCCAAACACTTATTACAGGTTTTGGCGTGGCTGGTGATAGTGCAAGTGAAATGAGCCAAAACCTTACTCAATTAGCGTATGACTTATCATCGTTCTATAACATAGACGTTGAAACTGCAATGCAGAAACTTAAATCAGGTATGGCGGGTGAGTTAGAACCTCTACGTGCTATCGGTTATGACTTATCTCAAGCAAAATTAGAGGCTACTGCGGCTGAACTTGGCATTGATAAAGCAGTATCGAGTATGACACAAGCTGAAAAATCAATGTTGAGATACCACGCTATTATGACACAAGTTACCGACACACATGGGGATATGGCTAGAACATTAGACCAACCAGCAAACCAAATAAGGGTTTTAAAGGCTCAATTAGAGATGTTAGGTCGTGAGTTGGGTAATGTCTTTATTCCAATGTTACAAACTGTTCTTCCGTATGTGATAGCAATAACTAAGGTTTTACGTGAGATGGTATCGGCGGTAGCATTGCTAGTTGGGTATGAACCGCCTGAATTAAAAAATACGGGCGTAAATGAGTTAGCGAGTGGTATGGAAGAAACTGAACAATCCTTAAAAGGTGCTAACGAAGAGGTTAAAAAACTTAAATCTTATATGTTGGGAATAGACGAATTAAACGTTATCAATCCTAACGAAGGTGCGGATGATACGACCTTAGGTGCTTTCGATATTGACTTACCTGATTATGGTGAATCTTTCCTTAGCGAAACAATGAATACTAAAGTCAACGAAATAGTTGAGAAAATGAAAGAGTGGCTGGGTATTACCGATAAGATTGATAGTTGGTCTGATTTATTTGAAACTAAATTAGGAAGGATTCTCACATCGGTAGGTTTAATAGCGGCGGGTCTTTTATTGTGGAAATTATCAGCACCATTCCTTAAGCATTTAGATACGTTGTCGGCTGTATTAGGTTTAACATTGTTGATAGATAGCGTTCTAGTAACGTTGCAAGAAGGTCTATCTTGGAAGAGTGTTATAGAGGGCGCTATTGGTGGTGCTTTAGTTGGAGCGGGTTTAGGTTTTAAACTAGGTGGTTGGAAAGGTGCTATTGGTGGTGTAATCATAGGTATAGGTGTTTCCTTAGTAATCAATGGTATTACAAGTATGATTGACGAAGGGGTTAATGTTGAAAATGTTTTAACGTTAATATCGGGTGTGCTTGCTACGGTAGGTGGAATTATCACAGTAGTTAAATTATTTAACAAAACACATAAATCACCTGTTAAAGATTTTGCAACAACGGAAAAAACGATAGGAGATGTGTCAACAGGTACTAGCACACTAACATCAACACTCAAGACTCTTGCTAAAAATCTTGCTTTAGGTCTTGCCATACTCGCAGAGGTTGCGGCGGCGGCAATTCTTGTCGTAGGTGCTATTTGGATATTAGGATTAGAGTTAGAACAAGTTGGTATAGCGTGGACACCTGTAATTGAAAATGCGGGAACAGTCGCTATTGCCGTAGGTGTAGGAACGGGTCTATTAGTAGGTGTAGGTGTTGCGACAGCTTTACTTGGTACACTTGGCGCACCGTTGATTGTAAATATCGCTCTCGGTACTGCTATATTAGCGGAAATTGGAGTTGCAACAGCTTTATTCTTGGCTGAGATATTAGTCGTAGGAGTATTGTTAGATAAGATAGGTGAGGCTTGGGAGCCGGTATTAGAAAACGGCGATACCATAGCGAAAGGTATAGGAATAGGAACAGGTTTACTTGTAGCTGTAGGCGTAGTTGCGGCGGCACTAGGGGTTGCTGCAGTAGCATCGGTTGGATTGTTACCTCTTGCAATCGGTTTAGGTACGGCAATGTTGATTGAACTTGGTATTGCGTTTATCGCATTTACTGACGAACTCATAAAAGTAGCCAACCAAATAACGGATAAATTAGCACCTAGTATTAGTGGAATGGTACTTATTTTACCTGACTTGTCTACTAATATGGAACAATTCACATCGTTTATGGAAACATTCGTAGCACACGTGGTTAGTTTCACTGTAAGCACAACTATTTCAGGTATCGCGGCTACGATTAGTAAATTTATAGGTTTCTTTACTACCGACCCAATTCAAATGATGGATGACGAAATTGCTACTCAACATACTCGTATGGTAGCACTTATTGATACGTTAAAAGGTATTATACCTGTTATCAAAGAGGCTACGGGTCTTGCTAAAGATTACAATAAATTTATGGATGAGTTTTCGACCGCGGCTGGTACAAGTAATGGTATTGGTTCTAGCACTATTTGGGGTACTCTTGCTAATGATGTAGCAACGGCTTGGGATAGTATTTCTGAGAAAACAGAAAAAGTATGGTCTAAAGTTAAAGAGAAGTTCTCGCAAACTTGGACTGCTATGACGAATTTCGTGAAAGACCCAGTAAACTCAATTATTAGTGGAATAGAATCCTTGGTTAATGGGGTTATCCGTGGTATTAACGGAATGATTAACGCGTTGAATAAGATTAGTATAGACGTACCTGATTGGGTAACGAAACTGACCGGAATGACGAAATTTGGTTTCAACATTTCAACTATTTCGACAATCGCTATTCCGCGTTTTGCAGAGGGTGGTTTCCCAGAGTCAGGACAAACCTTTATAGCACATGAAAATGGTATTCCAGAAATGGTTGGTACTATCGGTAGAAGAACTGCCGTAGCAAACAATCAACAAATTGTTGAAAGTGTTGCTAGTGGTGTTGCTGAGGCTAATAGTGAACAAAATACATTACTTAGAGAGCAAAACGCATTGCTTAGAGCGTTACTCGAAAAGGAAAGTAGTGTTTATCTTGACGGTAGAGAATTGAGCAACAGTGTTGATAAACACAAACGTGAACAAGGTAGAGTGATTATTGCAGGAGGTGTATTATAATGGCAGGTAGACCTTTAGTTAGGATAGTTGATGGTTATATTTTTCCAGAACCATCTTCATATAATGCAAATACATCTACCTTAGTTGATTCGAGTAGAAATGCTCAAGGAACAATGGTTGGTAGTGTAATTCGTGATGATGTTGCCAAGATAGAAATATCTTGGCGATACCTCACGGTGCAACAATGGTCGGATATACAAAAGTGTTTCAAGCAAAGTTCAGGTGGTAAGTTTATCAACTTGATAGAGTTTTTCGACCAAAGTGCTGGTGGATGGATACAACGAGAGATGTATGTAAGTGATAGAAAAGCAAGTGTGTTTAGGCGTGACCCAAATACGGGAGATTTGTTAGGTTGGGTAGAGCCGAGTCTAAGTTTGATAGAAGTTTAATAAGGGGGTGTAGATATGCAAAAAGTATCTCCAGAGTGGGAAAACATCCACAAGCAAACACTCTTAAATGAGAGTTTTGTAGAAATATCATTGGATATTACTGACCCCGTTGCACAGAAAGATGCTACGAGTTCGTCAAAAGATTCGGCTTATATCTCAGAAACAACAGAACTTACTAGTGACTTAAATAAACCTATGAGGTCCTATTCAACACTCGAACAAAATATTTGGTTATTAAATGGTAAGAGGGAGATTATTCCTGAAACTAATTATGCTGATGGTGGGTATGTAGGAAATGTATTGAGTAATGAAGAATGTGTTTTTGATACGAAAATACCCACCATAGATATTGAGTTCAATAAAGTACACACTCAAATAATACCGGGAATAACCATAACGTGGGGAACGGTTTATAATGAATATGCTGACCACTTTATAGTAACGGCTTATAAGGGTGCTAGTATTGTTGCTAGAAAAGAGATACAAGGAAATCAATCTATTGTTTCGGTAGTTGAATTGGATATAGTGAACTATAACCGCATAACTATAGAGATTATAAGTTGGTGTCTGCCTAACCATCGAGCAAGAATAGACGATATTTTCATTGGTTTGAACAAAGTGTATTCTAAGCGAGATTTATTCAAGTTTAGTCATAGTCAATCGGTTGACCCAATAAGTTCTTCATTGCCTAAAAACGAAATCAAATTTTCGATTGATAACAGTGATAATTCTTACAATCCCTATAATATAAATGGGTTGGCTAAGTATTTAACTGCAAGACAAGAAGTTAAAACTCGATATGGATTAAAACTTAATGATAATACAATCGAGTGGATAAAAGGTGGGTCGTATTATTTATCTGAGTGGTATGCTAACCAAAATGGTATTAGTGCTGAGTTTGTGGCACGTGATATATTGGAATTTATGTCGGCTACATATACGGAAAGTGAGGATGAGTACTATGACAGAGCCACATCTACTTTCAAAGAACGAACATTGTATGACCTCGCTCGTAAGGTGTTGTGTCAAGCGGGTTTACCATTGAATGTTGACGGTAGTAAGAAATGGGTTATAGATGGAAGTCTAAACAACATAACAACAACCGCTCCTTTACCAAAAGATACTTTTGCTAACTGTTTGCAACTAATTGCTAATGCGGGATGTTGTGTTTTATATCCCGACAGAGATGGAATTATTCATATTGAACCCATAAGCAATAGTGAAACGGATTATGAAATTAACTCATTTAATAGTTATTCTAAGTCGGAGATAACTTTATCTAAAACGATAAAACAAATCAATGTTGAAGAATACACTTATTCAATGGGAGAAAAGGGTGTGGAAGATTCTATAATCGAAATAGTTTCATCGTTTGGTGATACGGGAGAAATTATAACAATCGACAATCCACTTATAACGAGTAGTGATAGAGCCGAGGCGGTAGGAAAGTGGATAGGTAATTACTTAAAAAATAGAATTACATTAAAATCTACTGTCAGAGCCGATGTTAAATTAGATGCTTTAGATATAGTTTCTAATGCGAATGATTACGGTGTTAATAGAGTTAGAATGACAAATGTAAAGTTTGAGTTCAACGGTGCTTTCCGTGGTTCAGGTGAAGGGAGGGTGATTTAATATGGCAAATGTTTGGAGAGAGCCTATTTTTGATAGGACACAAGAAGATGTTGACTTTGCTGTACGTAAGATAGCCGAGTGGATAACTTACAATATATCATCTGCTGAGTATGATGAGAAAGTTCGTATTGAGAATGAAGAATTGATATTACGTGAGGGGTATGCCATTACCACTAACGATAAGTTGATATTGCAAGGTGATGGTAGAGCGTATGTAGAAGATGATGCTTTGGTTGTAAAAATAGGTGTAGTGTATGACCTTAAAGGTTGTGTGAATCTACTAGATTTAAACCGAATCGAGGGGAATATAGCCTATTTATCCGAGAAAATATTGGATATGGTTCATCCTTCCAATTTGTTCATTGAGAGAGCCGAGCAATGGGATGAAGATGGGCAACCTATAGTCGAAACTGTTATTAGAGAAATCCACCCATCATACTTATTCACAAAACAATGGGATAAGGGTGATTTACCAACCGAAAACGATATACAACGAATTATATAAAATATTCGCTCTTTGGTTGATAGTTTTTATCAACCTAGTAATGCACCTGCTTTACCATCTTATATGTT
>JAEIGA010017661.1_pt1 | contig 10868 bp, 6 predicted proteins | sample 9270691 | NCBI WGS metagenome assembly JAEIGA01 (sample SAMN17057246, study PRJNA624740) | gut metagenome | biome: biome; isolation source: fecal sample | host: Bos grunniens | place: China: Xizang | collected 2019 | reverse complement strand
TGTCAACGCCTACTATAATCCTACAACCAACGAGATCTGCTTCCCTGCAGCTATCCTCAATCCTCCTTTCTTCAATCCAGACGCTGACGATGCTGTCAACTACGGTGGTATTGGTGTAGTGATCGGCCATGAGATGACACACGGTTTCGATGATCAGGGAAGAAACTATGACAAGGATGGAAACATCAGCGCATGGTGGACAGAGGAAGACGAAAAGAAGTTCAACGAGAAGGCAGAGGTTCTTGTAGAGCAGTATGACAAGATCATCGTACTCGACTCTCTCCACGCAGACGGAAGATATACTCTTGGTGAGAACATTGCAGACCAGGGAGGACTCCTTATCGCTCATCAGGCATATATGAACACTCTCAAGGGCAAGAAGACTCCTAAGGATATTGACGGATTCACTCACAACCAGAGATTCTATCTCGGATATGCAAATCTTTGGGCGCAGAACGTAAGACCTCAGGAGATTATCCGCAGAACCAAGACAGACGTACACTCTTTGGGTAAGTGGCGCGTGAACGGTGCATTGAGAAACATCGATGATTTCTACACTGCATTCGACATCAAGGAGACTGATGCAATGTACCTTGCACCTGAGGAAAGAATAAACATCTGGTAGTAAATCAATTGGAACATGCCGATCAATCAGACAGCAAACGTTACGAATGCCCTCGTGGAAGCTTTCGGTATTGCCACAGGAAAGCGAAATGACTTCCTTACACCGGAGCATCTGCTTGCAGGATTCCTTAAAGACAGGGACTTCTGGGAAGCCTTGACCAAATGCGGAAACGCTCAGGAGCTGGAAAACAGTCTGTATGAATATATCAACAGTCTGGACAGCATTCCGCAGGACAAGGAGCTTTCAATAGATTTTTCCCAGCAGCTTAACGAGGTCTTCGAAAATGCAGCCAAAGCGGCATCTTCCGCTATGGTTTCAAGCGTTCATGCCCATCATGTGATATATTCATACTTCCACCTGGAAGAATCATACGCACGCTATCATCTGGAACGCTGCCTTGAGTGCAGTGTTCCAGACTTTCTCAACTCTCTTATAGACATAAGTTCAGAGGTCGAAAGTGAAGATCAGGAAGCCTTGGCAGAGGAAAAATGGATGAAATATTTTACCCCTGTGGAGCCGTATGAGGAGCTTGTCGGACGTAAGGAAGAAATCACAAAGGCCTTGAGGGTTCTATGCAGAAAGACCAAGAGCAATGTACTCCTGACAGGAGGCAGAGGAGTCGGAAAGACAGCTATCGCAAAAGGCATAGCAAATCTTCTCGACAAGAATGAGGTTCCTGACAAGCTCAAAGGCTGCGAGCTTATGGAACTCAACACTGCCATGCTGCTCAGCGGCACACAGTACAGAGGCGACCTCGAAGGTCGTGTACAGGCTGTGATGACTGCAGTAGCCGAAGAGGAAGGAGTCATCGTATATGTGGACGAACTGCGCTCATTGGGAGGCATGAACAGGATGGATGATGGTTCAAAGGACATTCTGAGCCTGCTTATCCCTTACTTGAAGTCAGGCAACCCAAGATTCATCATATCAGCGACTCCAGAAGATCTGAAGAAACTTTCTTCACTCGACAGTGGAGTGCTGGGACTGTTCCGTCAGATAGACATAGACGAGCCTTCCGACAAGGAGGCTGAGCATATTCTTGAAGGTCTCGTACCGACACTGTCACAGTTCCATGAAGTGGAATATGAAGACGAGGTGATACCTTATGCAGTCAGCATGAGCCGAAGATATATCCTTGACCGCTGCCTTCCTGACAAGGCAATAGACCTGCTTGACGAGGCAGGTGCCTATGCTGGTACTCAGGCAGAATCCAAGGTAAATACGAAGACGGTTGACAAGGCACTTGCGGATATATGCAGAAGTGATGTACAGGCCTCGGATGAAGGCACGAAGGGCGACCTGCTCAACATGGAGGAAAGGATAGGCAGATCTATTTACGGTCAGGAAAACGCCATCAGGACAGTGAGCGAAACCATACTTATGTCAAAGGCCGGACTGCTTGACAGGGACAAGACCATAGGCAGTTTCCTTTTCGTCGGTCCTACCGGAGTCGGAAAGACAGAACTTTCAAAAGTACTTGCCAAGCAGCTTCATGTACCGCTTCACCGCTTCGACATGAGTGAATACTCGGAGAAGCATTCAGTCGCAAAGCTCATAGGCTCCCCTGCCGGATATGTGGGCTATGACGACGGAGGTATATTGACAGACACTGTCAGAAAGAATCCTTATTGCGTACTGCTCCTGGATGAGATTGAAAAGGCTCATGAGGACATATACAATCTCCTGCTTCAGGTCATGGACTATGCCGTGATTTCCGATAATAAGGGCAGAAAGGTGGACTTCCGCAATGTGGTTCTGATCATGACATCCAATGCAGGAGCCAGATATGCCCATAAGACTGTCGGCTTCGACAGAAAGGGCAATGCAGGAGCTGCTATGGCTAAAGAGGTAAAAAGCATCTTTGCCCCTGAGTTCATAAACAGACTCAGTTCTGTGGTAGTCTTCAACGATATGGACAGGAAGATGGCTGAGCTTATTCTTGATGACAAGATAAAGAAGCTTCAGAACCGTCTGGCTGACAAGAACATAACTTTGGAACTCACAGAACAGGCATATCAGAAGCTTCTCGACGAAGGCTTTTCTCCTGAATATGGAGCCAGAGAGATAGAAAGAGTCGTGAACTCACGCCTTACTCCGCTTCTGATGAGAGAAATACTTTTTGGCAGGAAGGAAGGTTTCACTGCCATAATCAAGTTAGAAGACGATGATTTTTCAATTGGATAATTGCTCGGACTTTCCCGATCCGAGATACGGTAATGAGGATGGTTTCTATGCAGTAGGAGGCGAAGTCACCCCGGAAAGGCTTGCAGCAGCCTACCCTATGGGCATATTCCCCTACTTCGCATTCAGATATAGACCGGTAATATGGTGGGCACCTCAGGAGAGATTCGTTATCTTTCCTGAGCATATCCATGTCTCACACTCCATGCGTAATCTGATGAACAAGAAGAGGTTCCACTGCACCATCAACACCGCTTTCGCTGAAGTCATCGCCTGCTGCGCGGATACCGACGACCGTATAGATGAGGACAATGCATGGCTCGGTCCGGAACTGCTCGACACCTGGATGCAGCTCCACGATATGGGTCACGCCAAGAGCGTGGAAGTATGGGAAGGAGAGGATCTTGTCGGAGGCCTGTACGGTTTCGTTTGCGGCCGTGCCTTCATCGGAGACAGCATGTTCTCACTTGAGCCGAGCGCATCCAAACTTGCCCTGATACATCTTGCCAGATATATGCAGGAGCAAGGTGGAGGCATCATCGACTGTCAGCTCGAAACTCCACATCTAAAGTCGATGGGAGGACAATATATTTCTTACGACGAGTATCTGAATATCACCAATTCAGACGAAAGGATCATCTGGGACTAAGTCCCTTCTACAAAGCCGAAACAGCTGAGATCAGAGCATCTACGGCCTTCTCATCAGTTGCCCAGCTGGTGCAGAAGCGTACTGCCGTATGCTCCTGATCAACTTTCTTCCATACTGAGAATCTGAAGTCAGCTGAAAGAGCTTCCATCACTGCATTCGGAAGTATAGGGAACTGCTGATTGGACGGGCTCTCTACAAGGAATGAATATCCCTTAGCTTCAAAGGCATCTTTAATTCGCATTGCCTGTGCAACTGCATGCTGGGCAAGTCCGAAATACAGGCCGTCCTCAAAGAGGGTCATGAACTGGATTCCCAAAAGTCTTCCCTTTGCCAGCATACCTCCGTTCTGCTTGATGAAATACCTGAAGTCCTTCTTCAAGGCAGGATTGGTAATCACCACAGCCTCACCGAAAAGCGCTCCCTGCTTGGTTCCACCGATATAGAAGACATCAGCAAGACGTGCAAGGTCATTCAGACTCACATCACAGCCCTTTGAAGAGAGGCCATATCCAAGTCTCGCACCGTCTACAAATAGCGGGAGTCCGTAATTATGGCAGACTTTGGAAATAGCTTCAAGTTCAGCCAATGAATATATGGTTCCCACCTCCGAAGAATAGGAGATATAGACCATACCCGGCTGTACTGTATGCTCTGGTCCGTCTTCCGAAAGATGCTCCTGCATTGCCTCCGCAATGCTCTCGGCAGAAAGAAGACCGTTGTGGCCGTCAAGGGCCAGCACCTTATGACCACCGTGCTCGATGGCTCCGGTTTCATGGACATTGATGTGTCCTGTATTGACGCACAAGACTCCCTGATGAGGTCTGAGCACAGATGAAATCACTGTCGCATTTGTCTGCGTACCTCCTACAAGAAAATGTACGTCAACATCTTCCCTGCCGCATGCGGCCTTGATGAGCTGAGCAGCCTGGGCACAATAATGATCTTCGCCATAACCGACGGTCTGCTCAAAATTTGTCTGAACAAGACGCTCAAGTATCCTTGGATGAGCGCCTTCGCTATAATCGCACTGGAACTGTATCATATTCAATTTTATTTTCCGCAAATATACAAGATTGCCAACGCATTTCGAAGAAATAATTTCGCAAATATCCTCTATATGATTTCATCATATAGCTTAACTTTGTATGATTTCACTGAAACATATCAACATAACACATAATTACAATGAAACGATTACTCACAACATTGCTTATCATGGCTCTTGTTCCGGTTCTCCATGCTCAGGAACTTCGCTTTGATAAGGACGGCAAGTTCAAGATTGCCCAGTTTACCGACATCCACCTGACTCCAGGTAATCCTGAAAGCGAGGTGCGTGTTCCTGAGATGATCAAGGCAGTCGTAAAGGCTGAAAATCCTGATCTTCTCGTATTCACAGGCGACATCGTTACTGCAAAACCAGCTATGAAGGGTTGGGAGAGCATCACCAAGATGTGTGCTGAAATCGGAATTCCTTATGCTGTCACCATGGGTAACCATGACCCTGAGATGACTACAAGAGATTCTGTCTACACATTCCTCTGCACTCAGCCTCTTTTCGTAGGTGAGAAGGGCCCTCAGCACCTTACAGGAATGGGCAACTATGTCATCCCAGTGCTTGCATCAGACGGTTCGGCAGTTCCTGCAGGTCTTGTTTACTGCATGGATTCAAACGACTATTCTCCAGATCAGGAGAGATACGGCTACTATGGCTGGATTGAGCACAATCAGATCAGCTGGTATCGTGAGCAGAGCGACAGATATACTGCTCTCAACGGTGGCAAGCCGCTTCCAGCAGTTGCTTATTTCCACATCGCACTTCCTGAGGCAAGAAATGCAGTTTATGAGCAGAAAATCCAGGAGGAAATCCAGCAGGCCGGAATAGACAAAAGAAGAGCGAAGTCCTTTGCTCACATGAAGAGAGTACAGAATCCTCATTCTCCAGTAAACAGCGGTCTCTTTGCTGCCTTCATCGAGAAGAAGGATGTATTGGGAACATTCGCAGGCCACACTCACCAGCTCGACCATGTAGCGGAATACAGAGGTATTGCCTTGGGTTACGGCCGAGTATCAGGTTATGAGGCATACGGACAGAAGGAAAGAGGCTCGAGAATCGTTGAGCTCCACGAGGGAGAATACACATTCGATACATGGATCACTACTCCTAAGGGCAAGGAGGAGGTACACCACTTCCCTCAACTCCTTACTTCTGCTGACAACAGTGATCTTAAATTCAAGCCTGCACTTGATGTAGAGCCTTCAAGAAACGGTGTTTCATACAAGTATTACACTGGCAACTTCCAGAGTGTCAATGACTTCGCAGGAGCAGAGCCTGAGGAAGAGGGCTTCATCTCCAATTTCTCTATCGAGCAGGCAAAGGGTCGCGACCATTTCGGTTACGAATTCAACGCCTATATAGACATCCCTGTCGATGACGTATATCATTTCAGCCTCGTATGCGACGACGGAGCCAAGCTCTATATCGATGACGAGCTCGTGATTGACCGCGACGGTTCACACGCAAGAGATGCGGCTGTTACAAAGGTTGCTCTTGCCAAGGGCTTCCACAAGTTCCGCCTCCTCTATTTCGAGGACTACATGGGTGAGTCACTCGGCCTTTGGGTAGAGAGCAAGACATTGCGCAGAGGTGAGTTCAATCCTGAGCAGATCTATCAGGTAGACAAGCCAGGTGCACAGCTCAGATTCAACAAGGACGGCAAGTTCAGAATCGCACAGTTCACAGACACTCACCTCGATCCTAACGAGGCTGATTGCCAGAAGACCCTTGACCTGATCAAGGATATCATTGCAATGGAGAATCCTGATTTCGTAATATTCACAGGTGACATCGTGACTACAGGTCCTTCAGACCTTGCATGGGGCAAGCTCATTGAGGTTCTCGAAGAGACAGGCAAACCTTATGGTGTCGTTACTGGAAACCACGAGACTGAGGTAACTACACGCGACACTATCTTCAACTATCTTGTAAACTCACCACTCTTCCTCGGAAAGAAGGGTATCAGACTTGAGAAGAAGATGGGCAACTATGTGCTCCCAGTACTTGCTTCGGACGGTTCTGACAATGCTAAGGCACTCCTTTACTGCCTCGATTCAGGCGAGTTCGGTGGCGATCAGGAGCAGCTCGGACAGTATGAGTGGTTCGATTGGGATCAGATCTGCTGGTACAGAGACCAGAGCAAGCAGTTCACTATGAAGAATGGCGGCAAGCCGCTTCCTGCACTTGCATTCTACCATATTCCTAATCCTGAGTTCAGATATCTCAACTCACGTAAGGACGTATATGGAGGAGGAATTGGCATTTCAGGTTCCGGTTCAGCTGAAATAAACAGCGGTATGTTCACTTCATTCCTCGACATGAAGGATGTGATGGGTATCTTCGTTGGTCACGACCATAGCGCAGACCTCATCGGTCAGATAAACGGAGTCGCTCTCGGATACGGAAGATTCTCTGGCTATCAGGCAGGTGGCCGAGGTGATAGAGGAGGACGTATCATCGACCTTTATGAGGGCGAGTTCATGTTCGATTCATGGAATGTTACACAGAAGGGCCGTGAAGAGATCTACTACTACCCTTCTAACATTGCATCTTCTGACGAGCACTCATTCCTCCCAGCAAAGAAGGTAAATCCTAAGAAGCAGGGTGTGAAGTACACATACTACGAAGGTGAGTTCAAGAACCTCACTGAAATTGAGAGCAAGGGCAAGAAGGTAGCAAACGGAGTGATGGAGAACTTCATCATCGATCAGGCACCGGTTGAAGACCATTATGCATATATCTTCAACGGCTACATCAATATCCCTGAGACTGCTGCATACCGTTTCTATCTCAATTCAGATGACGGAGCAAGACTTTACATCGACGGCAAGCTCGTGATTGACAATGACGGTTCACATAGCGCAGCACGCAAGGGTGAAATCCTTGCACTCGCAAAGGGCTTCCATGAGATCAAAATCGAGTATTTCGAGGATTATATGGGTCAGGAGCTTAAGGTACGTATTGCAAGCCGCAACATGCTGGAGCAGCTCATCCCATCAGAAATGTTGTTTAGTAAATAAGATTTAAAGTGAAGAAACTTTTATATTTATTTTCTGCTGCGCTGCTGACAATTGCCTGCGCGCAGCAGGAAAATTCAAACAAGCCTGAGCTTCGTTTCAATGACGAAGGAAGCTTCAAGATTGCTCAGTATACAGACCTTCACTGGGAAGAGGAAGATTCAGAAGGCGTGGAGGTGATCAAGAACATCATCAGAGATGTAACCGCTGCCGAGAAGCCAGATCTGGCTGTATTCACAGGAGATGTCATCTGCACAGACAAAACCGAGCAGGGCTGGAAGCATTTCATCAGCCTGATGAACGAGCTCGGAGTTCCATACGCTGTTACCATGGGTAACCATGACCCTGAGTTCAATCTTACAAGAGATCAGATCTTCGACATCCTTGAAGCAGATCCACTCTTTGTTGGAGAAAGAGGTCCTGAGGAAATCAGCGGAGTAGGTAACTACGTGCTTGAGGTTAAGGGATCAAATGGCTCCGATAAGACTGAGGCCCTTCTGTATTGCTTTGATTCAGGAGACTATACACCTTCAAGGAAGGATTTCGGTTATTACGGCTGGTTCGAGCGCAATCAGATCGATTGGTATATGGAGCAGAGCAGCAGATACACTGCGGCTAACGGCGGTACTCCTGTCAATGCCCTTTCATTCTTTCACATCGCTCTTCCTGAGTATAAGCTGATTGATCCGGCAAACCGTCTTGGAGACTTCTACGAGCCTATCTGCAGCCCTGACCTCAACACAGGTATGTTCCAGGCTATGCGCTATATGGGCGACATGATGGGTACATTCATCGGCCATGACCACGCAAATGACTTCATCGGCAAATATTACGATATTGCTCTTGCATACGGAAGAAGAACCCAGTGCAGAGAAGATGAGGTTGTAAGCGGAGCACGTATCATTGTATTGAAGGAGGGTGAGCGTTCTTTCGAGACATACTGTACAACTCCTGAGTTCGGCAAGGAGTACACTTATTATTATCCTGCCGGTCTTCCTGAGTGGACTTATGGAAAGAAGACTCCGGCTAAGGCAGTAAATCCGCAGAAGAACGGTGTGTCATACAAGTACTATGAGGGTAACATCACATCTCCGCTCAAGATTGACAAGGAAGGAAAGCTTGTAAGAAAGGGTGTAATGAACAACTTCAACATCACAGAGGGAGCTATCGACGATCACTACGGATTTGAGTTTGATGCATATATCAACATACCTTCAGATAACTATTACAGATTCACAGCAAGTATTGATGATGGAGCTGCCGTATATATTGATGGTATCGAGATCATTAATAACGAAGGTATGCATAGCGGAATCGATCAGTTGGGCAGCATCTGCCTTGAGAAGGGATTCCATGAAATCAAGGTATATTACTTTGAGAATTATGCAGGTGAAAGTCTGAAGCTCAGCATTGAGAGCATTGAGATTCCTCATCAGCTCATCCCTGACAACATGCTTTACGTAAAGTAATAAACATATAGATACAAAAAAACTGAGCTTCGCGGCTCAGTTTTTTTGTGTCTGTATATTAATGATGATGATCATCATCGTCAGCATGTATATGTTCTCTTGAATTTGATGTTGTGATGGCTTTGCCCTTATACTCTCCTGTAAGAGTCTTGAGGAATGAAACCATCTTGGCTACTTCCGAATCATTGAGCTCTACTCCACTCTGATATGTTCCCATATCACGTACAGCCTCTTCAATAGTCTCTCTGGTTCCATCATGGTAATATGGCCATGTATGCTCCACATTACGAAGTCCAGGAACCTTGAAACGATGGCGGTCACGCTCGAGCTGTGTCTCCTTGAATCTTCCGTTATCCTCTACTGTAAGTTCAAGACCTCTGTCTGCAAAATAATGCTTGCGCAGACCCATAAGTTCATAAGAAAGTCCACCAAGATTTGGACCCACATGACAGGTAGCACAGTCATACTGCTTGAAGAGTTCATAACCCTCACGCTCCTCTGCTGTAATTGCATTGTCATCACCAAGAAGCCACTTGTCAAATCGAGAGTCAGGAGTAATGAGAGTGCGCTCGAACTGCTCGATCGCATCAGTAATGTTCTTTTCAGTGATACCGTCAGGATATACAGCCTTGAAAGCCTTCACGAAATCCTTATCTGCATTAAGCTTTGCAATGATATGCTCAAATGAAGGCGAAGCCATTTCTACCGGGTTGAGAGGCGGACCGGCAGCCTGATCTGCGAGAGTCTTGGCACGTCCGTCCCAGAACTGAACAAAGTTATATACGGCATTGAAGACTGTCGGTGCATTTACGCCACCAAGCTGGTCGTTCACACCATGTGAATACTGATGATTATCCACTCCGGCATTATCAATTTCATGACATGTAGCACATGAAACAGTATTATCTACTGAAAGTCTTGTATCATGGTACAATGCATATCCGAGTTCTACCTTGGCAGGATCTGTAGCAAGGACCTTGTCGATAGGACGTACCGGTTCTGCTGCACGCTCACCTGTAAGTCCGTCGTTATACATATTCATACGCTTGCTTCTGATCCAGTCAAGAACAATCGCAGTCTTCTCCTTGGTAAGTGAGCTGCCCCAATGTACAAGATAATACTTAGGCATAGGCATTCTGCCATCCATCACCACCTTCTCGACCTTGGCAAGATCTACAGGATTAACATCAGCATCTACCTTGATCTCTTCCATGAACTTGGTCATATCATAGGCTCTGTAGCCTGAATCGATATCCTTCATCACAATCTTTCCAGCCACAGGAAGCTTGGCATAGAACGGGAGTTCAGGATCTGCGCTATGACAGCTGAGACAGCCACCATCTTCAAAAATTCTGTAAACCTGATCATAACGAGGCAGATCAGCAGAAGGAACGCGGTTGACAGCCCTGTATACCACACACATGACGGCTGCTGCAACCAACAGTACAATCACAAATAATCTTACGAGCTTTTTCATAATATAAAGGGTTTATCGATTATAAACATGTACGCTGCCCTGGGCTGCAGGAAGATAGTTGACTCCCCACCAGCACATCTGCAGGCACGCAAAAGCAAATATCAGCAGAAGGCACAAAGACTTTCTCGTAGCCTTGCCCACAAGTCTCAAATGTATATAGAAAAGATAAGCAAGCCAGGTTATCAATGCCCAGGTCTCCTTCGGGTCCCAGCTCCAGTAATGCCCCCAAGCCTCCTTAGCCCATAATGCACCTGAAAGCATACCGAAAGTCAGAAAGGCTACTCCTATATATACAAGCGTGTCTATTGCAGAGAATACCTCAACTCCCGGACGTAAAAGCCCAGCTAAAGCAAGAAGGAAAGCACAGCCCAGCAAAGAGTATGAGAACATATAGAC
>JAEIGA010017660.1_pt1 | contig 10869 bp, 13 predicted proteins | sample 9270691 | NCBI WGS metagenome assembly JAEIGA01 (sample SAMN17057246, study PRJNA624740) | gut metagenome | biome: biome; isolation source: fecal sample | host: Bos grunniens | place: China: Xizang | collected 2019 | reverse complement strand
CTTCGCTACGAACTTGACTTTGCGCTGGAGGAAAGTGAGAAAATTTTTGTTGTTGAAATCCGCAAGGACACCGACGAGCCTGCGCAGCGCCGTGTTGATGTAGTTGTCCGGAATCGGGCTCGTCGAGTTCGTCCAGACGCCGGTCCGGTTCAGCGCGTCCTTGATAACATCTTTGGTCGTAAACATTCGATTCTCCGTGTTTTATCCTAAAAAATAATCAAAGCGGATGAACAAAATAAAAAAAATCGGCCCTTCTCGGAACGCGCTCCGGAAGGGCCATTCTTTACGGTACTTTGTCCCTTTCGTCAGCCCTTAAACAGGGATGTACGCGAGGGATGCGAGACGGTTGTCCACGATGCCTGCGAGGTATGCGCAGTCCCAACGGGTCGTGTTGGCGCGGGCGTCGCCGTTGCCGTACTTGGCGACCTGAATCTTCACGCCGCCGAAGGTTTCGGACGTGTTTTCGCCACCGACTACCGGGTCGAGGTCGATGTTGTCCCAGTTCATCGTGTCGGACGTACGAATCTGTGCGACTTCGTAGTCGACGCTGTTGGCGAGCTGGCAGACGAGAGTGCCCGCGATGTCGCCGACTCCGGTCCAGCTGGCGTGATAGAGGTTGCGTGCGCCGGTGTTGCCGACGATGACCTTCTGCACGTACAGCGTGGTATCGCCGATGGCGGCGTCTTCCTGCACCACGAAGGAGAATGGGGTGCGGAGGAGCGGACGTCCGAGGGAGTCGCAGGCGTATGCGCCAGCGATCGTGAACGGGGTGCCAGCCGGGATAGCCACGGTGAGAGCGGACACGGTGAGAGCCGTGCGGTCGACAGCGCCGGAAAGCGACGTGGTCGGGGCGACAGCGTCTGCGCCTGCGGAGACGGTCACGGTGCCGAAGCCGCCAGCCGGGACGGACACGACCGGGGTGTCGGTCACGTAGGCGAAGTTCGTCATGTGGAACGTGCCGATGGACGCTTCCTTGTAGAACTTCTGGACGAGGTCGCTGTTTTCGAAGTGCCAGTTGTTGAGCGAGTGGACGGACAGGTTCGCTTCGGCTTCCGGGGAGAGGTAGCCGAAGAGCTGGGAACCGGTACGCGCCGCGCGCTGGTGGGCGATGGCCGCGGCGAGTGCGCTCCAGCCGTTGGAAGTCGCGACCTTGGCGACGTTGGCGTTGAAGTAGGAGATGCCGAGCACGTCCTTCTGCACTTCCGCACCGAGGTTCAGGCCGTAGGTCTTGCCGATTTCCTGGTCGAACTGGTCGATGTCCACGACGGATTCGAGCGTGTTCAGGTTGACCGCGCTCTTCTTGTTGCGGACGGCGAGCCAAATCTTGCGTTCATCGACCGTGGTACGGTCGGCCGCCGTAATGGCGATGCCGGACGTCGGGGAGCCGGAGTCGCGGAGACCGAAGTTGTACACTTCGCCCGGCTTCTTGCCCTTGATGTCGCTGGCGGTGAAATGGGACTTGGACGCCTTGAGGTAAGGCATCGCGTCGATAAGGTCCGCGATAAAGACCTTGAGGTAGTCGCTCTTGACAAATGCGTTAGGCATGGTTTACATCCTTAGCCCCGGAAGCCTAGACCCCCGAAGCGGTTACGGTTTACGATGTTTTCGATGTCCTTGTCGGACAATCCCTTGTTCGGATTCGCCGACCCCGGCGCGGTCTGCCTGCCGATGACGGAGGACTTGACCTGCTGTCCCAGAATCTGTCTTGCGGTCTGTTCGGTGTCGGTTCCTTCCGGCTTCTTCGGCGCCTGCTTTTGGCTCGCCTTGTCGGCGAGGTATGCCGCCATCCGCTGTTCCAGCGAGAACAGCTCGAACTTCTTGCGGTCTTCGTCGTCGATTTCCGCGATGCGTTCGAGGGCTTCCGGCTTCAGCGCGAAGTGGTGCACGAGTCTCGGGGCGTATTTCGATTTCGCGAGGAACCTGGCGATGACCTTGTCCCTGTTGATCTTGAGATGCGTCCCGTTGCGTTCCCCGATTTCCCACGATTCCTTGAACGCGGCCTGCGCCTTGCCGTCCGGGAACTGTTCCGCCACTAGTGCGGAGAAGAGGTCGTTCTGCGACGCCTTCCGTTCCTTTTCGAGTTCTTCGAGACGCGCCTTGTTATAGCCTCGCGCCCCGAGACGTTCAAGCCGTTCGTCATCGGTTTCGCCGTCCTTCGGGTTTCCCTGCTGTCCCAGAAGTTCCTTGAGCCGTGCAATCTCGTCTTCCTGCTCCTTCGCCTTCTTGCGGAGTCGCGCCCAGGCGTCGTTGCTCTTCTGCTCGGGGGTCTTCCTTTCGCGCTTCCTGTCGTGCCATTCCTTCTTGGGCTGGCCGACGTTCGGATCCTTGGGATCCTGCTCCGCGTCTTCTTCGCTCGCCGTTCCGGACGTTGTCGCGGGCTGCGTCCCGGTGGCGGTGGTTTCTTCGGCTCCGGTTGCGTTGACCTCGGCTTCAGTGGACTGTCCGGTCGATTCCCCAGCCTTCAACGCCTTGACGACTTCGGATTCGCTTTCCATTCCTAACATGATTACCTCTGTTGATTGTGCGGTGAGTTCCGCGTGTATAGCTTCAATATAATCTTTTTTTTACGGAATGACAAACTTTGTCAATCGGTATTTGACATTTTTTGTCATTTGCCCTTGATAAACTTGTTGTAGAACTTGCCGAGCGACCCGGAAGTTATCCAGCGGTTGAACACCGCGCGGGGGATTACCTTCTGGTAGCTGTCCTGCGAGTGGTTGCGGAACCTGTACAGCATGATCTTCGAAATCGGGAAGTAGTAGAACTGCGAGAAGCACGAGGACGTAGGCTTCAGTCCCGGGAGTCTCGGCTTCGTCTCCCCCGGAGCCCACCGGGCGTCCGGTCCGTTGATGCGCCCACGCGCGTCCATCCACGGAGTCTTGGGCGTATATTCCGCCCACCTGCCGTTGACGACACGGCGGACGGGGCTCTGCACTTCCATGAACGACGCGAGGCTGTGGTTGTACTGGTTGTTCGGCACGTTCGGCATCGAGCCGAAGCCCCACAAGTTGTCCTTCGGCGCCGGGGCGTTCCCGAGTTCGGAAACATTGCCGACGGCTTCCATGCGGTTTCGCGCGACCGCCCTGTTGTGGGCGGACATCGTCTTCACGAACTTCCTCTGCGTCTCCCGCATCCTGTCGAACATCTCCCGGCTCACGCTGGCACGGCGGAGTGCCACCGCGCTCGGCTTGCCCGACGAGAGCAGGAGCGTCTCGAGGAGTTCCTCGATGGTCTTGTAAGCGGACGGCATCCGTTACCCCCTGCGCTCGGCTTCTTCGATGAGCTCGTCGCGGGCGAGCTCGGCTTCCTTGCCCGAGCCTTCCGGCGTCGCCGCGTAGATGGCGTCGTTGTTGTCCTTGATGACGTCCATCACCGCCTTCTCCGCTTCGAGGTGAAGGCCCTGCTGCTTCTGCTGGAAATCGAGCGCAATCTTCTTGTCCTGCAAGGCGAGCTCCGCGGCCTTGATGTTCACCGTTGTCTGGTTCTCGAGGATCGTCTTTTGCAGGTCGAGCTCTCTCGCCTCGCGGTTGTCGAGCAGCGAGAGGTTCAGCGTCTCGTTCTCCTTCGCGAGGTCCTGGTTCTGCTTCGTCAGCTCGTCGATTCGTGCCGTCGCCTGTTCGAGCAACGCCTTCATGTCGCCGAGAATCTTCAGCGCGGCGGGGTCTTCAGGCTCCTTCGTGATCTTGATGTCGGGCGGGAGGTTCGCGAGGATGTCCTTTCCGAGCTGTTCGCCCACGGAGTCCTCGAGCGTGTCCGCGTAGTACTTCGCGACGAGAGGCTTCACGTTGTCCGGCACGATGCCCGAAAGCTGGGCGAGTTCCTGCCGCTTCTTCATCTTCTGGGTGATGGTCGCCGGTCCGTTCTCCAGCGTCACGGTGAGCCCTTCCGGGTTGCCGTCCGTCACGATGTCGAGCACCGTCTCGGACACCGCGCGACACACGTTCTCCAGCCCTTCGTAGAAGCACGCCACGTTGCTCTCGGAGTTGACCTGCTGGAGCAGGGCTTCCGTCGCGGTGGTGTTCACGTTGTTGATGCCCTGCACGCCGACGCTAGGCACGCCGATGACGCCCTGGATCATGTCCCGGGACGTGTTGAGCACCGAAATGACGTCCTGCGTCTGGAACGCCTCCACGATCTGCTGCGGGCGTTCCTCGCCCTTCTTGTACAGGAAGAGAGGCACGTCGCCTTCGGAGAGCTTGGAGATGTTGGCTTCCATTCCGTCGATGGCCTCGGCGGTGCAGATGTAGCCGGCCTTCACGCTGCGGTTCATGCGCTCGATGAGCGTCGAGTAGGCGAGGTTCTCGCCCACTTGCAGGTCGCGCACCTTTTCCACGATGCCGACGGATACGAATCTGTTCTCGCGGTAGACTTCTTCGCCGGTGAGCTTGTAGAGAGGGATGCGCGTCGTCGCGAGCACCTTCGCCTCGACGACCACGTCGCCGCACACCTTGAAGAACTCGACGTGCGTGCCGTCGGCCGAGAGGCGGTAGTAGGACACCAGCGGGACGCAGTCCTTCGGAACGCTCCACTGCGTCGGGAGCGCCTTCTTGGCGACGGCGTCCCAGTCGTTGCCGCGGATGTCGGGGTATTCGTGGCGGATGCGCTTCTTCGGGATGTAGTTCACGATGGCGCCTTCCGTGGCGTCGCACATGTCGAGCCGCGTGCAGTTCGGGTCGAACGCGACCGTCGACACGTCGCGCACGTTCTCGATGACCACCTTCAGGCTTCCGTCCCTGCCCGCGACCGTCGTCAGGTTGATGACGCCTTCGCCGGTCGGCACGGAGTTGCGGAGCCCTCGCTTCAGTTCGCCCTTGAACGCGCTATCGTTCACGACGGCGTCGACCAGTCCCTGCACTTCCTCGATGCGCTTCGCGCCGACATCGACGAGACCGTTGCCGATTCGCGGATGGTACGGAGACTTCGAAGCCGGGGAGACGATCGCGTTGCAGTACTTGCCGAGCTCTGAGAACTGCCTATTGACCCGCTTGTTGCGCTTCAGGTCCTTGACAAGGCTGGCGCTCCATTGCGACCCGCCGAAGAACTCCAGGTCCTCGCGGACACGGTTCACGTCCGACGAGTAGGCGTCGGACGAACGCTGGAGAAAGTCCTCGAGCGACGAGACGACCGCCGACTCTTCAAATTCAATGTCAAAATTTGTCATATTCACCTCGCTTGAAATATACACAGATTAGAGCAGGGACGCAAGCCGTGACGACTTCTCCGCGTACCAGCTCCTGTCGTGGGCGACGGCGAGCGAGCCGAAGTCGGAGAACGTCAGCGCGAGAGCGTCCGCGCGGTCCGGGGAACGCCCGAGGATCGTCTTGACGGTGGACTTGGGGACAAGCTGCCGCTTCCCGGAGCCGTTCACGAACCACGAATGTGCGCGGAGCTCTTCCTTGCACCTTTCGTCATCGACGAGGAAGCCTTCCTTGACCGCCCGTGCGCACCTGTCGAAGATGGTCGCCTTGTTGTTGGCGAAAGCCGGGTCGGCGATGTCGCCCGCACCGAAATTGATTTCGAATATGTTCGAATGGGTGAGCCGCGCCGTGTCGGCGAAGCCGGAAGAGTAGCCCCCGGTGCCGTCGCAGAACACCGCGCGGATGTTGTCCTTGCCCCACTTCTCCTCCACCTTGGAGAACTCGGTCAGGATTTCCTGCGTGTGGGCGTTCCGAAGCTCGCGGTGGTCGAGGATGCCGAAATCGTCGCGCAGGTACATCTGCGTCGTGTCCACGCCGTCACGCGCGAAGTCGATGCCCATCACGTAAGCGCCGCCGAAGCCGGAACGGACGGCGACGAAGTCGGAGAGCTTGAGGATTGCGTTCGTCTGGTCGCTTCCGACGATCCTGCCGAGCACTTCCTGCTCGTACAGCGGGGAGCCCACCTCGTACGACGAGCAGACCATTCGCCGGTACTCGTCGTCGATGTACGGGTTGTCGAACATCGTCGCCGTCAGCACCTCGACGTCGTCGCGCTGGATGAAGCGGGAGACCCAGTTGGCGTCCCCTCTCGGCGTGGTGGTGATGAGGACGCTCTTCTTCTCGGACTCGCCACGGAGACGCCCGAGGAGCACCTTCAGCTGGTACTCGCCGTCCTTGTACAGCGCACCCTCGTCCATCACCAAAGAAGAAAATCGCGTGAGGCCTCTCACGTTCTCGATCTTCTCGGCAGACTTCCCGACGATGCGCGGGTAGTAGCCGTTGGCTCTGTAAAGCGATATTTCGGGGACGCTCCGGTTGTAGCAGTAGTGCAGGCCGACGTCTTCCAGCACGGAGCAGATGGCGGGGAAGACGGTAAGTTCGAGCGCGCTGTAGGTCTGCGCGGTGACGATGGTCGAGCGGTTCTGCGTCAGGTCGAGGACAGCCTTGGCGGCCGCCGCATAGGTCTTCCCGCTCGCGATCCCGCAGAGGGCCACCTTGAAGACGCTGTCGGAGAAGACGAACCGCTTCTGCGCCCTACTGAGGTGTAGCTCCGCCATCCTTCACCTCGTCGACGACGATCCTGATTTCCGTCGGCTGCTGGATGGCCGTGTCCTGCGCCTTCTCCTCGAGGGCCTCTTCGGACGAGTTGAAGTGCAAGCCGCCCATCGAGACGAGCTCGCGGATCTGCGCCATGTCGCCCGTCTTGACGGCGTTGTTGAAGCCGGACGCGATGAGCATGAGCGCGTTGGTCGGGGGGAGCTCGTCAAGCCCGAGCGCCTGGAGGGAGCCCTTCACGTCCGGGGACAGGCGTGGCTTCGCCCGCAGCACCTCGCGCACGAGCTCGACGATCATCATCCTCTTGCGCTTGACTTCGTTGCCTTTCAGCCCTGCGGCGCGCGCCTTCTCGCGGTCGCGGAACTGTCCCAGGCATTCCGGCGGGAGGTTGCTCTTCCTTTTCTCCGTGTTCTTTTTCATGGCGGTCTCCGGTTTATTCGCTCGGGAGCGATAAAGCGCCCACAAAGCAGGCGCTTAGAGTTTTTCGAGAGGCTTCGGCATCAAAGCACCAAGCTTCGCGTCGATGCCCTTCAGCACGGCGAGGATGTCGGCGAGGGTCGCCCCGTCGGCGTCCCGCTTCGTCTGCGGTGCCGTCGGTTTCGGCTTGCTCGCCGGTGCCGGTTTCGTCGCGACGGTCTGACTAGGCTTCTTCGTCGTCAATGTCGCCGTCCTCGTTGTCGAATTCGCCTTCGGTGTCCTGTTCCGGCTTGCCTGTTCCGCCTGCGGAGCGGAGGAGTTCCGCGCACTTGCGGTTTTCCGCGTCGGTGAAGCCGTACTTCTGCGAGAGCGTGTCGAGATACTTTGCAAGTTCCTTCATTCTGTCCTGCCTTTTTTTGGTGACTGACAAACTTTGTCAATGTTCAAAATAGACAAATTTTGTCAAAAATGCAACTAGAAGATGTCGTCGGCCTTGAAGACGGTGCGGGACTCGTCGAGACCGTTGTCCTTGAGGAACTTCCTCATGTCGGATTCGCTCTCGAAGACGACGGTGATGCACCCTTTCGGGTCGAGGTTGTAGCCGCCGAATTCGTCGTCGAGCTTCTTCTGGCGGGAACGCATCCGTTCTCGTTCCTGCCTGTAGTGCTCGCGTTCCTCGTCGGAGATTTCCTTTTTCGGAACGCTGCCGAAGCCTTCGAAGGAGTCGGAGAAGTCGGGGAACTCGACGGCGACCATTTCGGGGGAGAAGAGGCAGTCCTTGCCGGGGTCGAGCCCGAAGCGGGAGCACAGATCGCCGACGGCGGCGAAGTTGTAGGTTCCTTGCAGGTCGGGGTTGTTCAGGGCGACGTTCAGCCGGACCTCGTCCTTTTCGGACAGGTCCACCTCGATCACGTCGAGCTCGTAGTCGCCGCCGTGCATGAGGGAGTCGAGCGCGTTCAGGCGCTGGTGACCGCCTACGACGTGCCCTGTCCTGCGGTTGAAAATCGGCGCGCCGAGGAAACCGAAGCTTTCGAGCGACGTCCTGAGGCGTTTTCGGTTGTCCTCGGAGATTTCGCGGGGGTTGAAGTCGTCATCCGCGATCTGGGAGCGCATCACCTTGACGGTCCTTGCGTTCTGCAAGTGCGCGGTATTCCGGATGGTCCTTGAAGCGTTCATAGTCGATAAGAATCCTTTTGTCCTGCCGAGCGGCGCACTGGAAGTCCTCTTCCGAGACGAGGTGCCTCAGCACGACGGCTCGCGGCCCGCAGAAGTCGTCGAGCTCCCTCTTGCACCCCATCGAGTAGTCGGGCGCGAGCACCAGCTTCCTGGCCTTGGCGTACGCCATCGCCTGCCGGTTCGTCCAGTCCCGGAGAGGGCAGAAGAAGCGCGCCTTTTCGACGACGCCGTCCGGCGAGCCCTTGAGCATCGCCCTGCGCTGGAGGGAGTCGTAGATCTTGTATCCCAGCCCGATAAGCTCCGTGCCGTGCTCCTTCCGGATGCGCTCGAATGCGGGCGCCTGCCGTAGCCCCATGGCGGTCGGCTGGAAGCGGACGTCGATTGAGATGCCGTACTTGCGTTCGAGGGCCTGGAGGTATCTCGCCCGGAAGGGGAGCACCTGCGGATACGCCGAGAAGTAGAAGAACCTGTGCATCCCGACGTCGAGGAATCGCGCGACGAGGTCGAGCATCACCGCGGAATCCTTCCCGCAGGAGATCGCGAAGGAGACGGGCCTCTGGGACTTGGAGAAGTCCCGGATGGGCGCGAAGAGGTCCATCAGCCGCCCGAGTGAACTGTCGCCGACTTCGGGACTTTCGTCTTCTCGACGAGCCGCGAGGAGCGGGTGGTGTTGCCGAATTTCGTCGTCCGCGTGGTCGCGATCACGTACGGCGAATCCGCTTCGCCTCGAATCTTGCGGAAGGTGGTCTTCTTTCCGACGTTGCGTTCTGCCATGGCTGTCTCCTTTGTTGTCCTTCGACAATATACTCGAAAACCGTCCGGGGGACAAGCCCTTCCGGGTGACGTAAGCGAAAAAAAAATAAAGATTAATTTATGTGTAAACCATTCCTTCGTCCTCCTTCGTCCGTCGGGGACACGTTCCCGACCGAAGGAATGGTGGAATTTTATATATATATAAGATTATTCTTTCTTTGGTTCTTTCTTTCTTTTTTTGTCTACTTTTTTTTGTGATTTTGTCTACTTTTTTTTTGAGTTTTCAACATCTATCCACATTCTATCAACACTCTATCAACAGGTTGTGAACAATTAAAATTTGTTCACAAAGTATACACACTATGTAAACAATCTATCCGCCTAAAAAAGCGAAAAAAGACGCGGCCGCCCTTGACCGGCCGGGCGAAAAAAGTCTACTTTATGTGTGTGCAAGGGCAACCGCCCGAAGGAGAAAAAAAATGAAAAAGATTACGATCACCGACCAGCTCCGGCACCGCCTCGCGCTGGAGCTCACCGACCGCCAGATGGCGGAATTCGAAAAAGAGTACGCCCTCGTCAAGGGGCGCAAGCAGAACGCCTTCGCCGACGCGGAGAGCGCACTCGGCCACGTTGCCCAGCTGCTCTTCCGCCGCCGCGACTCCCTCTCCGCCGGCTGCGACTACACCGTCACCGTGCGAGCCGACGACTCCGGCTACGCCAAGAGCTGCAAGTACCGCAAGGAGACTGTGCGAGTCGACGCGGTCGTGCGCGCCGTGAGCGCCGTCAAGGTCAGGCTCGTCTCGGCCACCTTTGCCCGCGAGACGATGTATCCGGGCGAGTACGCCTTCGATAAGGTGATGACCTTGGGAGTCGCCGCGCGGGAGGCTTGCATCCGCCGCCGGCTCGGCGTGAATCGCGGCAACCCTTGCTTCCTGCGCAAAGTTCAAAATCGAGACATCGCCCGGAAGGCCGAAGACCTCATGTGGGCGAGATTCATCGAAAATTGCGTCGATTTGGAGGTAGTCTGATGAGCCGCTATGTCGTCAGCGCCCTGCTCGGCGCACTGCTCTGGTGTCCCATCATCCTTGGAGGCCTGTATGTCTAACGCGATCGACGCTATCGAGGCCGCCCGCTCGAAGCTTCTCGGCGAGGCCGTCGGCGAGCTGCTCGCCATCTCCCTCACTCCGGACGAACTGCTTGCCGACCCTGTGTACGCGAAGAAGCTGAAGGCGCGCTGCGCCGCCTACTACGAACGCTGGGATGCGATCTACCGCCGCCACAAGGAGCAGTCCCATGGCGAAATTTGACCCGCTGGAAATTTTCGCCCGGAACTTCGACGGCAGAACTTCCGACTTCGAAGCCTCGCCCGGCTGGCTCGGGTGCGAGCTCTTCGCCGGCGACCCCTGTCTCGAAGTCAGGTGGTGGCCGAAGCTCGCGGTCATTCGCGATAAGCTGTCTCTGGAACGCGTCGCCGAGCTCGCTGTCGCCGACGCCATCGACGGCAAGACGGCGGTGCTCCACGTCAACGGCGCGGAGTTTACCGACGGCATCCTCGCCGAGCTGCGCGACTTCCATAAGGCTCGGAAGGAAGCGCCGGAAGACAGCCGGGTGGTCCTGCTCTCTCTGCGCAAGGATGCTGCCGACGCCATTCTCGCCGGAACGAAGACGGAGGAATTCCGGCAGGCGTTCCCGGCAGTCACGGCACCTTTCCGGGTATACGCACACGTCAAGGGCGAAGACTGCTACTCGCTGGCCTTCAAGGTCTACGGCGCGAGGCCGCTCGAAGAGGGCGGAATCGCGTGGAAAATCGACACGTCCACGGTGCAGTCTGTAGTTCGGAAGTTCGGCGACTTCGCGCTGTGCTCGACGGAAGAACCTCCGAAGGCGTATCCGCAAGCCTTCCACATCGCAAAGGAGTTGAAATCCGAATGAAGTCTAGAACGATAAGAATCTCCGCCGGCGTGTACGAGATGCTCGTCCGCCAGCGCGCGGAGCTCACCGCCGAGAGCGGGAGCTTCAAGGGCTTCGGCGACACCATCAAGGACCTGCT
>JAEIGA010017659.1_pt1 | contig 10870 bp, 6 predicted proteins | sample 9270691 | NCBI WGS metagenome assembly JAEIGA01 (sample SAMN17057246, study PRJNA624740) | gut metagenome | biome: biome; isolation source: fecal sample | host: Bos grunniens | place: China: Xizang | collected 2019 | reverse complement strand
GGCATTATATCCTCATCAAAAAGCGAAAACAAGGAGGATGTTTTGCCAGATGTTATATCCGCAATGGCAAGCGAGATAAATATAAAGGAGGCAAAGGACAGTTCAGAAAAGACGGAGGAAGTATCAAAAAAAGAAGAAAATCCCGTAGACGTGTCTGTTTTTCCTTCGCATTCAAGTAGGGACAGCGCCGCATTATTAAAAGCTATGAAGCCTTTTTTAAGTAAGGAAAGATGCGATATGGTGGATAATCTATTGAAATTCGAGCAGTTGTCCGAGCTTATTAAGTTTACAAGGTGATGATATGTATACGCGCCATGTAAATATACCAAAGAACTATAACGGTGTCCGATTTCAACAAAGACAGGAAAATGACAATATCCCCGTAAAGGAGCATCGCCCGTCCTATAACAGAGGTGTAAAAAGCTCACATTCTTCTTTGTATAATCAAAAAATCGCCGCCCCTGTGGATGAAATTGAGCAAATTGCAGATGAGGAGCCCATTTATGATGAGCCGGGGCTTGATATGACTACCGGAAATGATACAATTACAGATGCGGAGCCTTGTCACACTTATGAAGATAAGGGAGAAAAGATTAAATGTTGTAATTTAAGTAACGAGCCGTCTTCTCTTTCCCACTTATTTTCCGATCTGCCTATTGGCAATATATTAAGAAGTATAAATAAAGAGGACCTTTTACTTTTAGGTCTTATTCTCCTTATGGCAACGGAAAAGAACGGAGCAAACAACGATATACTTACTATGCTTTCTCTATTACTTCTTAAGCATAAATAACTCCATACTTACTAAACAGGGGGTGTTGTATAATACAACACCCCCTGTAATTATTATAATTATTTGTAAAACTTAGTATTTTCAAGTCTATAATGGTTGAAAACTGAAAATTCCGCAAGCTTTCCAAGTGGGAACATAAAACTGATTTCTATATCGTTACCGTTCTTTTTTACAAGAAATTCCACTCCCTTTTCGTTACATATTACTCTTGTAAACATACACGTGGTTGAGGTTTCGGGATATTCCTTACATAAATGATAAATACCGTCCACGTCTGTTTTGTTTTTGCTCCTTGCTCTGAAAATAAGCTTTTCTCCATAGGGATCATCCTGAAGGCAGCTAACATTTATATCTCCTGTAACACCCATCTCTCCGAGAATGGAAAGGGCGCAGGAAATGATTATTTTGCCGTAATAAGTATCTATCTTCATATACTTATCATCTTCCCACTCAAAAACCAATTTGCTTTTTATAGAGCGAGAGCTTCTTAAGGCATATAAGTAAGCTTCTTTTACCGTTTCTGTCAAGTTTACATTCATGCGACGGTCAATTCCCTTACTAAGAGTAGAAAAAACCGTCTCCATTTGATCAACCTGTTGCTTTGTCAGCTCGTAAACGCTATCAGCAATTAAGATTACCTCATAATGCTTAGAAAATCCTGTGCCAACAAGAGCAACCATTCCTTTTCTGTAGCCTTCTACATAAGTGTCTATAAATCTAGCCTTAAAGCCGTCTATTGAGGATTTGAACATAAAATCGTTGCTAAAAATATCAAACATATTGGTGCTTTTATAGCACTTATATATTATTCCCTCCGTGTATCTGTTGATATAAATGGGTTCTCCCGATAGATTGGCAAGAAAATATAATATATTTTTATTTTCTCCATTTGAAATGACCATTATTTTTCTCCCTAAATGTTGAATTTGTACAAGTTATATGGTAAAATATAGATAGAAATACTTATCTGTATATGGAGGTATATTATGGATCAGCTTATGTCCTCATCCGTTAAATTGGAAAAAGTAATACAGGAATTTAATCTTGAAATTTTAAATAAGCCAAACGATCTTTCCGAGCGCGTAGTTACGCAGTCCGCGGTTAACCGTCCTGGTCTTCCCTTAGCGGGATTTTTTGATTGCTTCGTTCCCGAAAGAATACAGGTAATCGGTAGAATGGAGCATTTGTATCTTGAAAAGCTTAATCCTGAAGAGCGCAAAGCAAGAATTAAGGAATTCTACTCTAAACAACCTGTCGCGATTGTTGTGTCAAGAGGTATGGATCCTTTCCCAGAGGCTTTAAAGTATGCAAAAAAATACAACGTTCCTCTTCTTCATACAAAAAGATCAACTTCCCAGTTTATTGCAGCTATGATCAGCTATCTTTCCGTTGCATTGGCACCTAAAATCACGCGTCACGGTGTACTTGTTGAGGTATACGGTGAGGGTATTCTTATCCTTGGCGATAGCGGAATAGGTAAAAGCGAGACCGCCATCGAGCTTATCAAGCGTGGACACAGACTTATTGCGGATGACGCCGTTGAGATCAGCCGTGTGTCAGATATTACCTTAGTAGGAAGAGCGCCTGAAATAATCAGACACTATATGGAGCTTCGCGGTATCGGCATTATCGATATTCGCCGTATTTATGGTACCGGTGCTGTTAAGGATAGTGAAAAAATCCAGCTTATAGTTAAGCTTGAGCATTGGGTACAGGGTAAAATGTACGATAGAATGGGGCTTGAAAACGAATACGAGGAAATACTTGGTATTAAGATTCCTTCCATTACGATTCCCGTACGTCCCGGACGTAACCTTGCGGTTATTCTTGAAATTGCGGCTATGAACTTCCGTCTTAAAAAGATGGGCTACAACACCGCAGAAGAATTTAGCAGGAGACTTGAAGAAGAATTTAAGCCTAAATAATGGGTTGTTGCAATAAGCACAGACCAAAAACAGACACGTTTTATATCTTAACGTTAGTTTGTTAGTAATTTTCATATTATTTCAAAGTTGAGATTTTGCTTTAAGGCAAAATCTCTTCTTTTTATGTGTCTGTTTTTTAGTGAACGAAATAAAATCAGCACGGTGTGCTAATTTTATGAGTGTGTAACTAAAACAAGGAGTGTCGAAGCCGAGCGCATCGAGGCGCGCGAGACGACTATGTTTTAGGAAGTTCCGCGTGCAAAGTGTACGCATTCACACCTTCCCCAAGGGTTCCCTAAAATTGTTTTGCAATTTAAGGGATTGGGTCAACACTCATTTCACTGCCCCGTTTGGAAAGAGGCTGTCATGTTAAGACAGCCTCTTTTATGACAAAGTTATGCAAGTGTAATATGGTACAAATTAGAGGGGTATGAGAAGAAATCATACTTATAGCGTATACCGACGGTCATAAGCGCTTGTCCAAGGTACTTCTCCTCTGAGCCATTTATACGGTAGAATTTATTGGGGCAAAGTCCCTTTACCGTAAAGGTTTCGGGGGCGGAGTTTGCATCCTGTCCGTAACGAACGGCGCATACAAGAGCTTCGCTTCCGTCCTCTCTTGCTACCTCCCAAGCGCAATAAAGACTATTTTCCTCATCAAATGGTGTTGAAAGTCTATAATAATCTCCAAACTGAATAAGATTGTAATATTTCTTAAATTCTACTATCTGGCGCTTGATTTCTTCCTTTTCCTCATCTGTCATCTTAGTAATATCAAGTTCAAGACCGTATGTACCGAAATAAGCTACATTTCCTCTTGTCTTCAAGGGTGTAACGCGGGCATTCTGGTGGTTAGGACATACGGAAACGTGTGCGCCCATAGTGCGAACGGGATATGCAAATGAGGTACCGTACTGAATCTTAAGACGGTCTATAGCGTCGGAGTTATCACTTGTCCACACCTGAGGCATATAGTAAAGCATACCGCAGTCAAAGCGTCCGCCACCGCCTGAACAGCTCTCAAACAATATGTGAGGGAATTTAGTTGTGATTCTTTCAAGAAGATCATAAAGTCCAAGCATATAGCGATGATATACCTCTCCCTGCTTTTCGGCGGGCAATGCAACGCTGTAAAGGTCGGAAATGTGTCTGTTAAAGTCCCATTTTACATAGGAAATATTTGCATTTTCAAGTACCTTACAAAGCTGCTCGTAAATATTATCACAAACCTCCTTGCGAGAATAGTCAAGAATGTACTGCCATCTTGAAACCTGGGGCTCTCTGCCCGGAATCTTGAAGGCGTAGTCAGGGTGCGCCTTATAAAGCTCACTTACTGAGGAGATACATTCGGGCTCAAACCATATACCGAACTTAAGTCCCTCGTTGTTTACTCTTTCGGCAAGGCTCTTAAGGGTGCCCTGAAGCTTTTCCTCATTAGGGAACCAGTCACCAAGTGATGTTGTATCGTTGTTTCTGTTGCCAAACCAACCGTCGTCCATAACTAAAAGCTCAACACCAATCTTAGCCGCATCGCGCGCCATAGAAACGAGCTTATCTGCGTTAAAATCAAAATACGTTGCTTCCCAATTGTTAATAAGAACGGGTCTTTCTGCATACTTATATTCGCCTCTGCAAAGATTATTTCTAATAGCCTTATGGAAGCAATTTGACATCTTGCCAAAGCCCGCATCACTATAAACCATTGCAACCTCGGGTGTACAGAATACATCCCCTGCGGGTACCTCGTAATTAAAGTTTTCGGGATTGATACCGACTATAACTCTGGTCTTGTCCATATGGTCCATTTCAGCGCTGATCATAAAGTTACCACTGTAAACGAGAGCCATACCCCAAGCATTGCCGTAATCCTCGTTTGTTTCTCTGTCTGCAATTATAACAAACGGGTTTTGCATATGGCTAGAAGCACCACGTACACTTTCCACGGTTAATCTGGAATGATTTATATTAGCACGCTCATACATTCTTTCTCTTGTATGTCTTCCATAGAAGCTTACCATATCGTATCTGCCGTTAGGAAGGTCGAGAGTTGCGCTCAAGGCTCTTTCAAGCTTAATAGATTTGTCAGATTTATTTTCGATTCTTACCGCTCTTGTAATAAGGTCATATTCCTCCAAGATACCGTAATACATATGGAAATAAATATCGTAAAGGCTATCCTTGAGGGTGATTACAAGAGTTTCTCCCTCTTCTCCGTAGAATGCAGGAAGTCCGGGAATGGAATATTTACCTTTTATTACCTCTGCACTGTAAAATCTTGGATCAGCCGCCAAGCTGCCGTCGTTGTTGCGGAGAGCAAGGGCGTTTATCCTGAACTCACCAAGGCCGCACACAGAAAGCTCAAGGGGGGCGTGATTATTTGAATAGTTGACACGGTCTATAGGATTTGGAGAGAAGGATACAACACCGAGCCAAGCGGAATAAGAAAGATCAACGTATTCCATCTTCTTGCCGTAGTAAATGTGCTGTAAAACTCCAAAATCATCTACCTTCATCTGATACATAGTATTTTTTGTATACAGGGTAAAGGTTTTATCCTGTTTATTTTCAAAAATAGCCATATAAAGCTCCTTTACTTTTTTTCTTTATTTTACCATATATTCGTATTTATTTCAACACCTTCAATACTAAATCTTATTTAAATATAAAAAAATCACCGACCGAAGTCGGTGATTTTTATTATTAAGCGAATTGACTAATTAAGCCTCAGTGTATGCGCCCCAAGCCTCGTTCCAAGCCTTGATTGTTTCAAGAGCTGCGGGAGACTTTTCAGCATAGAACTGCTCGAAGTTGTTCTGGCCGTTAGCGTATGTATCGCCAAGACCGATAAGTGAACCCCAGCCTACTGCTTCGCCTGCATCGTATGTAACGTTGGGGAAGATGTAGTCTGTGAACATTTCGATTTCTTCTTCGCCGTCTACCTGAGCTCTCTTACCATTGAGGTAAGCGTCTGTGATGTATTCATCACCTGTCCAAGCAAGAACGTCCATGAAGTAATCAGACATATCTCTGTTCTGTGTGATCTTAGGAACACAAACAGCTACAGACATCTGGTTGGAACAAGGAGCATAGTATCTGCCCTGTTCAACGTTGAGCATCGGGAAGGGAACTACGCCGATGTTACCAGCTTCTGCGTGGTATGTGTGCTGTACAACCTCATTGTAGAACAAGAGTCTGCCGTCCTTAAGAGCAACAGCAGCATCAGAACCCCAAGAGCCGCCCCATGTAGCGTTAGCCCAGTTGGATGTGCTTGCAGAAAGGATAGCTGTGATAACGTCGTCAACCTTGTCATCGTTAAGAGAAAGGATCCATTCGCCTGTGGAAGCGTCGATACCAGCTCTTGTAATGCCGAAGTACTGGAAGTATCTGTCAAGAGATGTGAGGGACAAGCCGAATGTGTCAGTATCGTTCTTGATACCGTCGCCATCGTCTGCGTATCTGCTGTTAGCAAGAGCAACGAGTTCGTTGTATGTCCACTTGCCATCCTTTACCATCTTGTAAAGGTCAGCTGTAGCCTTTGCATCACCAAGAAGTGTCTTGTTGAAGTAAAGGATGGAAGCTGTTTCCTTGTCAAGGTTGGAGAAACCACCAGTTACGAAGAATGTGTGGCCCTTAGCTGTAAATGTCTTTACAGACAAGTCATTGTAGTACTTGTTGCCAAAGTCGATGTAATCTCTGCCAGCGAGGTCATATACATAACCACCAGCTACGATGGACTGAACGTTCATCATACGAGGAGCAGCAAGGTCAAAGTTGATGTTGCCAGCAAGTGTAGCCTTTTCAAGCTCGCCTGTCATACCAGCCTTTGTTGTGTTCATCCAGTTAACCTTAACACCGTATGTGTTTTCGATGAACTCGTTACGGTCAAGAACTGCCTTAGCGATGTCTGCGCCGAAGTTAGCGTCGCTTTCATAGTTGATGAATACTTCCATCATTGCCCAAGGAGCACCTGTAGCGTACCATGTGGAGCATGCTACGTTAAGTGTCTTGCCTGCCCAATCCTTCTTAACATCAGTCTTGGAAGACCATGTTGTGGGTTTGGGAGCTTCTGTTGTGGGAGCTTCTGTTGTTCCAGTAGGAGCCTGTGTTGTAGGAGCCTCTGTTGTAGGAGCCTGTGTTGTGGGAGCTTCTGTTGTAGGAGCTTCTGTTGTAGGAGCTTCTGTTGTAGGAGCCTCTGTTGTTGTTGTTTCATCATTGCCGCCGCAAGCTACAACGAAAGGAACAAGCATCAACACTACGAGAATAAGTGCGAAAATCTTTTTCACGGTAAAAACCTCCTTAATAATATTTTGTGCTAGGATTTCGCTATACACATTATACTAAATGTTGCACAAAAAAGCAATATGTTTTTGAAAAATTTTTTCATATTTTACGAGAAAATTTAACTTTTTTTTGGATTTTTTTATAAAATGTTGACATAGTATACTTTTTATTACATTTTTTTCCATTTTTTCTTTTGCGGTAACACCCCTTTTTTATTTTATTTCACCCAAATCCATACTCTATTCTTATAATAAATGAAGACAGTTTAAAATGTCTTTGCTTTTGTCAATTTTTTCATTACTGTTTTATTTAAAAATCGCTCTCCCGTATACCAATATAGTCTTTATATATGAAGGAAAAAATACGACCGAGGAATATCGTCCTCAGTCGTATTTTTATATCCTGCTATTTTAATAGTAATATTAGTATGCTTTGCCCCAATAAACAAGCTTGTCTGTTTTCTTTCCACAACAGATACAGGTGCCTTCCTCGCCCTGCTCACCAAAGGGTAAGCAACGGGACGTAACGTCAGCAAGCTCCTTAAGCTTAAGCTCACATTCAAGATCACCGCACCAATGGGCTCTGATATATCCCGATTTGTTCTTTGCAGTTTCGATAAACGCATCGAGCTCTGTTTCAGTATAGGTTTTGTTCTTTCTGTTTTCAAGAGCCTTGTTGAACAAGCCCTCCGTAATGCTTGCAAGCGCCTCGGGGATCACCTTATCAAGCTCGTCAAGTGAAACGAATATCTTTTCTCTGTTATCACGGCGAACCAATACGCACTGGTTGTTTTCAATATCGCGAGGTCCAATTTCAAGACGAAGTGGAACTCCCTTCATCTCATATTCGGAATACTTCCATCCGGGAGAGTTGTCGGAGATGTCAAGCTTAGCTCTGCTATAAGCGGATATCTTTTCGTACACCTCTGTCGCCTTTTCTATAACGCCGGGCTTGTGCTGAGCGCAGGGAATTACAACGACCTGTACGGGAGCAACTGCGGGAGGAAGAACCAATCCGTTATCGTCACCGTGTGTCATAATGATAGCGCCGATGATACGCGTTGATACGCCCCATGATGTCTGGTGACAGTATTTAAGAGTATTATCCTTATCAAGATACTTGATATCAAACGCCTTTGCAAAACCATCGCCAAAGTTGTGGGAGGTACCACCCTGAAGCGCCTTACCGTCGTGCATAAGAGCCTCTACTGTGTAGGTAGCCTTTGCGCCTGCAAATTTTTCCTTATCGGTCTTTCTTCCTTTAAGAACAGGAATACCGAGATCCTTTTCAAAGAAATCGGCGTACACGTTAAGCATTGTAAGCGTTTCGTTTTCTGCGTCCTCTGCTGTTGCGTGCATTGTATGACCTTCCTGCCACAAAAATTCACGGCTACGGAGGAAGGGGCGGGTCGTCTTTTCCCATCTTACAACGCTACACCACTGATTGTAAAGCTTGGGAAGGTCTCTGTATGACTTAATAATATTAGCATAATGCTCACAGAAAAGGGTTTCAGAAGTGGGACGTACACAAAGCTTTTCGCTCAAGCGTTCACTACCGCCGTGAGTTACCCAAGCAACCTCAGGAGCAAAGCCTTCCACGTGATCCTTTTCCTTATTAAGAAGTGATTCGGGAATGAACATAGGCATATAAATGTTTTCTACGCCTGTTGCCTTAAAACGTGCATCCATAAGCTTCTGGATGTTTTCCCAAATCGCATATCCGTAGGGACGGATGATCATACAGCCCTTAACGCTTGAATAGTCGATAAGGTCTGCCTTTTTTACAATGTCGGTATACCATTTAGCAAAGTCCTCATCCATTGAGGTGATCTGCTCTACCATTTTTTTGTCTTTTGCCATTTTGAACCTCTTTTGATATATAATGAATAAATTTTTCTTAATACATACTAACCGTCAGGCAGCATAGCTTCCTGACGATTAGTTTACATATTTATTATATCAGCCCTCGTAAGGGAGTCCTGCGATCTCAAATCTGGGAGTTACGCTCTCAAATACTGTAACCTCAGGAATCTTTTCTGTCTGGATATGTCCAACGAAAGGAGTGGGAGCGGCTGTATCGGAATAAACCTCAAGCTCAAGTATAGTAGGCATATAGATGCTTGTGTTAGTAAGGGAAATTCTTACGTCCGTCGTCTTTACGGGAGTTACCTCGTATACAGTGCGATAATCTCTGTCCTTTGCACAGGTATAACCGTCACCGATCTTTACGTACTCACCGTTTACAAGAGCTTGTATCTCAAACTTATTACCTACACCCGCAAGGTTACCGATATCGTTGGAATAAACGACTACCTTGTTTACGGTGTATTCAGCATCAAGCTTTACTCCGCAATGAATCTCAACACCTGCGCTATATTCCTCAAGCTTGGGAATCCACGCACTTGCCTGCTTGAATTTCTTACCGTCGTTGATATAAGTATCGTATGAAAGTGAAGGATAGTTGGAGTTGGAGTAGGAAGTACCGAGAACTGCAAGGTTGCCGTTAGCGGCGGATGATTTTTGGAACACTGAAAATCTTTCGTCAAGGGCAAAGGTCTTCATGCCAATAACGTTGGCAGAAAGCTCCTTAATAGAAGGAAGCACCTTATCAGTAGCAGCGTAGGTCACCTTGATTTCGCTTATCTGCTTTGCTGCAAATTTGAATTCCTTGGTGTTGGATCTAACGTTTGAGCTACCAAGAACTACCCACTCACCATCAACGAGTCCGCTTACGGTAAATGCGCAATTTACATCCGTAATTCCGTGGTCTACTATAATTTTGTCTATATTATAGACCTTTCCGTACACAATGTCAATAGTTGTTTTATCATTTTTGCTAAAACCTGATTCAAGCTTTGTATAGCTGGAAATATCACCGGAATAGTTAACTGTGTTTACGGTAATACCCTTGATGTCGGGAGCCTTGGAGTTGTCACCGTAAATGATTCTGATCTCGTCTGTTTCAGCATATACGGCATGAACGAAGGAGCTTTCGCTAAGCTTATCCTCAGTATGAATGGTCTGCCAGATACCGCCTACAAATGCCTGTATGAAATATTTCATCTCTGCGGTGGTGTCGGCAAAATCTATTTTGATCTCGTTTACTGTCTGTTTTTGATTAAACTTGATACCTGCGTTCTTAGTTCCGTCCTCGCTCTTTACTGCGGATGCGGTAACACCGTCCTTGATAAAGCCCGCTATAGAGCTTACTATGTTAGCGGAAATTTCATTAAGCTGAGGCATCTTATCAGCGGCGAAGGCGCCTGTAAATACCAATCTGATTTCAGAGGTCTGAACAGGAGTTACTGAATAAGTATGCTCCTGTGCGGCGTAGGTTGCGCCCTCGGGCAATGCAACATAGCAATCCTTTAAGTTACCGCTTGCAATCTGCTTCCAGGTTCCGTTTACAAGGGCTTCTATCTTGTATGGCGCACTGAAATCAGCATTTTCAAAAAGGAGATATACGTTGTCAATGGTATACGTCTTATCAAATCTGACACCGTATGTCTGACCTGCAGTTGTATCACTGGGAGTCCAGCCGGTCGTTATATCATCGTCAATTGAAAGATAAGGATACTTATTTAACTTTGAGCTTGTTGCATAAGGATAGGAATTGGAGGTAGCGTCTGTAGAATACAACGCTCCCTCAGGAAGCTCAATACTGGGTATTTCACCCTGCTCACCGTATACTCTTACCTCGTAAATGTATGGGAACACCAATGACTCATCGCCCTGATAGTTCTTTGCAAACTCGTCTATGGAAATTCTGATATTGTTAGTAGTTACAACCGTTTCGAGAATGATGGTATAGAAAGAAGCGATATGGTAGTTGCCCGTATCATTCTTCATAGCTTCATCATAATCCTTATAAT
>JAEIGA010017658.1_pt1 | contig 10870 bp, 29 predicted proteins | sample 9270691 | NCBI WGS metagenome assembly JAEIGA01 (sample SAMN17057246, study PRJNA624740) | gut metagenome | biome: biome; isolation source: fecal sample | host: Bos grunniens | place: China: Xizang | collected 2019 | reverse complement strand
CAATATACACAAGGGAATTCAATTCAATGATGCTGCACAAACTCCTGAAATCGGATCCTTGCACCTGGTTATCACCAGGTTTACGATCCTTATTCAGGATAGCGCAGCATAATATGATACTGTTAAAGAAAGCTTACGGATTCATGAGTGTATATAAAATATAAGGAGGAGAATATGATATTTAAACATATGTCACTTAAAGAAGCTAAGGAGTTTTATGAAAAACTCAAAGAAGAAAGCAAGGAAAACCCAAGTACAATATTAAAAATTGCAATGGAAGACATCTGGTTTTTTACAGATGGATTACAGAAAGATTATTGAGGAGGAATATTAATATGGAAAATAATGTAGCATTTAGTAAGTACAAACTATTAGCGATAGATATATATGAGTGGTGCAAGAAGCACGATTTGTGGGGAGATAATACCATCTACTTTGATGGAAAGGCGTGGTCCAATAGTGAAACTTGGGCCGGAGAAAAGGGCAAGAAGATTGCCGAGGATTTGTATGAGTATGAAGAGAAAAATCCAAGAGATTATTTCGAGTATGCAAATCCCAAGACCCTGAGTATGAGTTTCGAGGGAAGTTTGACTTATGTTTTGAATGGATATACAAGTCGTTCTTGGAAACTGGAAGAGGAATTTAGTAAGTTGTTTAAGAAGTATGCGCTTTATTATGAACTAGGGCACTCTTGGAATCTGAGTGCATATGAAATTTAAGGAGGTTTGATATGAAATTTACCAACGACTTTACAACAATCAGTGCAAAAAATCGTATATCAATTATGGAAGCAATTCGAAACGATCTCGGTGCAGATACGGTGTTTATCTGCAAGGACAGTAATCATCCAGATGATGATTATCTATACTTGTACATTGCACAGGTAAAAGACGGTTATATCACAGGTCTTGCCAATACAAGTCGTCCAGGTTATGTCGGACTTTACGAGAACCATTATAACATCTCGTTCAAGAGAGCGTTGGAAATTCTTGCGGACAAAATTCATGACTGCAATAAGGAGGTATATTAAATGGAAAGAGATAAAAATAAATTATGGGTTTGTGAACATTGCCTATGGGCAATTGAAAGCAGAGAGGGTAATCAAGCAACACTGAGACATTCTGTGGACGAGGATGATGATGTCGAGTCTGAGTGTGATTGGTGTGGCGGGAACGGATTTGATACTTTATATGAATTAGTTTAAGGAGGAAAAGAAGATGATTGATAAAAGAATTGAATTTGATGAGGCTTGGAATAAAGATGATGGAGAAACGGTACTATACTTTACTGCACCGAAAGAGTTAATTTTAGGTGATTATCCAGAAGCGGTATCTATAGAGATTAGTATTGAGTTTCCTACTGACCACGCAGAAGCTGAGTATGCAACCGTTGAAATCTCGCCTACAAGATATGTAGAAGAAGATGATGGGTACGAAGATTATGATTGGCGTGAGATTATTATTCCGAACGAAGAAATTAATGCACTGATTGAACTTGCAAGAAAAGCTGGCTGGTCAGAAGAACAGGAGATAGAGTAATGATACAGATTACTGAAAAGGATTTTGAAGCAATTAAAAAGGAACTAAGTCGTGCTTATGATGGGCTTGTAGAGTATGCGGAAACGCTGGAAGACACAAGTACGTGTTCGGAGCATTTAGATAATATAGACGAAATTCTTAATAAATATAAGATAGAAAAGGCGGAGGAATAAATTATGGGATGGACTAGTTATCGTGCAACACATTATAAATGGGTAGGAAAAGGATCTAAACGCAGCTACGTAGTAGATAGAAAGGCAGAATGCGACGCATATTTTTTAGAGGGTTTGAACAGGGGTTATTATAATGTACTGAAATCCTCGATATCAGGTAGTACTTATTACGCTGCAGTGCAGCATTTAAAAAGATATGTCGGTAAAGATGAAAATGATGAAAGTCAGTACGAAGATATTCCTGAGAATGAGAGAACGACTTTTGCAGTCGTTTTCTTAACATCTACAAACAGCAAAGACTATTTTAACTTCTCGTATAAGGATATGAGCGAATGCTCTGGTCCATACCAATATGATTGTCCTAAGGGAATTCTCGATTTGCTTTCCCCTACGGACAATAAATATGCACTCGAATGGAGGAAGGCGTGTTACGAAAATATTGCCAAAAAGAAGAATCCAAATTCTCTGGTTAAATTGCCAGAAGGCACTATTATTAAAGTTAAATTGCCATTTAATACTCAAAGATATAGCGAGGGAACAGAGGTTACTCTTACAAAAATAAAATGGGGAAAGCGATACAAATGGTTTGCAAGTGGTTGCTATTTTACACAAAGATTGATGAAGTCCCTTGAAGGGTGCTATGAAATAATTGAAAGAGGTGAAGCGTCATGAAACGTTCAAAAGGCGATGTAATGTATACAGTTCCAAATAAGAAAAAACCTATTGCATATAGCACTGTGGCAACGCAAGATTTAATTGTGATACTGGCACAGGATTATGAAACCATTACTGATGTATATAATGCTATCAACTATGACCAAGATGCCAAAGATGTGTTGAAGAAATATATTGATCTTGGCTATGGTGATGTTGTTGCAAGAGAATGGTTTAGATAAGGAGGAGTAATTATGTATGAATTAAAAGTACGTTGTAATAATTGTGAGTCAATTTATTACGAAGATTTTCTTATAGCGCATCAGAATGGTGATGATGAAATATGTCCGGTGTGTAATAAAATTGGGTGTATTATGAACCTACCAAAAGAAGAATTTCCAGAATTATATTAACCGAGGAGGAATCAATATGAAAATTTATAGAGATGGAAAAGAATTTGAGCTTACTTTTAACGAAATGATGAATGTCTACGAGGAATACAAACTCGATTGTATGATTGACGACGTTAAGGGCGTTTATGAGCAGGGAGAGTATGATGTAGATCTATCTGACGAGCAGATTAAAGAGGCGGCAGAGCAAGCCCTGCATAATCTTGGCAAGAATGACGACTATTATGAGTCGTATTGGATGAGTGTTGAATATACACTTGATAATTATATCGACAATTTACCCGTTGATGAAGAGGAGGAAATATGATATACCGAAAGAAAACTTACAAAGATGTGACAGACCCACGGATTTGGGAAATTTGGGAAGAAGTAAAGGACGAAGCAAGATGCTTATATCCGCAGTATTTTGAACACTGCGACCCTGAACTGTATCACGATAGTTCGTATAGTCATCTTGGACTCTGTGCAACCTCTTTTAGCAACCCATCAGAGAGAAATATAGATAAAATTAGGCATTCAAGATGTATTATCACTCTTAGCACAAACTGCGGTCAAGATTATGATTGTATTCGTAGAGTATTATGTCACGAGGTCGGACACTTTGTTTCACCAAAAGAACATCACGGTTATCTGTGGAAAGTGAGGGCAGATAAAATTGGAAAGCGTTGGGGTTATGAAGCAAGTAGATTGACCGACAATGAGACATTTCATAATGCGGCTCAGCAAGCAAGAGCAGAAGCAAATAAATGCAATCCATATAAGTATAGATTGTATTGTCCGGACTGTGGCGCAGAATGGAAGTATAAAACAAATTGCGATGCGGTGCGTAGAGCAGATAAGTATCGTTGTAGTAAATGTAAAACGAATTTGAAATCAGAAAAGATTTAGGAGGTTATTATGAAAAAGCAAAACAAATGGGAAGAATTATTTGAACAGTTTATGGAGCTAACGGAGTTTACACTAATTAAATATAAAGATGGTTGGGGTGTGATTGATAGACAGGGCGCGAACCTTGGCGACATTCAGAGTGATAGGTTTGAAAATGCGGCAGACATATTTGACAGAATGGACACATATATCAATGACTATTTCTTTAATGACCTTGAAGAAGAACTTGAGGCATACAATGTAGACTTGGAGGGACGTGAAGTTCCTTGGAGTGCATATGAATGGCTTGCGTTGAGAGGTGATATGGAGTTTTACAAAAAGAATAAAAAGTATTTCGATGAACATTCTTTTGAGTTTGATGTTCTTGATGTGATGGTAAATCATGAAGATGAAATTAATTTAGAAAATATTTATTATGAGGAGGGCGATGAATAATGAATAAGAAAGCAAATATGGCATATTGGGATGCGATTGATGCATTAACAGAGGAATATGTAAGGAAGCTTGTGGAGTATAACACTACAAAAGATAGTTTGTATGGTTATGAATACACAGAGGAAGATATCGAGGAGATGGACGATGAAGAGCGTGAAGAGGCAAGAGAGCAAGGTGTTATGGAGGTTGCCAAGGATATTACTGGGTTTGCAGTGAAGTTGCTTGAAGATCATTATGGAGCGAACTTCCCTTATGTGGATGAAAATTATTAAGGAGGATTAAACAAATGAAAAAGTTTAAGGTTTATGGCAATGTAAATGTTGTTGTTACAAAAGAAGTGTGGGCAAACACCGCAGAAGAAGCCATGGAAAGGGCAAGCGAGAAGCTTTCGTGTTTAACTGCATATTGTGGCAATGGCGGCTATGATAAGCTGGTCGGAGTTCAACATAGCGACGAGTCCGTTGATATTTTCGATAATATTGTATATGACGACGTTGAGGAAATTGAAGACGACCCCGATTACTTTGAGTGTCCCGACTGTGACGAAAAGTGCGAGCGCAGAGAGGATATCCACGGAGTTGGATATTGGTATTGCGATGTTTGTTGTCAGTCATATAATGATGATGGCGAGGTAATTTATCCCGAAGAAGAGGAGGATGAATAAGAAATGAATAAATATTCAGTGACGCCAACATTCAAATTTAGCGATGAGGATATGCTCGATATCATTAGTTCCGCAACTTCTGATATTGGTTATTGGGGTGGAGTTCATGATAGTAACGAGTATTATGAAGCTAAGGACGAACTTAGCAAAGAAGACCGCACATACGAAGATATTTTGTATCACATGTTAAAGAAGGGCGACGCAATATTGATGTATGATGTCGAAGACGAGTCCGAGACATGGGATTTGACGCTCGACAAGTTGCTTAATGGCATTAAACTGACCATTGAAAACAAATACTGGGATGGCGATATAGATACAATCGATGGTGAGGTCGGAGATATTATCTTCCAGTATGCCCTATTTGATGAAATTGTATTTGGCTAATACACAACAAAATGATTTAATTACAAAGGAGAAAATTATTATGACACAGAAAAATATTGACATGATGGATATGATTGTTAGCTTGCTTGCGAAACACAAGAAAATTTCCAAGGCGCTTAGATATGTTTATGAGAAACGTCATATCATCCTTCCCTATAATAAAAAGTGGTGTCAGATTAATGTAGTAGATTTGGGCATGAGCAACAGAACAACAAACGCATTAATGAGAGCGCATTTAACAACAATGCAGGATGTCATCGATTATTGTCAAGAATCCGCACTTAAAGATATTAAAACATTTGGTCAATCCGCAGGAGTGGAGTTGCTAGAGACAATTCTGGATGTTTGCTGGGATAATATGACCGAACAACAAAGAGTCGACTTTCTCATTGATACGGTAGAACGCAATCAGTATAATTTACGCAAAGAAATTCAGTTTTAATTAGAAATTTAATCATCCCGGGGCGATTCAACCCCGGGAGAAAGTTGAGGAATATATGTACACAGAAAGTAAGAAAGTTTTGGATAAGATTCGAGCTGATTATGGTTGCAAAGGAGAAATGATTTTCCGCACAGCAATCCAGTATATTGTTGAGTATGGACAGTGTAAATTTAATAATACCGAATGGGTTGAGGGTCAGTTAATACTTGTTGATGGCAAGCATGATGAAGCGGAAGCAGAGGGTAAATTTTTGTTTATTGGTCGTGAATTTGAGAAAGCAATTATTGAGTGTGCCAGAGAGGTTGCTAAAATTAATTCTTATGATTTACTCATATACATTCAGAAGGAAGTGTGGTTGAGTCACGAAGGTGGTATTGATTATGAAAGGGCAGTTGACTTACTTAAGGGTTGTATATCCAATATTGAGCAATGGAATGCTTGCCAATGTGATTTGACGCTGCATGAACTTGAAGATATTGGCTTTGATGACGACGAGATTGAGGCACTCGGATATGGATATTTGCTTGATGCACAGGAGGAAGAAGATGACTAAAATGCAACTTAATAAACTTATGGATAAGCACTGTATTGTACCCAGCGAGCTTGATGATGTGCTTGATTTTGTATCAGAACTATTGTTTTTGCGTAGAAAAGAACTTGAAAAGAGTGAGCCTTATGCAGTGAGAAGCATCAATGCTTTAGAGAATGCAGAGCATGAGGTTTATGATTTGATTGATTATATAAGTGAATTGGAGGAAGAGTAATGAAATATCAAATGATGACGGCTGCAGAAGCTATTGATAAATTGTTTACAATGAAAAGATTGCAGAGGTTGGCATTCACCTTTGATAATATTGATGAAGATCCAGAGATAGATCCGAGTGGATGGTATGGAATGAAGTTGACACGAATTTTTGACGAAGAGGATTATGTGTTTGCTATGGGATATTATGGTGGCGGCTCCACTGAGGTGTACGACATTTATGGAATGGTAGATAATTCTGACGACGAAGAGTGCGTGAAAGAATATTGTGCCGCAAGACTTCAGAACTTTATGAACACTTGGTGTGACTCATTTGAACCTTGCAAAAAAATATGTGTAGAAATTAATTAGCAATACAAAATGATTAAAATATGATATAATGAAGGAGAAATGCAAAATGGGAAAGAGAAATAATTATAAGTTTACACAAGAAGAAAAAATATTAAAAATTGAGGAGTTCGCTCTCCGTACTAATGAGATTTGTGCGAATAATAACAATAGAAAACTTGGAAAGGCTTGCCTTTCTGTGCCGTTTCCTGTAAGCGTTTGCAATCCGAATGCTCCATGTTTTAAGAAGTGCTATGCACAGCATGGTTGTCAAAGTTTTGCGAATGTGCAAGGCGCTTATTATAGAAATCTTAGATTGTACAGCAACAGTGCAGATGATTTCTTTGAGCAATTGCATTACAAGATTAAGTTCAGCGGACTGCCTATGGTGAGATTCTTTGACTCTGGAGATTTCCCTGATGGAGAGTTTTTAGAAAGAACAGTAGCATTGGCAAAACAGTTTCCTAATGTAAAGTTCATGGCATATACGAAGAAATATGATTTGGTGAACGATTATTTGGACAAGGGTGGTAAGCTTCCTGATAACTACAATATTTTCTTCTCTGCTTGGGATGTTCTTTGGGAAGTACCGAATCCTCATGGACTTCCGATTGCATATGTGAAATTTAAGGATGAAAGATTTACGCCTGAAATTCCGAAGAATGCATTCCATTGTCCCGGCAGAGAGACTAACTGTTCAGCTTGTGCAGTTTGTTGGAATAAGAAAGTAAAGGCAGTTTACTTTGATGAACATTAAACGATACAAAATGATTTGTGGAAGGATGGTATAAATGTTAAATGAACACGATACACAATTAGTAATGGAACACTTCTTTAGGGATTGCCAAAATTTCTGGAGAAGAACAATTAATGATGAGCGCGAGGTTTTTGAAAGGGCGCTCAACGATACGAGGAGCATTACCACGGACCCGTTTTCTCCTTGTGGGGATGGGCTGGATATGGAAACTAAAAATAAATTTATCAAGTACCGTGATCAGGACTTGGGAATGAGAGGTTAATATGAAGTATCCGTTGTTTGGAATTATCTACAATTGGAAAGGCCTAAAAGAAGAGAATTATCTTTATACAGAAGAAGAATTAAAACAGTTTGACGAGAAGCTCTATGAGGACTGTATGGCAAAGCCTGATGAATGGCACGATTCAACAAAGGCAGAATGCGGTTGGAAGACTTGGATGGGTGTTGTAATTAAAAATGAAAGGGAGTTAAAGGAATTTTTGAGCGGAGAATATAACGATACGTGCAGTGCAGAAGACGACGAAGATTGGTATTGGGAGAATATTGAGGAAAATGATTTGTATGGATGTAAGTCCACTACAATGATAAAGGCCTTAACCGAAATGAAAAGGGAGTGTTGGTAGTATGAAAAATTTAATTACAGAATATGTAAAGTATGAAGACATTGATTTGGTTGATAAATTAGATAATATGTATTGCTCAGAAATTTCAGAAGAGATTTTTGAAAAGTGCATGGAGAAAGAAACATTCAAAAAGATTGAAGAAAAAGTATGGGAGCTAATGAACGATAAGGATTCTAAGTTTTCAAACGCCGAATATTATGATGATTTCTTTGATGGAGATGCGTCAGATGATGAACATTACGTTTGGACATCATGCTTATATAATTGTGATTTGTTATATATGACAGCAATTGCGCATGTATTAGGTTTGGCAATTCCTAAATTTAGTTGGGAAGTTTGGATTTTCGGCATGTAAGAGGATTGATAAGGAGGATTGATATGGTAGGAATATTAATTAAACAACCAAATGAAAAATATTGCATAGTTGACTATGCCGGAGAGGTAAGACATTACAATCTCACAGAACAAGATATTATTAATATGTACATTGAAGACGCTAGGGCGCATATCGGGGCCGCAGAGCATTATGGAAATCTTATTGCAAAAACAGTTGTTTCTGGATATAACGAGAAGACAAAAGTTATTTCTAATAACGTATTGCAAACAATGGGGTTCGATAAAACATATGATGAACTTGTAAAATTTGTACCACGCAAACCCATTAATACACAGTACGCTTCTTGTGATTTCGCAACATATGGTAAATGTCCTAATTGTGGTGGAAGTGTACGAGACGGTATGGGCGGTAAGGACGACAAGTGTAACAAGTGCGGTCAATTGTTAAAGTGGTAAGGCGTATAAGAAGACTTGTAAAGGAAGGTAAATAATATGGTAGACTGGTTTGGAAGATGGTTTGAAGAAAAGGATTATTCAACTTATCCAAAAGAGAAGTGGTGTAATTATGACCATATGGCTGTTTGGATTAGAGAGCAAGGTTATGAACCGCAGACCACAATGAATAATTTGATTGACATGATTTTCTTGCATTACGAAGGCGAGTGCGAAGAGATGGATAAGGAGTTTGATATCGAAGACTGTATGGAATACGTCAGGGATAGTGGCGGACTTCGAGAGTTTGATTATGAACCATAAGGAGGTTAATTATGATACAGAATTATACACCGGCGCAATACAGAACAATTATAGAATACACAAAAGTATTTGATGATGGCCATAGAAATGGTTTTGGTTTTCCGTGTGATGAAAATGGAAAAGTATTTGACGATCTTAATTCTGATGCGCTCAAAAACTACAAATGGTGTTTGAATAATCCAGATAAGTTTGTGCGCTTTAATAAAGTTGTTAAGGATTCTTGGATTGTAAGGGACGATGCACATGGCACTTGTCATTGTGGAAATGAGGTGTATTTGTATGATGAATATTATGGAGCCTGTCAATGCGGCAAGTGTGGACAGTGGTATAATTTGTCTGGACAAGAACTGTTGCCGCCAGAAGATTGGCAAGATAATTTGGATGATGATTATTAAAAGGAGGTTGCATAATGAAGCTTAAAGAGCTAAAACGTGGCGAATACTTTACAAGAAAACCGATGCACGAGCAAGAAGCAAAGCCATCGCAGGTTTATATTAAAGAAGACTATGACCGAAGTACGAAGAAATATTGGTGTCAGAAATGGGATGATATTTCCAAGGGAATAGAACTTAAGGGCGATACTGAGGTGTATACGGATTTTATATTTTAAGGAGGTAGATAATGGAGTTAGAATTTGTACCGGTTAAAAATCAGAAGTTTGATATTGGGCGGACTATTAATCCATTCAATTGTGATTGCGAAAAGTGCAACTTTATGAATTGTCCGAAACACAATTATGCGGTTAAGATGACTCGTAAGAAATATGATATTTCGGTGTTCTGGGATGAATGGAAAGATAAAATCTTGGAGTTGAACAAACCGCAGAAATGGCAATATAGTTTTCACGGTAAGTATACATTCAAGATGACGTGGGACATGATTAATGATTTCTTTGATTTCCTTTGTTTCAGTTTTCCCAAGGGTACGTACTGGTATCCGACTAGTCCAGAGACGTGGGGCGGAGAGATTGGAGATTGTGTTTATCAAGAGATTTCTCTTATAAAGCTGTCAAGATCGGGAAACGAAATTACTCTTGGTAATATTGATATTGGAAGACATTATATTATGGATTACGACTTGAGCGACAGGCAGTATGCTTTGGCAGAAAAGATCGTAAAGGAACTTCAGTGGCTTAAGGAAAAGGTATTTGAGTATTATCAGGAACGAGATAAAGATTGGAAGATTGGATGGCTTTCATTGGAAGGTAGACATTATCCATGTAATCATTGCGAGCATGTTACTCTTGCACATCATCTTGGTGGTGGAGAATTAACATTAGAGTCAGAGGGCTGGGTTAAAGTTGCGTTACACGAGGATTTTGGATATTTTCAACATTATAGACCGGGTCTTTCTGCAGAGCAAAGGAATTGGTTGTCATTGAATGGATATGTAGTGGAAGATTAAAGGAGGACTGAATATGGACATTGTAATGGCAGTAGAAGAGCTTGGTTTTGATGGTGGCATTAGTTTAGGCAGATGTTCAAGAAGTACGGTATATCGTTGGACCAAGGCGATTAATGAATACTTGGAAAGAGATGGGTATGAGTGGCGCGTCAAGGCAGACTATAAGAATTGTTATATTGATATTATAGGATGGAAGGAGAATTAAAATATAGTATATTTGTAGAAAATAGTATATAATATTATCATCAAGGAGGAGTTTATAATGGAAAATAAAATTATTGAATTAACTCAAAGCGAAGAAGGGAATCGTTGT
>JAEIGA010017657.1_pt1 | contig 10870 bp, 4 predicted proteins | sample 9270691 | NCBI WGS metagenome assembly JAEIGA01 (sample SAMN17057246, study PRJNA624740) | gut metagenome | biome: biome; isolation source: fecal sample | host: Bos grunniens | place: China: Xizang | collected 2019 | reverse complement strand
CTGAGGCAACGTAAAATCCATCGCGCTCGATCATAAGTCTTTCACCCCAGCCGTTGAAATCTCCGGTTACAGCCCATGGTGCATATTCCACAACCTTGTACTCAGCTGTAAGAATATCTCCGCCATGCTCCAGTATATACATGGTCTTCAAGTCAGTAGACACATATATATCATAATCTCCGGCAGTCTCGGCCGTGATGTTGCCACCATCCTTCTGGATGTCGCAGTAGTATCCCGGACCAGTGAGAAGCTCCGCTCCCCTGTTGTCGTTCCATCCGTAAAGGTAACGCACCTTGAACTGGTCTCCAGCCTCAAGCGCAACCTTCTCTGCCTTATAGAACTGTACGGTCTTTTCATCCATCTGGACTGCCACCGTGTACATCCAGACATCAGCCAGCGTGCCTTCCGCACCCCACTCATTGAAGGATCCGCAGAGTGACCAGTCGGAGGCGCCTTCCGGACGAAGAGGTGACTTGCCGGATGTAGGGGTCTTTCCAGGAGTCATGAACCAGCAGCATCCGTTCGTAGGATTCAGATATATGTCATAGGTTCCGGACTTTGCAATTATGATATCAGAACCGTCACGTACCTGCCATGTAGGTTTGTCAATCTCGAATCCGCCTCCCTTGAACACTATGGCGGAAGCGCCGTCCTTGCGGAAGATGAAATCGTAGTCATACTCCAGATAGACGTCCTTCGCCACCCACCAGCATTCTCCGTCATACTCCATAGGGACGTCACCCTTCCAGTTGTTCATATAGCCGCAGATACCCCAGCCTTTATATACGTCAACTGTTGCTCCCGAGCCTTCCTCGGTACCGTATTTCTCCATATCGAACTCGTATGTGACGGCGCCCCAGTTGTTCATGTTCACATAAAGGCGGTAGTTTCCCGGTTCCACAGCCACAGATACCTCGTTCACAGCCTCTCCATCGGCCAGAGTGAGAAGCCCTTCCGTTCCAGCCTCATCAGCACCGAGCTCAAGATTCTTTTCGCCCTTAAGAACCACCTTGAACCTGGAATCTGCTGTCACAGTAACGTCTGCATAGAAATACTGGGCGTGCTTAGGAGAATGAAAATCAAGACCAATCTCCTTGCCGTCAAAGACTACTGCAGCCTCATCGAAAGCAGCCTCCATAGTAAGCATACCGGACTCCGTGTTCATCGTGAAATGATAGAAACGGTTCATCTCGGAATATCTCATGCAGTTTCCTCCGGCAGTCGCGAATTCCACCTCAGGCAGGTTCTTCTCCAGAGTTCCGGCTGCCACCTTGTCCTGATACTCCTCATCCCAGGCCTCCGGCTCGGACCACTCCGAGTTCCAGTTGGCTTCAGGTGTGAGTTTGAATCCCTGGAAGGTACTTGTCATCCACTCCTCTCCGAAGTCGATGACAGCCTGGTACTTAACTCCCGTTTCATCAAAATCATAGAGCAGCTGCGCCTGAAGATGGTTCCAGTCACAGAAGCTGCCGATGAAATGAAGGTTAGGGAACTGCTTTGCAGCATTTGTAGGAACTATGATCACAGGGACAGGCTCCGAATAGAACTTCCTCACGCCCACAGACGCGCTAAGGCAGAAATTGACCTTTACAGGCTCTGCAGGAACGGCTCCGAGATTAACGACCAAAGCATAGTTGATGTCCTCGTATTTCACAGTTGCTGTGGTTGTGTTCACTCCGCCACCTACGGCCACTTTCAGAGAGTCTGAAGTGTAGAGTTCCACAGAGTAGTTGAACTGGGCACCGAATCCCAGATGCGCAGCATCCCAGGTGAAGGTGATCTCCTCCGACTGGTTGGCCGCAGTAATGGTAATGGCTTCCGGCTCCTTCGGGAATCCGGGATCGTGAAGAACCGGAACGATCACCATATCAGGATCGATCTGAGCCATTTCCTCACGGACGCAACCGACAGCCATTCCCAGGAAGGCGGTCAGAAGCAATATATATCTTGAAAGTCTCATCATATCACTGAATTATTTTGTTGGGACAGGATAGCCATAGTTCTGATAGAGAGCATCGTTGGATGCAAGCTCTGTCGGAGGGATGGCAAACACATTCATATATTCGTCAAAGGCTCTGCCCTTGAATGCATCACTGCCCTTGTAAGGCCAGATGTATTTGTCTGAATGGAAGAGGCCGTACCTGATAAGGTCAGTGCGGCGGTGTCCCTCCCAATAGAGTTCCCTTGCGCGCTCTGCCATAAGCCAGTTTTCTGTCACGGCAGCAGCTGTAGGAGCCTCAACACCAGCTCTCTTCGACAACTCTGCAAGCTTTGGAAGAGCTGTATTGACTTCGCCCAGATGCATGCAGGCCTCGGCATATATCAGATAGATCTCACCGAGACGGATCAGAGGGAAGTCGATATCCGAATATGACTTTGTCTTGGATGTCTCGAGATATGACATTTCTGTCTCGGTAGATGGAATGTTGTTGAACTTCCAGCATGTCCATCCGTTGAGGAACTGATAGAGGTTGTCGTTGTTCATGGACTCCTTGCGTCCCTTGATCTGGAAAAGTCCGTCGGCACGCTTGTCGCCGGTCAGATAGACTCCGGTCGAATAGTTTGGAGTCGTCAGCGGACGGAAGAACTTCTCGATGAACTCCCATGGAGCCCTGAGTCCTGCCCATCCTGTGTTCACACCTGTCGGCATCGAACTGCTCGACACCTCGTCGGCTGAGAGGGACGCGAACAGGAGATATGTGGTGCCACCGTATGACCTTGTGTTCTCTGAGTCATAGTCAGCGGTGAATATCAACTCCTTGAGGGCATCCGGATTCTGGCCGTTGTCGCCGCGGAAGAGTGAAGCATAGTCGGAGCAAAGGGAATATCCCATTCCGAAAATGGTCTCGCACATAGCCTTTGCCTCTGCCCACATCGGTGTTCCCGGTGTTCCGGAAGGATCGACAGCAGATGTATATACCTCAGCATTAAGGTACAGACGGGCGAGAAGTCCGGCAACGGCTCCCTTGTCCGCACGCGGGTAATTGGAACGTACGGCAGGCATTGCACTTGTCTCGGAAAGGAGATCCTTGAGTTCGCTTTCGCAGAACGCAAACACCTCGGCACGAGGCTTCTGCGCTGGCTTGAAGCCGACTCCCAGCTGATCATCTTCGGTGGTGAAAGGAACATCACCGAAAGTATCCATCGCCATCCAGTAGAAATAAGCCCTAAGGAATCTTGCCTCTGCGCGGTAGCCTCCAATTCTGTCCGCCACATCCTGTGCCACTCCCCTTTCGGCGAGTTTGTCCGCAGTCGTCTGGCGGAGATATTCATTTGCATATGTGATTCCCTGAAGCGTGCGGACATACACAGCATACGTCGCATCGTTCTGGGCCTCCGACCATGTGTCAGTATTCAAAGCACGCACCCACGCGTCGTCCTTCCAAGCACACTTGGCCTCATCTGTTGTTGTTTCCTGCGCTGACCAGAAACCGCGAATAAGTTCCGAAGCTCCGCCGTCTGCCACTGCGAGGTCCTTGGTATCATTTGAGACGAACTGGAAATAGATCTTTGCAAGACCCTGGATATAGGTCGCCTCATCAGCTCCATACACTGTCTCCGCCACAAAGTCCGTCTTGTTCAGAGGAGTTGTATTGAGATCTCCCACGCAAGACGCGGCCAGGAGGGCAGCTGCTGATAATATTAAAATGTATCTTTTCATAAATGTCCTCCTTTAAAAGTTTACATTGATACGGAGTGAATATGTACGCGGACGAGGCCAAACCGTATTGTCAATACCGGTCTCTGCGCTGCATTCCGGATCCATTCCGCTGTATCCCGAAATCACGAATACGTTCTGGACGCTGAGGGCAAGACGGATGTCAGTCTCCCACTTGCCGATGGTCTTGAACGTATAGCCGAGATTCACGTCGTCAAGCCTGAAGAACGAAGCGTTCTCGATGAAGTAGTCCGAATATGACTGGGCACTGCTGTTAGGCTGGGTAAAGCCTGTACGCAGAACTGTCAATGCCTGGTTAGGAATATTTCCGGCACTTGTGTCGAAACTTGAAGTGGAGTGAGCGGAAGCGAAGTCATTGAAAAGATAATTGCCTGCCGTTCCGTGACCGTTGAAACCGAGGTCCCAGTTCCTGTACGAAGCCTTGAAGTTAAGACCGTAATAGAAGCTTGGAAGCGGACTCTTGTTGGTCATACGATAGTCATTGAGAGTGATTTCTCCGTCACGGTCCTGATCCACAATTGCATTCTGCACAGGGTCGCCGTTCTCGTCATATATCTGCTGAGGAGCAAAATATGTATATGGCTCATATCCCACCATATGACGGCAGATCTTGCTTCCCGTTCCTTTCTCGATGCTTCCTACCTCGACATAATAGCCCGGATCATCTGTATTGTTCAGCTTGGTGAAACGGCTGTCCTGGAAAGTACCGTTGAATCCGATCTGGACGCTCCAGTCCTTCGTCTGGACAGGAATACCGTTCACTGAGAACTCTATACCCTTGTTCCTGATGGAACCGATGTTTGTCAGCACTACGTTACCGTAGTTCGAGCCCATCGGCGTAGTCACGCTGTTGAGAAGGTCATGAGTATCACGAAGATATGCATCGAATGTTCCGTAGAGACGGTCATCGAAGAAACCGTAGTCGAAACCTACGTTATAGTTGGTTGTTGTCTCCCACTTTATATCCGGATCATATGCCGCTGGGGTAAGCCAGAATGAATGTCCTGCATCTCCCATATTATATTTATAGTAAGGATCCGAAGAAACCGAATATGTGGCAAGGTGTACATAGTCGTTGATTCCGTCCTGCTGACCTGTAACTCCGGCAGAAAGACGAAGTTTCAGAGCCGAGAGCCAGCTCACATCCTTGAGGAAGCTTTCCTCCTTCGCGTTCCATGCAAAGGCACCTGAAGGGAAGAAACCCCAACGTGTCGCAGGAGAGAACTTTGATGATCCGTCCGTACGAACGGAGAGAGTAAAGAGATATTTCGAAGCGAGAGAATAGTTAACACGGCCGTAGAAAGAGACCATATAGTTCTCGTTCTGCCACCAAAGGTAACGGGTGTCCACCGTCTCTCCTTCCTTGAGGTTAGGCTCATGAGTGTCGTTGAAATATGATATTCCACGGCTCTTCCAGTAGTTGTTCTGCCATGAATATCCGGCCATTACATCAAGATTGTGCACTCCCCAGGTCTCATTGTAGTTTGCATATGCCTCAAGCACCTGGCTGCGGGAAAGATTGTATCCCTTGCTGTACTGGCCGATCCTGAAGTTCTCTGTGTCGGAATATGCCTGGAACGAACCCGGATTCACGCCATTGAAGCTGTTGCTCTCTGTGAGGTCCATGCTGGCGCTCACGTTCAGACGGAGCGACTCGAGCCCGTGGACCTTATAGTCCACTGCAGCGCGACCGATGAAACGCAAAGAGTTAGAATTGTTGATCTGATCATAGAGCTGTGACAGAGGTCCCGCTCCGAGAAGCTTGTTCGGAGTGAAGTCCTCTCCCCTTCCTGAGCCGTAGTTCCAGAATCCGTTTGCAGTGGTATAGTCAATGCTGCCGTCTTCATTTCTGAAATACGGATCCTGAGTAGGGTCCATGAAGGCTGCTGAACCGATTGCGCCACTATTCGCATAGTTCGAATATGTATAGACTCCCTTTGCGCTGAAATCAAGGGTGAGATGCTTGTCAAGGAAGTTCGGAGACAGGTTGAAGTCGAGGGTTCCCCTGTTGTAGTCGGAAGTATTGAGGGTACCCATCTGGTACTGATATCCGAGCGACGCACGGTAAGGCATACGGTCCTTCATGTTTCCGTAGAGACTCACGCCGTGGTCTGTCACGACTCCGGTACGGAACACGAGGCTCTGCCAGTCTGTAGTCTTGTCGCTCATCTTCGTGCGCACAAGGTCGCCTACTGTGGTGCCCTCTGCATAATTGCTGAAATAATAGTCCTTCAGCTGTGCCGCACTCATCACAGGAACCTGGTTCGACACCTGCTGCACACTCACGCTTCCCGTATAAGCCACCTGAGGTCTGCTTCCCTTTCCTTTCTTTGTCGTGATGATGATGACACCATTAGAGGCACGGGAACCATAGATGGCTGCAGAAGACGCATCCTTGAGGACAGAGAACGACTCGATATCGTTTGGATTGATGGTCTCGAGAGGGTTCGACATTCCCGAGCCGGCACCGCTGGCGATAGGCACTCCGTCAATGACGATGAGAGGGTCCTTGGACGCATTCAGAGAAGCCGCGCCACGGATTCGGATTGTCGATCCTGAGCCGGGACCACCGTCTCCAGGCATCACATAAAGACCGGAAACCTTTCCCTTGAGCATGTCCTGAGTCGATACGACAGCTCCTCTGTTGAGTTCGTCGGCCTTGATTGCCGTGATGGATCCGGTCATATCTTCCTTCTTCACGCTGCCGTATCCGATCACGACCACCTCAGTAAGGAACTGAGTATCCTCACTCAGGATTACCTGAGCAGGCATCTGTGATGCAGTAAATGTCTGGGATGCATAGCCGATACAGCTGACTTCCACCAGAGCCTGCGGTCCTGATACGACAAGCATATAGTCTCCGTCAAGTCCCGTGGAGGTACCGTTAGAAGTGCCCTTCTCGATGACTGTCGCACCGATGACAGGTCCGATCTGATCTGCTATGATACCCTTGACCTCATATCCGCCTTGGGCGGATGCTGACACGCCCGCCAACACAAGAAGCACGGACGCGAATAAAGTCATGATTTTGTTCATATAGGGTCTTTTTGGTTATTATTTCGTGTCAAATCGTGTAAAATTACACAATATTAATGAGAAATGCGTCTTCCAAAGATGAAAGGCGCTTTTTTTTTGACGAACGGAGAAAATTCAGTGACAATCAAAAGTCTGTCAGCAGTTTGAACTCACCAGCCTGCAGGACTACAGCACCGGAGATGGAGGCTCCGTCATTAAAATAGTCCTTCCAGCTTCCGGAAGGGAGCGTCACATCCTTGGAGGTGGTGGAGAAATTGCCCACGACATGGAACTTCTTGCCGGCTACAGAACAGTCGATCGTCCTGATGTCACCGGACGGTTCCCATCCGAATGTTGCAGAAGAGTCAAAGAATTCCGGATTTTCCCTGCGGAAGCCGATCAGAGCGGCATAAGTGTCATGCAGCTGCTTGCGTTCCGAGACATTGAGGTACTCCCAATGCAGAGGTTTCCTTCCAGTACGTCCGTTCTGTTCAATCGATATGTCATACCCGAACTCTCCGAACTGCCAGATCATCTTAGGTCCGGGGACAGTGAGGAAGAATGCCGCATTCAGGGCCAGACGCTTCATCCTGAGCTCAAGATCATTCTTCAGGTCGGAAACCGTAGTCTGGTCATAGCCCATCCTTTCCTCGTCATGGCTTTCCATATATCCGACATACGTGCCGAACGGAATATCCTTTTCCGTATACAGACCGGAGAAATTGGATGACTTGCCTTTCGCTGCATCACGGTATGCTCCATTGAGATTTCTCCACACCTTCATTCCTTCTGCTGCCAGATCCTTGTTTTCCGGATCGCAGAAATGCTCAAGTATCACTATCGCATCTGACTTTACACTCTTTATATAGTCATTATATCCCTTGAGGATAGCAACGCGGCTCGCATCATAATTGGAAGCTGTCGACTCTGTAGATGAGGTGTTGGTGAATCCCTTTGTGAGGTCGAAACGGAAGCCATCCACCTTGTACTCAGTAAGCAGATACCCCAGGCTTCTCTTTATATGATTGACGATCACCTCGTTTTCATGGTTGATATCCTCAAACACTCCGTAAGGGTGCGGCGCCACTTCATTGAAGAATGGATTGACCTTCAACGGATACATCTTGTCGAAGGCATTGTTGCCAGTGAGATGGTTATACACCACGTCCACCAGAACCGCTATTCCCCTCTTATGGCACTCGTCAATGAACTTCTTGTACATCTCCCTTGTACCATACGCCTTGTCCATGGCGAAATAATGGTTAGGATTATATCCCCAGCTGTCGTTACCGTCGAACTCCTGTATAGGCATGAGCTCTATGGCATTGACTCCCAGCGTCTCAAGATAATCCAGTTTCGCCAGCGCTCCGGCAAGGTTTCCTTCCTTGCCTCCATTTTCAGTGAAATCACGAAGGAGCAGTTCGTATATGATAAGGTCGTTCCTGTCCTCCACCTTGAAGTCTCCGACTTCCCACGAGTATGAAGGCCTTCCTATCTCGAATGCCGATACATAGCCGCTGGCACCGGATGGATACGGAGGAAGATCCGGATATGTGTTCGAAGATATCCACTGATCATCGCCCGAATACGTTATCTCAGTGTAAGGATCGCTCAGACGCAGGCGGTTCGACTCATCGCCGACATTATACTGGAACATATATTCCTTTCCTGCCTCAAAACCGGTGCATGTAATCCACCAGCATGAAGACGCATTATCTCTCTTCATGGCATATTCGCTCTTGCGCTCCCACCCGTTGAATTCTCCGATGAGGTAGCACCAGTCGAAGTGATTGTCCTTACTGTCCTTATCATAAAACACAAAGGTCACAGAACCGTCCGCGTTATAGTTGATTCCATGCTCAGCGCCTGATGGCACAGGCTCCTCTACGACCTGATCCGGGACAAAGGCGAAGCGGGTATCCGTCACGGGAAGGAACATATCGCTGGACTGGGATGCTCCGTCTGCCGTACGGACAACCACAGCTATGCGGAACACCTCTGAGTTCTCCACACCGAACCATTCTCTGACAGAAGGTTCGATCTTCAGGCTCCACACATTGGCTTCGTCGGTCTTGGTCAGCTTGCACTTGTCGAGGTTTGTTCCCCAGTCAGCCTGTACATTCGACCATTCGTTGATTCCTATATGTGCATAGAGCTCCTGCTTTCCATAAAGAGGGGAGCTCTTGTCCACGGCATAGTAGATGGTACATGGAGAGTCAGCATCCGGCTTTTCAGGAACTGAATAAAGACCGGTCTTCTTCTCCTGCGCATCCTGGGACAATGAAATTTGGAGGTCCTTGGCTCCCTCTGCCGAAAGTGTCAGAATGGATGTACGGCGGGATGTCTCCGGATTTGCCTTGGCTGTAAGCGTCAGAGTGGCATTGCCGGCACCTGATGCCGGGTCCACTGAACACCAGTCACAGTCTGCAGGTATGGAAGCCGTCCAGGCCTGAGCTTCGGTGGTAAGTTCCACGGTCTGCTCTCCCCCGGCTCTGTCGAACTTCACAAGAGATGTATTCAATGTAAGCTTGATTTCTGCAGGTTCCTCCACAGGCTCGGGCTTGTCACATGAAAAAAAGGACGCCGCACAGAAAAGGCTGGCAAGAACAAGAATAAAACGCTTCATATGAACTATGTTAAATGGAAGACAGAAGGCCGGTCAAGGCCTTCTGTCCTGAAGATTATCAGATTACTTCTTTACAAAAGAATACTGGAGAGTGATATCATTGAAGAAGATATCATAAGTACCGGCAGAGATTGTACAGTTATCGCTTGCTGGGAGCACTCCGTACGGATTGTCATCAAAACTTCCAGCACCACCCCACGAAACAGTCCAATCCTTATCAGCATTGATCTTGATTTCATAAGTATTTCCCTCTTCACCGATCACGACGCCGTACTTAGCCCAGTTGTGTGGAGCCACCTGAGTGAACTGCATATCATCCGATGCCTGATTCCAACCATTGAAGCTACCCACGATACCTATTGACTTATATTCCGTAGCAGGTTCCTCAACCTTGGTCCAAGTGTATGTCATCTCCTTGAAATCCACCTTGAGAGTGTAGTATCCTGTCTCAGGAACATGAATCGCACCACCTTTCTGAACGAGTGCGCCGCTTGCCTCAGTGCTTCCGTCTACAGGAGTACCATAGCATGCATCCCAGTTCTCTGTACCCATATCATTTGAATTGATCATCTTGATGTTTCCTTCAAACTTAGTGGTATAAGACTGAACTGTTGATGACTCAGCATACATGAGGAACTTCTTGTCGTTCACATTCCATGCGAATGGAGCATCACCGAGAATGTAGTATTCAGGAGCAAGAGCCTTGATTTTGTATGTGTAATCCATCATATTGATAGTCATCATATACATTCCGGCACCAGCCTTGATCACGCCGGCTCCGATTTCATCATCAGAAGTCGAAAGTTTACCTTCAAGAGCCTCATCTCCGTTCACAGCAACACCGACAACTCCAGTAGAGCCCTTTGCCCATGCATCACCAGCATCGTAATTTGACTGAGGAACGATCTTCCACCAGCACTCATCTCCTGCAGTGAAAGTGATTGTGAAGACAGGATCCTCATATACATCCTTTCCGCTATGACTGAACTTGAAGTCCTTTGCTTTTTCCGCATCCCAATCATTCATTCCTCCGATAAGATAATATGCAGATGAGATGAACGGTGCTTCTGGAATCACAGCAATGTCGAACTTCTCAGACTTGTAAAGGACTGCAGAACCTCTGACAACTGCAGCAACAGTCACAACTGCAGGAATTTTCCTTTCAACAGGACGCTTTCCATGAATCTCCTCGACGAGAGTCTGAAGCTCAGCTACAGTCATCGTGATGACTGTGTCAGCCGGCACCTCATACTCAACTGTTTCATTCAGAGTCAGATAATACTTCAGTTCCGTTCCTTCCGGAGCAGTGATCTCAGTGGTCACATTCACCACTTTCACAGAGTCTCCCTCTACCTTTGCAAGGTCGATTGTCGGCACAGCAGTCGCAGTCACAGCACCAGTGATGGTCACAAGTTCCTCCTGTGGATTCGACTGCGGATCAGCCGGCTGAGCCATCTCTGTACATCCGACCATGAAAAGGCCGGCCAATATGCTCAAAAATGCTATTTTCTTCATAATTGAATCCATTTAAAGATTATTTGATTGAACCG
>JAEIGA010017656.1_pt1 | contig 10871 bp, 11 predicted proteins | sample 9270691 | NCBI WGS metagenome assembly JAEIGA01 (sample SAMN17057246, study PRJNA624740) | gut metagenome | biome: biome; isolation source: fecal sample | host: Bos grunniens | place: China: Xizang | collected 2019 | reverse complement strand
GCTTACACAGCACTTGAGACCGGCACCTGCGATGGGCAGGATAATGCATATAATACTATTTTGAATGCTTCTCTTAATGACGTTCAGTCTTACCTCTGCAACTCTGATCATGTTCTCGGCACCCTCTATCAGGCTGTCAGCGAGACCTGGTATCAGTCACTGCCGGCAGATCTGCAGGAAGCTGTTGACAAAGCTGTCAAGGAGGCCTGCCAGTGGGAGCGCAATGAGTACAGAAGACTGACAGAGGAAGACCATCAGGCGCTTCTTGATGCAGGAATGCAGGAGACCAATCCGGACAAGCAGTCCTTTATTGATGCGACAGCGGTTGTCTATGATAATTTCCTGGCAAAATATCCGGAACTTACGGAGGTCGTTGATCAGATCAAGGCCATGGGAGAATAATCCGGTATTCGGGTAAGAGAAAGGTAAATGTTATGGCATTTTTTGAGAAATTGGAAAGTGGCTTTGTCAAGGTCATTCAGGCATTGCTTGTCATTGATTTCTGTGCCATGGTTCTGATCGTTGGCGCCCAGGTGGTCATCCGCTTTGTGGCTGCCAATGCGATCAACATGTCGGGCGCGGAGGAACTGACACGAATCTTTCTGTGTTATCTGACATTCCTTGGAGCCACATTGCTTTATGAGTCCCGCGGGCATGTATGGGTGGCAAATCTGGTCGATGCCGTGCCGGGTCTGATGAAAAAGATCCTTCTGCTGCTATCTTATGCAATTCAGTTCGCATTTTTTGTCATCGTTTTTGTTGGCAGCAGTAAGATCTTTCCGGTTGTAGGCACGCAGAGTACCAGTGTACTGCATGTCCCCATGAGAGTCTGCTATGCAGGCATTCCATTTATGGCGGCCTGCTGCCTGATCTTCTGTATCAGAGATATCATTCGTATTTTTAAAGGACTGGAGGTATAGATTATGGAAAAACTTCTGATCTTTCTTGTGATCATCCTGATCGTCCTTGCACTCAGGGTGCCGATCTACATCGCCCTTGCTGTTTCCAGCGTGGCACTTGGCGTCCTGACTTTGAATGATGGCTATACACCGTTCCTGATCCAGAAGATGTATTCCGGTGTCAACAACTTTACGCTTCTGGCAATTCCGCTTTTTATGCTGACCGGTGAGCTGATGAACGGCGGCGGTCTTTCTGAAAGACTGCTGGATTTCGCCAACTGTCTGGTCGGCTGGATCCACGGCGGACTTGGATTTGTCTGTGTTGTTACCTGCTGTTTCCTGGCAGCTATTCTGGGTTCAGCTTCGGCCTGCGCGGCCATGGTCGCGACGATCCTGATCCCCACCATGGAGAAGAGAGGTTACGACAGATACTTTGCCGGCGCCGTAGTCGCTTCGGCAGGCTGCGTCGGACCGATCATCCCGCCCAGCAGTTCCGCCATTATCTACGCGGTGGCAGCAGAGCAGAGCGTCAGTAAGCTTTTCGTCGGCGGTTATGTCCCCGGCCTCATGATCGGCGTGGTTTTCTGTATCTACATCTATATTCAGGCAAAGCGTCAGGGCTTCCCTGCAGAACCTAAACCGACAGCAAAACTGATCTGGGAAAAGTTCAAGGGCTCTATTCTGGTCCTGCTTCTTCCGATCATCATCATGGGCGGTATTCTTTCCGGTATGTTTACGGCAACTGAGTCAGCCTGTGTGGCAGTGCTTTACTGCTTTATCGTCAGCTGTTTCGTTTACAGAACGATCAAAATCTCTGAGATTCCGGCCATTGTCCTGAAATCTGCAAGAGGCGCGGTCATCGTTCTGGCAGTTATGATGACAGCCAATTTCCTCGGCTACATCCTGACCCTTTCACAGATCCCGCAGACGGCAGCCGCCGCCATGGCATCAGTGACAGACAGTCGCATTATCTTCCTGCTGATGGTCAACATCCTGCTGGTCGTTGCAGGTATGTTCCTCGATGCAGCCAGCGCGATCGTTATCCTGACGCCGGTTTTCCTGCCGGCTCTGAAGATATTCGGTGTAGATCCAATTTTCTTCGGTGTTATGCTGACAGTTAACCTGATGATCGGTGTGCTGACACCGCCGGTAGGTCTGAACCTGTACGTTGTATCCAGTATTGCAAAACTGGATATCCTGAAACTTTCCAAAGCGGCCCTGCCTTACATGGCGATGCTGGTCCTGATCGTTCTGTTCATGGTCTTCTTCCCCGGGTCGGTCACTTTCCTTCCGAACCTGATCGGGTAGAGGCAAGGTTTTATAAAGGAGTTATCAAATGGATTTTAAAGGTAAAACAGTTGTTGTTACAGGTGCAGCCAGCGGTCTTGGCGCAGAGGTCGCCAATGCTTTTGCCGCAGCAGGTGCCGATATGGCGATTATCGATTTAAATGAAGCAGGTATCAAAGCCAAAGCTGAGGAACTATCCGGACATGGCGGCCGTATCATCGGCTATGCCTGCGATCTGACGGATTATGATGCTGTACAGGAACTTGGAAAAACTGTTCTTGACGAGTTTGGCAAGGTGGATGCCCTCTGCAATATCGCAGGTGCAAATCCGGCAGCCGTCAATAAAGAAATCCTCGACCAGGACAAAAAGGGCTGGGATACAGTCATGAACCTGAATGTGAACATCACGTTCAATTCGATCAAAGCTTTTGTTCCTTCCATGGTCGAGCACAAGTATGGCAAGGTCGTCAATATTGCTTCTGTCGCCGGCGTCATGGGCGGCGGTCTCATGGGCAAGGGTGCTTATTCCCCGGCCAAGGCAGCAGTCATCGGACTGACTAAGGTCCTGGCCAGAGAGATTGGCGAGTCCGGCGTATGCGTCAATGCTGTCTCTCCGGGCATGCATTTTACGCCGATGGTCACAGACCTTAATAATACTGAAGGATCCAGAGATACGGTTCAGAGGATCATCAATCAGCTGCCCCTGCATAAGGGCGGCGACCCGAAGGATCTGGCACAGCTGTTCCTGTTCCTGGCATCTGACAACGCGAACTTCATGACTGGCACCAATATCTGCGTTGATGGCGGTTACACCATGCACTAAGGCTTAAGGAGGAATGCGACATGGCAAAAGAAAAATCCTGGGTCCTTAAAAAGCCCCAGACAATGGAGCTTGAAGAGTTTGATATCCCGGAAGAGATCGCGGATGACGAGCTTTTACTGAAGGTTAAATGTACATGTATCTGCGGCAGTGATCCGCACAGATATTTAAATGATGACGGCAAGGCAACCCAGTTCTATCCGCTGATCCTTGGTCATGAGTATGCAGGTGTGGTTGATAAGATCGGCCCGAAGGCAGAGCAGATCTACGGCGTCACTGTCGGCGACCGCGTGACTGTAGAGCCTTATATCGGCTGTGGCCATTGTGAATTCTGCCAGAAGGGCTCCTATCAGCTCTGTGTGGAAGGCAAATGCTACGGCTGGTCGATTCCGGCAACAGACGGCAAGCATATCAACGGCGCTTATGGTGATTATGTTCTGGTTCGCCCGAACAGCCGTGTCTTCAAGCTGGAAGATAATATTCCGTTCAAGGTCGGGGCCCTTTCATCTGTTATCGGCAATGGTTACCACCTTGTTATGGACAAAGCTCAGATGAAGCCGAATCAGGCGGCCCTGATTCTCGGACCTGGCGCTCTGGGGCTGTGTACCGTCGTCGCTGCCAAAGAAGCAGGCGCATGGCCGATTATCGCAGCTGGCGTTGGTGACAATGATGCTTTTCGTCTTGCACTGGCCAGGGAGCTTGGGGCAGACTATACGATCCGTCTGGATAAGGAAGATATCGTTGAGCGCATGAAAGAGATTACCGGCGGCAAGATGGCGGATGCGATCTTTGAATGCTCCGGTGCGGCACCATCTTACAAGACAGCTCTTTCCTGTATCAAGAAGCTCGGTACGATCGTCCTTCTCGGTCTGACAGGCGGTAAGGAGATTCCGATCCCGATCGACCAGATCGTCAGCCAGGAGCTGCAGATCAAGGGTGCCATCGGACAGCCGGGCGATGTGGAATACGCAGTCAAGACGATCAACAAGGGAACATATCCGCTTGAGAAGATGATCACTGATGAATTCCCGATGAGCAAAGCTGATGAAGCAATCGAATATTTCATTCAGAGAAAGAATCCGAGCTGCATCCGCTGTGCACTGATCAATGAATAAATAAAAAAGTAATGGAGGTCGCAGCATGTATACACTCGGCGTTGATATTGGTTCAGCCGCAACAAAAGCTGTCATCATGGAAGATGGACAGAAGATCGTGGGCCAGGCCAAGGTTAATATGGGTACCGGTACAAGCGGTATCAAAAGGACTCTGGATGCGCTGCTTGAGGATAGCGGTCTGAAGATGGAAGATTTCGCATGTGTCGTTGCGACCGGATATGGCAGAAAATGGTTCGAATATGCAGACAAGGAGATGAGTGAACTCAGCTGCCACGCCAGGGGCGTCAGTTTTCTGGTGCCCGGCGTACGGACCGTGATCGATATCGGAGGGCAGGATGCCAAGGCCATCAAGGTCAATTCTAAGGGGCGTATGAGTTCGTTTATCATGAATGACAAGTGCGCAGCCGGGACCGGAAGATTTCTGGAAGTGATGGCGACAGTGCTTGAGACTACGGTTGACCAGCTGGGAGCCTTGGATGCCCTGTCCACAGAGCGCTTTCAGATCAGTTCCACATGTACCGTTTTTGCTGAATCCGAGGTGATCTCGCAGCTTTCCCAGGGAAAACAGAGAGAGGATATCGCGAGAGCTATTCACGAATCGGTGGCAAAACGGACATGCGGTCTGGTCAAAAGGCTGGGTGTTGAAGATAAGGTCGTCATGACCGGTGGTGTAGCCCAGAATGAAGGCGTGGTCAAAGCTATCCGTGAAGACCTGAAGAAGGAGATCATCGTCCCCGAATATCCGCAGATGATGGGCGCACTTGGCGCAGCCTTGTTTGCATATGAAGAAGTGAAAGCATAATGCCTGCAGGCGGGAGGTATAGATTTGAGTGAGAAAAAGACAAGTAAGCAGCTGCTGAGAGAAGTACAGGCGGGTAATTATGAAGAGATCCGTGAGGCAAAAGCCAGAGGCGAAAAGATCGGCTATGCTGCAGCCCAGTTCCCGAAGGAACTGTTCGAATGTATGGATATCAAGATGGTTTATCCGGAGAACCATTCTGCGGCCGTTTCCGCAAAGAACCGCGAAAAGGCTGAATTTTATCTGGAAACCGCAGAGAATAACGGCTATGCCGCTGACCTCTGTTCCTATTCAAGAATCAATCTTGGCTATAACCTGGCCAATGATCCGGTCGGCGAGGGCATCGATGTCCCGAAGCCGGACTTCGTGGTCGTCGGCAACAATATCTGCAGCATGACTCTGCACTGGTATGAGAATCTGGCATGGGAATACAAGATCCCGTATCTTTTTCTGGATTATCCTTTCATCTGTGAGCCGGAGGTTCCGGAGCGCAAGATCGAGTACATGACCCGCCAGATGGAGTACATCGTCCATCAGATCGAAGAGATCACCGGACGCAAATTTGACTATGACAGATACCGCGAGACCATGGCAATCTCCAGCCTGAACGGTGAGCTGTACAGACAGGCATGCGACCTGATCGGACAGGATCCGTCCCCGGCTAACGGCCATGATGAGCTGAACTATATGTCCCTGATGGTTACCATGAAGGGCAGTCCGAAGACGACAGAGGTCCTGAAACTGTGGATCGAAGAGCTCAAAGAGCGCGTCGAAAAGGGCGAGACCACCTTCAAGGGCGAACAGAAATACAGGATCCTCTTTGACGGTGTTGCCTGCTGGCCTCAGCTCAAGTACTGCAATGACTGCATGGCAAGCTGCGGATGCAACTGGGTCGGCGCACCTTATACGGATCTCTTCCATCAGGTTTATGATGATGTTCGTGAACAGGTGGCATGTCAGGCTATCCTTGTCTGCAATTCCGGTATGGATGCATGGCAGGCAAACAGAAGTGAAATGATCGAGAAATATAAGGTAGACGGCATTCTCGGCAATATTACCAGAAGCTGCAAGCCGATGATCGGCAAGATGCCGCTCAGCAACCGTATGCTCGAGAAGAAGTATGGTATTCCGTCAGCGACATTTGACGGTGACCAGTCTGACCCGAGAATTCTTTCCAAGGCACAGTTCGAGACAAGACTTCAGGGTCTGGTAGAGATCATGGAGCAGAATAAAAAAGAAGCAGGGAGGGCTTAAGTCATGACCATGCAGGAATTAATTCAGAGATTTTCGGAAGTCGCAAATAATCCGAATGCTTATATCATTGACTGGAAAAACAGGACCGGCAAACCGGCTGTCGGCGTGATGCCGCCTTTCGCACCGGAAGAAGTCGTCTATGCCTGCGGTGCTCTTCCGGTAGGCCTCTGGGGCGCGCCGGTCAACCCGACAGATGCCTTCCAGTATCTGCCGACATTCTACTGCTCCATTCTGACCACGGTGCTTCAGATGGGTATCCAGGGTTCTTACCGTGAACTGGCTGCATTTGTCTGTAATACAGGCTGTGACGGTCTTCAGGACCTGATGGAAGACTGGAAGACTGCAGTTCCGACCATCCCGATGCTGGACTGCATCTATCCGCAGCGCAGAAATATGGAGGCTTCCCGTTTGTACATGGTTGACGAGCTCCGCCATTTCTCCAAACGCCTGACCGTCATCACCGGCCATAAGGCAACGGACCTGGATCTTCAGGATGCGATGCATACTTATAATGACCACAATGCAGCCATGCGAGAGTTCTCACTGGTTGCATGTGACCACCTGGATGTTGTGACGCCCCTTGTCAGACACGATGTCTTCAAGAGTGCCCACACCATGGACAAGAAAGAGCACACAGCCCTCGTATGTGAATTTATCGCACAGCTGAAAGCACTTCCGAAGTTTGATTTCAAGGGCATCAAGGTTGTCACGACCGGTATCATCATGGATTCTGTTGAGATGCTGAAGATGCTTGAAGAGAACAATATCGGCATCGTCGGCGATGACATCGTCGCAGAATCCAAGCGCTATGAGACGGATATCGAAAATGGTATCGACCTCTACTATCAGCTAGCCAAGCAGTGGACCGACAGAAGAGGCTGCTGCATCCTTCAGGACGAGAAGAAGGAACGTGCGCCGATGCTGATCGATGTTGCCAGAGCCCGAGGCGCTGACGGCGTTATTGTCTGTTCACTGAAATTCTGTGAGCCGGATGCCTACGATTATCCGATCATTCATCGTATTTTCGCAGAGTCCGATCTTCCTGAGCTGCGTCTTGAGGTGGAAAATCAGTACAGCAATGACCAACAGGCAGCAACCAGAATTGAAGCGTTCAGAGAGATGCTTGGCAAATAAAGCAGACAAGGAGATATGCAGATATGAAGAAACCACTTGAAGGTATTACAATCGTTGAACTGGCCCAGTTCGTGGCAGGACCTGCATCTACCAAGATCCTTTCTGACTGGGGTGCAAAAGTTATCAAGCTTGAGAGCATGAAGGGTGATCACAACCGTGTCATGGGTCTTTTAAACCACATGCCGATCGATGATGAAGATAACCCGTCCTTCGATACGACAGCATTTAACAAAAAATTTGTCGGTTTCAATCCCAGAGAACCGGAGTCGATGGAACTTCTTTATAAGATGCTCGAGACTGCTAATGTCTTTATGACCAACTACAGAAATCCGGTCCTTGAGAAAATGGGTCTTACCTATGAGATCCTGCATGAGAAGTTCCCGCACCTGATCTTTGCCCAGGTCACAGGTTACGGCAATGCCGGCGCCGAGAAGGATGAGCCTGGTTATGACACCGTTTCCTTCGGTGCAAGAGGCGGCATCATCGGCACTATGTACCAGAAGGGCGGCGAGCCGATCAACATCATCCCGGCCTGGGGCGACCTGCTTACAGGTATGGTCCTTGCAGGCGGTATTGCAGGCGCGCTGGTTGGTCAGCAGCTTCACGGACAAGGCGACAAGGTCACTGTCAGTCTTTACCATGTCGGTCTCTTCGGCATGAGCTGGCCGATCATGGGTACCGAGTATGCCACTGAACCGACCTACCCGAAGAACAGAAGAGAAGCCAATACACCGGGAATCAACCTTTATCCGTCAGCTGACCGCTGGATGTGGCTGTCCTGCCCGGACTACAAGGATTATTATGACAGGATCATGCAGTGCATCGGCAGAGATGACCTTGTCGGCGATGAAAGATACAGCGACCTGGCTGTCATTCAGGAGAACAACAGGGTCACTGAGGTTATCGACATTATCAGCGATGAGCTGAAGAAGAAACCTGCTTCCTACTGGAAACCGATCTTCGCAGCCGCTGAAGTTCCTCTGGAGGCATGCTGCACATTCGAGGATATCGTCGAAGATCAGCAGGCATGGGATGCCGGCTTCCTGTACAAGTATAAAACCAACAGCGGCAATGAGCATCTGATGGTCAACTCGCCGGTACAGTTTGAGAGTGTCGGACCGATCCCGGAGCATGAGCCGTCCAGAAGAGTCGGCTATCATACCAGAGAAGTTCTTGAGTCCTACGGTTATACCAAAGAGCAGATCGACCACCTGGTTGAGATCAAAGCAGTTAAAGACTGAGATGGAGGTGCCACATGCATTTAGAGATTAATATGACAGATGAAGAACGTGACATCGTTGCCGCTTGTCATGAGTTTGGCAAAAAGGTAATGGCCCCCTGGGTAGAGCGCGTTGAAAAGGGCGAAAATGCCAGACCGGTTATGGAAGAGATGGCAAAGCTTGGTATCCTTGGTCTTGCAGCACCGGAAGAGTACGGCGGATTTGACAGTTCCTGGAGGACCCTGGCACTTTCGATTGCGACTCTGGCTGAGTACAATGAAGCCCTTTGCGAATATATCTATATGTCCAACTGTAATTTTATTTTCCCGATACTGAAATACGGCACAAAAGAGCAGAAGGACAGATGGCTGCCGGGCATTATCTCCGGCGAGACTCTGGGTGCTTTTTCCCTGACAGAGCCGAACGCGGGCAGTGACAACAATGCCATGAAGACAACAGCTGTCCTTGACGGCGATGATTATATCATCAACGGGCAGAAGATCTTCATCACGGATGCTGAAAATGCCAGCTTCCTGCTGACCTTTGCAGTGACCAGCCCGCCGAATGCGCCGAAGAAAGAGATCTCTGCCTTCATGGTTTATCCGGAGCAGAGCGGCGGTGTATCTCTTGGCAAGAAGGAAGATGCTCTGGGCATGAATGGTGCCCCGACCTATCCGGTATACTATGATAATTGCAGAGTTCCGAAGGAAAATATGCTCGGCAACCCGGGCGACGGGTTCAAGGTCGCCATGTGGGGGCTCAACCCGGGCCGGGTATCTGTTGGTGCCATGGTCTGCGGTATTGCCCAACATGCGATCGATATCACAGTTGATTATGCAAAGAACAGACAAATGTTCGGCAAGACACTGGCAGATTTCCAGAATACTCAGTTCGTTCTGGCAGAGTGCCAGGCCAAAGTCGATGCCATGCTCCTGATGACTCTGGAAGCTGCAGCAAGACTGGATGTCGGTAAAGAAGATTTTGCACTCTGTACGGAGGTCAAGATGCTGGCACCGGAAATTGCCAACGAAGTTGTCTACAAGTGTTCCCAGCTGATGGGTGGATACGGCTACACAAAGGATTACCCGATGGAGCGTCTGTACAGGAACGTACGGATATGTACGATCTTTGAAGGAGCCACAGAGGTCCAGAAGCATAGTCTTGCCAAGATGATGGGACTTCGTTCAAGCAGGAAGTAAATATGAGAAGTCTGCCGCAGGAAACCTACAGCACACGTTGCAGGATCAGCCACAGACCCTCATACCAGACAGAAGAACCGGCATTTTACAGATGTGATACATGCGGCAGCCTGATTGTTTTGAATATTCCTCCGAACAGTCAGGCGGCCCCGCCGCATATTTCCTGCTGCGGCAAGGAAATGCGGAGACTTGCAGTCTGTAAAGATCAGGAGATTTTGAAGGAACATACCATGGCCTTTACGGTCTTCGGCGGATTTGAAAAAAATGCAGTCAGGATCAGTGTGGACGGCAACCTGCATCCCATGCGCGGTGCGCACAGGATAGAGTGGATGTATCTGCGTACCTATCAGGGGGGCATTTTAAAATATCTCCCTGAAGGGACAAGATCCTTTGCCAACTTTGCCCTCGGTGATGAAGATGCTTATGTCTATTGTGACCGGGATGTTTGCCGGATGGGCCGGGAACACTGCCAGTTTGTCTGTAAGCGGGGCAATATCGCCTATGCTTACTGCAGCAGGCATGGTCTGATGCGGCTGGAGCTTATGGGTTTTTAATTTAAAATACGGGAGAATATCATGGAAATCGAAAAAAAACCGACGATTCATCCGACGGCCTATATAGCGCCGGGAGCCTTTGTGCGTGGAGAGGTCGTTATGATGGAGGAGTCCAGCGTATGGCATAACTGTACTCTTCATGGAGATCCGCAGCCCATCGTTCTGGGAAAGCGGAGCAGCTTGCAGGAACTGTGTTGTGTTCATACCGGTTTTGACAATCCGGTCATCATCGGTGATGATGTCAATATCGGCCATAGCTGCATTATTCACGGATGTGTGATCGAAGATCAGGTGACAGTCGGTATGGGATCTATCATCATGGACGGCGCAGTGATCGGTAGGGGCAGCTATATCGGAGCAGGTGCGCTGATTACCGGCGGCACCCGGATCCCACCCAATAGTCTGGTGGTCGGCTATCCTGCCAGGGTAATCCGGGAATCATCAGAAGCTCAGCGGGAGGATACCCTCCGTAGTGTCCGCTTCTATGTAGACGAAGCAAAAAGGGAAAAAGAGAAATTTAATACAGGACATAGATAGAACACGTTTGACATTTTTATTCCTTAAGGCTATGATAAGAAGCATAATATAGG
>JAEIGA010017655.1_pt1 | contig 10872 bp, 7 predicted proteins | sample 9270691 | NCBI WGS metagenome assembly JAEIGA01 (sample SAMN17057246, study PRJNA624740) | gut metagenome | biome: biome; isolation source: fecal sample | host: Bos grunniens | place: China: Xizang | collected 2019 | reverse complement strand
CATGACAGATGGATAACAAACCACAATGGCAAGCGTTTTTACAGATATATCAAGGATAGGGACACTTTTGTCGGCGAGGTAGCATATCATTTCGACGGAGAAAGACAGATTTACATTGCTGATGTGATTATTTATGCTCCGCATCGTGGGAAAGGATATGGTCGCACTGGATTGTTGCTTTTATGCGAAAATGCAAAATCGAATGGCATAAAGGAACTCCATGATGACATTGCTATCGACAATTCTGCTGTTGAATTATTCCTCAAATGCGGGTTTGTGGAAGTGTTAAGAACCAGTGAGTATGTTTTGGTGAAAAAAGAATTATGAGTTCGCCAAATTCCAATTTATCGAACAGGACAGGTACATTACTTTTGGGTAGTTTTTCCCTAATTCTGCTCCGTTTAGGTAGTCTTTCGCAACAGAAAAGCAGACATGCAATCGCGTGTCTGTTTTTTGGTTCTCTTTCTCCGTCTGGCTCGAACCATCAAGACATCATGATTCGCGACGTTTTTCGGTTTTGCTTGCAAAATGCTCGAGTCAAGCGGGAAAGAAATCTTCTTTTGTCTATCGCGACAAGAGAGGTTCTCTATTTATGCGCAGCTGCCGGTTGGTGATAGTTCAAATAAAATTGTGGAAAGGGTATTGCATAATGCGGCACGTTGCGATATAATAAAAAACAGAACAACAGTGTATTTCGGTATTCGAAAGGGATGGCGAGTCGTCATCTTTTCACTCACGCTCAGCTCATTCGCTGCACAAGCCCTACAAAAGACTTCCTTCGGAAGCTTTTGCTGAACGGACTTGTTCCACTCAGTCGAAATGCTCATCGTAGCGCCGCAAGGTTACGTAAACTTCACCTTGCTGATCTACGTCTGCGCGTTTCGCCATGCAAATTAGTGTTGTTCTATGATCCATCGGGAAAGGAGAGCGATATGATCGTTTACAAAGAACTGGCTTCGATCGAACAAGACCTGGGATTTCCGGCGAGGACCCTGTACGGTTTGAGCAACCATCTTGAGAAGCATTATCACAACGTGTTCATTCCGAAGAGTGACGGAAGTAAACGAAAGCTCTCCGTACCTGATTTGATTCTGAAAAGAGTACAGAAATCAATAGCGGATCACATTCTGTCACAGTATCCTATTTCAAGATATGCCAAAGCGTATAAAGTGGGAAGCAACGTTCAGCGGAATGCACAGCCTCACATTGGAAAGAAAAAGATGCTAAAGCTGGATATCGAGGGCTTTTTTGATCATATTCTTTATTCGCAGGTCAAGAATATCGTTTTTTACAAGGAGAAATTTTCGGAACCCATCCGTGTCCTTTTGACGATGCTGTGTTATTACCAGGAGGCGCTTCCGCAAGGTGCCCCATCCTCGCCGGCGATCACCAATATTATCATGTATGATTTTGATGAGAGGATCGGTGCTTTTTGCAACGAAAAGCATATTGCATACACCAGATACTGCGACGATATGACCTTCTCGGGAGAGTTTGACGAGAGGGAAGTCATCTCCTTCGTAAAGGAGGAGCTCAGTAAGCTGGGTCTGTTTCTGAAAAATCGCAAAACGGCAGTGATTCCTGCAAGCAAGCGGCAGACCGTAACGGGAATCGTCGTCAACGAGAAGCTTAACGTAACCAAGGACTACAAAAAGGCCATCCGTCAAGAGATGTATTATATCAAAAAATTCGGCGTGGACGATCATCTGGCTAGGCTGGGAATATCCGACAAGCAACATTATATTCGGTCGCTTGCGGGGCGAATTGCTTTCGTTTTGCAGACGACACCGAGTGATGGGGAATTTGCAGGCTATAAAAAGTTTCTTGCCGAATGCAGTCTGTAAAAGCTATGATTGATAATTATTAGGCAGGCACACAACCGTGTGTCTGCTTTTTTGGTCGGGACGATGACGGAGTGTCATCAGAATTCGTTAGAAAACCGTGCACAATTTGCGGAGATCATATTGACAAACAATGATCAATATGATAAAATAGCGTCAGATATATAACGAATGATATATGATGGAGGTGCTCTATGCCGCCGAAGATCCGGATAACGAAAGAGGATATCATACGAAATGCAGTTGACCTTGTGAGGGAAAGCGGAGAGGCTGCGCTCAACGCACGGGCGATTGCGGGCGTATTGAATTGCTCCACACAGCCGATATTTTCAAATTTTGCATCAATGGAGGAGCTGCGGCAAGCGGTGATCGCCTCCGCATACGAGCGCTATCTTGCTTTTCTGAAAAGGGAGGTAGAGAGCGGGAGCTATCCGCCCTACAAAGCCTTTGGCATGGCGTACGTCCGCTTTGCCAAGGAAGAAAAAGAGCTGTTCAAGCTTTTATTCATGCGCGACAGAACAGGAGAGGATACGTCACCGGCGCTTGATTTTGAAGCGTCGGTGGAAATGATCATGAAAGCAAATCGGATTACGGTGGAGCGGGCAAGGCTGATGCATATGGAAATGTGGGCCTGCGTGCACGGAATCGGAACAATGCTGGCCACCTCGTTTTTACCGTTGGATTGGGAGTTGATCAGCGATATGCTGACCGATATATATCAGGGAATTCGTACAAGGCACGTAACGGAGGAAGACTAATATGAGCGCGATCAGAATTGAAGGACTGACAAAACGCTACCGCGACGTGGTAGCTGTTGACGATCTCTCCCTCTGTATTGAAGAGGGCGAATTGTTTTCTTTGCTTGGCGTAAACGGTGCGGGCAAAACGACGACGATTAAAATGCTGTCCTGCTTGACCGCACCGACGAGCGGGGATGCTTATCTGCTTGGGAAAAGTGTCAGATATAACAGTGACGAGGTCAAACCTCTCATTGCCGTATCACCGCAGGAGACCGCTGTTGCCCCTGGGCTTTCTGTCTGCGAAAATCTCGAGTTGATATGCGGTGTTCACGGCTTTGCGAGGGATAAGCGGCGCGAAAAGATCGAGGAGGTCACGGCGCTTCTTGGGCTTGAGCATGTGGTAAGCAGGAAAGCAGGAAAGCTGTCGGGCGGCTGGCAACGCAGGCTGAGCATAGCGATGGCCTTGATCAGCGAGCCGAGAATCCTTTTCCTTGACGAGCCGACTCTGGGGCTTGACGTCATTGCACGCAGTGAGCTTTGGGATATGATCCGCTCCCTGAAGGGTAAGGTTACGATAATTTTAACGACGCACTACATGGAGGAAGCAGAGGCGCTCTCTGACCGTATTGCGATCATGAGGGATGGGAAGATGCTTATATGCGACACCGCCGAGAAGATAAAAGCGGCGGCAGGGGCGGATGACTTTGAGCAAGCCTTTATCCGCATCGTAAAAGGAGGAGCGTAATGAGAATGCTTACGTTTGCCAAGAGAAATGCGAAAGAAATCATCCGCGACCCTTTGAATTTGCTGTTTGGTCTGGGCTTCCCGCTCGTTTTGATTTTGCTGTTGAGCGCAATTCAGGCAAATATTCCCGTCGCTTTGTTTGAGATCGAACAGCTGTCACCCGGAATTAAGGTGTTCGGTCTTTCGTTTATGACGCTTTTTTCGGCGACTCTGATTGCAAAGGATCGGAGCGGCTCGTTGCTTCAGCGGCTATATACCACCCCCTTGAAGCCGATGGATTTTATACTTGGGTACACGTTGCCTATCGTTCCGTTTGCTGTCGCGCAAAGCGTCGTTTGCTATATCGTTGCCATTATTCTTGGCCTTGACGTCAGCAGTCGCATTTTGGCAGCTGTCCTTCTCATTGTTCCCGTTGCCGTTCTTTTTATCGCGCTGGGATTGCTGTTTGGCAGTATCTTGACCGATAAGCAGGTAGGAGGCATATGCGGTGCATTGCTTACGAATCTCTCGGCCTGGCTGTCAGGGATCTGGTTTGATCTGGAGCTTGTGGGCGGCGCATTTAAAAAAATCGCCTATGCGCTTCCGTTTGTTCACGCCGTGGAAATGGAGCGAGCCGCTCTTGCAGGCAACTTTGCAGACATCCTGCCTCATCTTTGGTGGGTGATCGGGTATACTGTCGTCGCGCTTGTCGTTGCCGTGCTTTTGTTTTTGCGCCAAATGAAAAAATAGTGATGGCCCTCGCTCGGTGGAGTGGGGGCTTTTACACTTCTTCCGCAACTGGATATTGACGCGGATCGAAACATATGATAAAATATAAACAGAACCTGCAAATTTAAGAGAGGTTGGTGCTTGGACAACATGCTGATTCGATTTGTGACAATTTCTTGCCTGGCAATCTTAGCGTTGGAGCTTTTGTTTGTATTGATTAACGTTGTGACCAAAAAGCGGCCGCAGCGCATTGCGTTTTTGAGAAGCTTTAAAAAGGGTAAATGCGCGGTGATATATTTGACCGCCATTCCGCTGTACTGGGTTGGATATCTTCATGCCGGTCAGGGGTATCTTGCCGCGTTCTTTGAGGCGATCAACGAGATCATCGGTCTTGTCGTTTTGAGATACAATACCGAAGATATCAGCGCATTGATGCAGGTGGACCCCCTATACAATTTTACCATTTATTTTTGCTTTGCACTGGTTGGAATCAACGCATTGATTTTTACAATTTCCTTGACCAACCAGCATATTTGGTGTGCGATTCAGGCCTTCAAGGCGATGCTGACAAAGCGGGACAAGCTGTTTCTTTTCGGAAACAATCCGGAGAACGTTTCCATCTATCTCAGCGATAAAGAGCGGAACAAGGTGATCATCGACGAGATCTCCGAGGAGAGCAGCGAGAAGCTGTACATGGAGCGCATTGCCTTTATTTCTACGCATTCCTATGAAAGGCCGATTCAAAAGCTGTTTCGTCTGGCCAAGAGATTTGACCGGGAATATATTTTTGTGGTTAACACGGGAGACGACGAGAAGAATCTTATGATTTGCCGCTCGATCATTGACAGCATTGAGCAAGCAGAGGAGGACGTGAAGCAGCGCCTGTTCTGGAAGATGAAAATCTTCGTTTTTGGCGACCCCAGATTTGAAACGATATACGGAGATATCGTTTCGCAGGGCTTCGGATGCATCCACTACGTCAACAAGTATCAGAAAATTGCGATTGATTTTATCGATCAGTACCCGCTGTCGAAGTTTCTGGATGAAGAGCAGGTTGATTACGCTACGTCGCTGATCAGAGAGGACGTGGATATCAACGTTATTTTGATCGGATTTGGAAATATCAACCAGCAGCTGTTCCTGACCTCGGTTGCGAACAATCAATTTTTGACCCAAGGCGCGCAGACCCCCGAGCTGAAGAAGGTAAAATACCATATTTTTGATAAAGACAAAGCCCAAAACAATAAGAATCTGAATCACAACTATTATCGTTATACCAACGAATGCGCCGATTGGAAAGCGGAAGATTATCTGCCGCTGCCCACACTTCCTGCTGAGGAAGCCTATTACCTTCTGGACATCAATGACAGTGATTTTTACAATCAAATAAGACGCGTTGTTACCAGGTCACCCAAGGACGTCAGTTTTGTCGTGATTGCATTCGGCTCCGACCTGGAAAACATCGACATGGCACAAAAGCTTGTAAAAAAGCGTCAGGAATGGAATCTGGACAATCTCATCATTTTCGTCAGAGCACGCACGTGGCGCAAGGAGCAGACCTTGCTGGAAAATAAAGGATGCTATTTTATCGGCAACGAAAACGAAGTCGTATACAATATTGAAAAAATCACAGGAGATCGTATCTTCCGTATGGCTCAGATGAGAAACGAGGTGTACGATCTGGAGTATAGCATCACGCACACCAAGGACGTCGTGATCGATGCGGCGTACGTTGCAAGAAACCACGAAAACGCATATCGTAATTGGCATATGAAAAAGTCGCAGATGGAGCGGGAATCCAGCTTGTATTGCTGTCTGAGCCTGCGCTCCAAATTGAATCTGATGGGCTTGGATTATTGCCTGGCCGACAGCTCTGACGCTACGGGGCTGAGTGAGGAGGAGTACATGGCGATATACGCCGGGGAGGATAGGCCGGATACTGCTAAGTATCATACTACCGCCAACGGAAAGCCGATCGTTCATTATGCCTTGGCCTTTGCTGATTCGAGAAGAAGAAATATGGCCATCCACGAGCATCAACGCTGGAACTCCTTTATGATCAGTAAAGGCATGATTCCCGCCAGTCGCGCTCAGATTATGAGCGAAACGGCGCTTGATAAAAATGGGAAGGAATATTACACGAACGGCAAAAATTACGCGGTGCGCAGACATGGCAATCTGACTACGTTTGAGGGACTTGTGGAATTCAGACGGATTGTGGCGGCAAGAGACGGTTGCCCGGAGGAAACGGCGGACGTGATCAAGTACGATTATCAGCTGCTCGACGATGCCTATTGGCTGTTGCAGTCCAACGGCTATAAGATTGTTAAGAATGTTAAGTTGAGATGAATGAACATGGAGGAGAAAATGGCCTACGAGATTTTTATTTCATATAAGTGCTCGGATGAGGAGGGAAACAGAACCCGTGATTTTACTATTGCGCAGGAGCTTTACCTTGCTTTGACTGACATGGGGTACAGCACGTTTTTTTCTTCTAATACGCTGGAGCAGATTGGCAGTTCCCGATATAAAGCAGACATTGATTCAGCATTGGACGAGACCAAACTTATGATCGTCGTCCTTTCCAAGGCTGAATATGCTTCTTCACACTGGGTCCAATATGAATGGGACAGCTTTTATAACGATTATCTTTCCGGTTTTCGCAGTGAAGCAAATTTGTTTACCCTGACCGTGAATCTGGATATAAAAGATCTTCCAAGAACCTTGCGAAACGTGCAAAACTTTGATTATAAGGACGGGTTGGCACATGTTTGTGAGTGCGTGAAGAATGCGATCCCTAAAAAAGCAGAGGTTGAGCGAGCTTCAGAACCGAAAACGACAAAAGAGAAAAGAATTTCCATCATAACGGGCAAACAAGTTACCGCCGAAGATATCGCGCAAGCGGCCTATCTCGACAGACTGGTGTATGATGATATTTATCTTGTGACCATTGATCAATGCGCAGAATGGATTGCTGCCAACCCTGATATATACATATTGGCCAAAGATGTGCATACCGACCGGTATATTGCCTACGCGAATCTTATGCCCGTTACGGACGAGTGTTATGAGCGTATCAAAAAGGGAGATTTTATTGATACGGGCATCACGGCGGATATGATATTGAGCTATGATATGCCATTTCCGTACAGTTTGTATTTTTCATCCATCGTCGTTCATCCCGAATATCAAAACACGGAAGTGTTTATGGAGATGTTTAATGCGATCGTTGACAAATTTGTTACCTTGGGCGAGCATGAGGTGTTTATTCGGCGAATGATCGCGGATGCCGTGACGCCAAACGGTGAGAAGTTCTGCAAATTGTTTGGCATGAAAAAGCTAAAGGGAAGCGATCACGATTCATCCCTTTATGAAATTACGATGATCCCCCCAAAGTTCAGAATTTTGTCAAAGAAAACAAAGGTTTTATTTGATTACTATCAAAGAAAATATACCGATGCCCCATACTTGTTCACTGAAACAAGTGATAGCGATTCAGAGTAATCTGCAAAGGCATTGTATTTTCAGATGGAGAGTAAAACGAATATGAGCGCTTTGTCAGAAATAAAAAGAATTATTGAAGAAGCTGAGAGCATCGTGTTTTTTGGCGGTGCGGGCGTTTCGACGGACAGCGGTATTCCCGATTTCAGAGGCAACGGCGGTCTTTATATCGATACGGACGAGCTTGACGAGGAGCCGGAGACGATCCTGAGCGCGGCGTATCTTTATCGACATCCGCATAGGTTTTTCCGCTACTATCGCAATCGTATGCTCTATCCGCACGCCGAGCCTAACGAGGCACATTTTGCTTTGGCCAAGCTGGAAAAAGAGGGGAAGCTGACGGCGGTCGTTACACAGAACATCGACGGCTTGCATCAAGCGGCGGGCAGTGTTAACGTCATAGAATTGCACGGCTCAGTTCATACCAATTTCTGTATCAGATGCGGAAAACAGTACGGCTTGGAGCACGTACTGGAGAGTGACGGTATTCCGCGCTGCGCCGCGTGCGGTGCTTTGGTGCGCCCTGACGTGGTGCTGTATGGCGAAAGCCTTAACAACGAGGCTTTTTCCCGTGCGGCGGAGGCGATATACAACGCGGACGTGCTTATCGTCGGCGGAACGTCGCTGACGGTTCATCCGGCCGCCTCGCTCGTTGATGAATTTGTCGGTGAGCATTTGATTATCATCAATAAAACGCCTACGCCATACGACGAATATGCAGAATACGTGATACGCGCGTCGATATCTGAGGTGATGGAAGAATTGGCTGATTTTTAGTGAAAAGTCCGGGGAGGTGGAGAGCATGCGTTGCCACTTTCCCGGACTTGTTGTCTTTGGACCATCATCGAGCGGGTAGGACGGTTCAAAACAGAATAATAATTTCACGCAAAAAAACGATATGATATTGACACGAATTCAAAAAGACGTATAATAAAAACAGAAGGCGCGATTTGGCGGCCGTACGGGGAGGTATCAATATGCAGAACGGAAAAGCGCATTATTTTGCGTTTATCAGCCACAAAAGCAAGGACAGCAAGTTTGCTTTGCAATTGCAAAAATTTATCGAGACCTATAATCTACCTTCGCAGGTACGCAAGAGAACCAATGCGCCAAAGCGCTTGACTCCGATTTGCGCGTATGAAATGGACTTCACAAGCAATCCGCTGCTTGATGAGATGACAGACAAGCTTCAAAAATCGCAGTATCTGATCGTGCTGTGCTCAAAGGAGCTGATGAAAAGCGGAACGAAATATATCAACTACGAGATCGAGACGTTTATTCGCCTGAAAAAGGAAGAGGGAAAGGACCCACTCAAATATATCATCCCGATCATCCTGAGCGGATCGTTTGACGATCCCGAGCACGATTGCTGCCCTGAAGCACTCAGGGCACTGGGGGATAACTGTCCCATCGCGCTTGATCGACAGAAGTATAAAAGCGATCGGGAGCTCTTTTTGCATGCGATCTCCGGCATGCTGGATATTGATTATGCCGTGCTGCAAAACCGCGATTCCAAGCGCCGTCGCTGCCAAGCTGCGGTACTGGCGTCCGTGGCAACGCTGCTTCTGGTGCTTTCTATCGGCGCGCTGGACTATTACGTTCCCAAGCATCGTCATTATCAGGATTTTGTCATGAAAAACGGTTTGCCTGTCGGCATTGGAGAGCTGTCTCGGGGAGAATATCGGCGCATGAACGCGCATTACGTCATCACCGAGCAGCAAAGAAAGATCACGCAACTGACCTACGTCAACGCCTACGGTCGTATGATCGATCATGAGAATAACTGGCTGAATGGTGACAGACCTGCCAAGTGCGTTTTCACATACGCAGACTCCGAACTGGCATCCGTGACGTATTATAAAAGCTCCAATATTCCGCTCTACGTTGTGCAATACTCGGGGGCGTCCGTTGCCGACCTCAAGAAACCGTATGATCTTAGCCAGCCCCATTATTTAACCCTTAATTTTGAAAGCTCTTTGGATGGCTTTTTTGCAACGGATGAAATCGCTCACAGCGGTATATCCCGCATTATATACGAATATGACGAGAACGGTTACGTCGTAAAAGAAACGTATCACGCGGACAGCTCTGGCCGTCTTGTCAGCTCCAACGACGTTTTCGGTAAGGAATATGAGTTGGATGAAAAAGGTCGTGTTCACAAAGAGTACTTCCTTGACGCCGACGGTGGCCACCGTCAAAATATGGAAGGTGTTTTCTGCAAGGAATACGTTTACGATGAGCAAAACCGCCTGATTTCCTACAAAAATTATGATGCCAACGGAAAGCTGGTGGCGAATGTCGATGGCGTAATGCATCTGGTCAGAACCTACGATGAAAACCATAATATAAAAACCATCGAGCTTTATGATGAGAACGGCGCGCTCCTTTACGTTCCGGCGTACAACGGAGCCAAACAGGTTCAAACGTATGATGACCGCGGCAATCGAACTCTTGTTTGCTTTTACGACGAAAAGGGTGAAAAGGCTGTGATCCTTGGAATCAGCGCTATGCGATTTGCCTATGATAAGAATGGCCTTGTAATCAGTTGCACCTATCTTGATCGTGATGGCAATCCAACGGCGCACACCGATATTGGCGCTGTCGAAGAGTTGAAAATTTGGGACGATAACGGAAATCTGGCGGAAATGCGTTATTGCGACGCCGATGGAAATCTTGTCAATTCCAATGATAACTATGCCCGTGTTGAATATGCTTATGATGAGCGTGGTCTGCAAGTCAAAGCGCAGTACTATGACAAAAACGGCAATGAAGCCAACTACTGTGGGTATGGCTATTCGGTTGTTACCTGGGACCATGACGAAAACGGTACTGAGTGCCTCAGAGCATACTGGAATGCGGCAGGAGAGCCGGTCTGCATTCGAAACCATCCCGTTGAGCATGGCTATCATAAGCGCGAAATCGTCTTTACTGTTTCCGGCAATGTCGTGACCAGGACGATCCGTCATTATGACGAGCAGGGACGCTTGGTGAAAAAAATCACGCCGACGGCAGACCGTAATGCTGCCGTGGAAAAGTTGGTAATTCAAAACGGAGAGATTACTTTGATTGCCAAGTATGACGCTGAAGGACGTCCAAGCGGAGCGCAAACGGAAATCGAATATACCTCCACGGCGCAGGGAACGCGGGTCAAAACGCTAAATCGGATAAACAGCAATGGTTTTTTGCTGTATACGATAGTGTCGCACTATGATGCCCGTGGCGTGCTTGTGCAAGAGGACCAGCAGATCTATTATGCTGAGAGTGAGCAGGTTTCCGCCAAAATCACGGTCTACTACCATTCTTCCGGAATTAAAAATTACAAGCATCATATTTCCTAT
>JAEIGA010017654.1_pt1 | contig 10872 bp, 9 predicted proteins | sample 9270691 | NCBI WGS metagenome assembly JAEIGA01 (sample SAMN17057246, study PRJNA624740) | gut metagenome | biome: biome; isolation source: fecal sample | host: Bos grunniens | place: China: Xizang | collected 2019 | reverse complement strand
TTAAAAATAAATCTTGCAACAGAAGGAAAAAACATTACTTTATGATAAATAACTTTGATTTTCTTGGTGAAATTGATGATTTTGACAGAAAAAATGCAAATTTTTCTTATGATTTCTCTATGCAAGAATCAAAGGATTTAGTACTTTTATTAAGAAAATACGAAAAGGAAATACCTAATACTTTAAAAGATTTTTCAACATCTTTACTTAAACATATTTACGATTCAATGACAATTGAAGAAGCGGAGCAATTTTTTCATGAAAGCATTTAAAATTTTATTATCACTTTTTTTGATTTTTATTCTTTTTGTCGGAATTGGAGTTTTTACAATTTATACTTTGACACAACCTCCAAAAGGTGAAATGGTTGAATATAAGTTAAATGTTCCATCAGGTGCAAGTTATTTTTCTATTTCCAAAGTTTTAGAAGAAAATGGCATTATTAAAAATGCAAAAGTTTTTTATTATTACAGTCGCTATAAAAATGCCAGTTTAAAATCTGGAGTTTACAGAGTAAATAGCAAAATGTCTTTTGAAGAGTTGTATTCTTTTCTAAACACAGGTAAACAAGAATATATTTCAGTTAGTATTCCAGAAGGTTTAACAATTTCTGCTGTGGCAAAATTGATTGAAGAAAAAGAAATTGCTTCTGCGGCTGAATTTACAGAGCTTTGTCATGATAAAGAATTTCTAGAAAAATATAATATTCCTTCTGTTAGTGCAGAGGGCTATTTGTTTCCAGATACATATTATTTTACATCAGGAATGGAAGTTTCTGATGTGGTTTCAATGATGATAGAAAATTTTTATACAAAAATTAATTCTATAGAATCTGCAAAGAATTTAACCCATAAGGAATTACATGAAATTGTAAAACTTGCTTCTATTGTGGAAAAAGAATATAAAGTTCCTGCCGAAGCTCCTTTAATTGCCAGTGTTTTTAAAAATCGTTTACGCTACAATATTGGATTATATTCTTGTGCTACAATCATTTATATTATTACAGAAGAATTGGGGCTTCCACATCCTGATGTAGTAAAATATTCAGATTTAGAAATTGAAAGCCCATATAACACATATAAACATGCAGGATTAACACCAACTCCAATTTCAAATCCAGGTTTAATTGCTTTGGATGCTGCAATCAACACTCCAAAAACAAAATATTTTTTCTTCCGCGTTGCGGACGAAGCAAAGGGAACTCACGTTTTTACAACTGATTTTGAGGACCACATAGAAGCTGGTAATTAAAGATAAAAATGGCAAAAATTTCTCATACCACTGTAGAAGAAGTAAACAGTAGAACAGATATGGTTTCTCTAATTGGTGAATATACTCGCCTTGAAAAAAGAGGTAGTGAATATTGGGGATGTTGTCCTTTTCATAATGAAAAAACACCTTCTTTTCACGTTGTGCCAGAAAGAAAAATGTATCACTGTTTTGGTTGTAAAGCCGGTGGAAGTGTAATTAATTTTTATATGGAAATGGAAAAAATCTCTTTCCATGATGCCATTGTTGCTTTGGCGAAAAAATCTGGTATAGAAGTTGTTTATGATGGAAATGTTGAATATCAAGAAAAACCAGAGGAAAACAAAAGAGATTTATACAAAGAGCTTTACACTAGAGTTGCAGGAAGTTTTACATATATTTTAAATCAAACTCCTCAAGGAAAAATTGCCAAGGAATACTTAAAAAATCGTGGAGTTAGTGATGAAATTGCCGAGACCTTTGGTCTAGGATACGCTCCAAATGACGGTACATGGCTTCGAAGATTTTTGGAAGGTAAAAGTTACAGTAAAGAGTTTTTAGACGAATCAGGATTGTTTTCAAAAAAAAATAGTCAGTATTCTTTTTTTAGAAATAGGTTAATGTTTCCAATTTGGGATAGAAACGGAAAAGTAGTTGCATTTTCAGCCCGTCTACTAGAAGGTGAAGGACCAAAATATGTGAACTCTCCAGAACTTATAACCTATAAAAAACGAGAAACCCTATATGCCTTTCATTTAGCAAAAAAAGCTATCCGCGAAAAAAAAGCATGTATTTTATGCGAAGGAAATATGGACGTTATTGCCTATCACAGTGCAGGAATTTCCAATGCTGTTGCTCCTATGGGAACAGCTTTGACAGAAGAACAAATTCATCTAATTAGTTCCTTTGCTGACACGTTGATTTTAAGTCTTGATACCGACGAAGCTGGACAAAAAGCCACTTGGAAAGACATTTTAATGGCAAGGCAACAAGGTTTAACAGTTAAGGTTATTCAGCTCCATGGCGGTAAAGATCCAGACGAAATATTACAAAAATTCGGTGCTGAAACATTGACAAATTGCGTAAACACAGCTATATTGGATAGTGATTTTTTACTATCATCACTGTCTAAAAAATACGATATAACGACTCCAGAAGGTAAAACAAAACTAGCGTTGGAGTTCTTCCAATATGTGGATGTATTACAGTCTGATATTCAAAAAGAATCAAGCCTAGAGCAATTGGCAAATGCATTGCAGTTATCATTAGAAATAGTGAAAACTGACTATGTAAACCGAGAATCAGCTACAAAAAAACTAGAAGGTAGAAATACTACAGAGATAAAGGCGGAAATAATAAAACCAAACGCCGAATTGAGGGCAATTTTAGCTGTAGTTTCTAATATAGGATTTTTTCCACTGATGCGAGGTTCATTAAGTGCTGATGATTTTGAAGATCCATTAGCAAAAGATATGTTCATCACATTAGAGGAGTGTTATAGAGAAGACATTGTAAACTACGATAGTATTCTTCATAAACTTCAAAACGAAAATTTACGAAATATCGTAGCCCATGCAGTAACATCTGGTGAATTTTCCCAAAATACAGAAAAAACAATAAACGATAGTATTAATATGATTCGTTTAAATAGTTTGAAAAGAAGACGGGAAACTTTAATGATGTCTATTCGTCAACTTTCAATGTCTGCAAACAACTTAGAAAATCAGCAACAACTAAACACTTTACTAAATGAAAAAATGAACATTGATACTGAACTTAGATTTATAAAGGACAAAAGCCGATGACTAACCAGCAACAGCTAGACCCTGCAGTTGCAAAATTACTTGATTATGCAAAAAGTAAAAAAGAACTAACTTGGGATGAAATTAATGAATTGTTAACTCCTGAGGTGGTTAATTCAGACAAAATGGATGATATTTTAATCGTATTAGAGAAAAATAACATCAAAATCATTGAAGAAGATACTCTTGATGAAGATATAGACGATGATGATCAAGATGAATCTGATTCAAAACGCAAACAGCTAGTTTTTAACGAAAAAGACTCAAGTGGTGATGACCCAATTCGCATGTATTTGCGTGAAATTGGTAAAGAAAAGCTTTTAACAGCAGAACAAGAAGTTGTTCTTTCAAAGAAAATGGAAACAGGGGAAAATATCATTAAGGATGTGATTAAACATTCCGGTATGATGATTCCAGAATTTTATGCTGTAGCTCAAAAAGCATTTTCTAAAATTGATCCTAGAGAATCTGGTAAACAACGGAAAGAAATTAACGAAGAAATGGCAGAAAGAAGAAGACTTCGAAGCTGTTATAGTGAAGTTCTAAAGCAAGTTTTGCCAGACATGAAACAATATATTCTTCTAAAAAAGACTCTTTTTGAAGCTGATCAAACTGTGAACATTTTTGAAGACGAACAATTATTAGCTTTGCGAGGTAAAATATTACCAAGTCTTCAAGAAATGGATATTCAGTCCGAAGAAATTGAAAAATTCTCAAATCGCTTTATTGAAGCTACTAAAAAAATTGCAGAATATAGGCATAAACAAGACAAAAAAGCTAAAGAACTTAGAATTACAGATTTTAGCGAATTAAGAAGTCTTGGAAAAAGAATGGCTCTAAAGTCAGAAAGAACAAAGCTTGAAGAAGAGCTTGGAATGCCAACTGATGAAATTAGAGAAATTTATACTGCAATTCAGAAAATTGATAGAAAGTTACGTCGTCTAGAATACGAATTTGAAAACGATGTTACAGAAATTCTTTCTATGGCAAATGAAATTAAACGTGGTAGAAAAATGATGGAGGATGCAAAAAATAAACTTATTAATGCAAACCTTCGTCTAGTTGTTTCTATTGCAAAAAAATACACAAACCGTGGACTCCAATTATTTGACTTAATTCAAGAAGGAAACATTGGTTTGATTAAAGCTGTAGAAAAATTTGAATATCGAAAAGGATATAAATTTTCTACTTATGCAACTTGGTGGATTCGTCAAGCAATTACTCGTTCAATTTCAGACCAAGCAAGAACAATTCGTGTTCCTGTTCACATGATTGAACAAATTAACAAAGTTGTACGTGAATCACGTCAATTAATGCAAAGATTTGGTCGTGAACCAACTGACGAAGAAATTGCTGAACAATTAAGTTGGACTGTTGATAAGGTTAAGCAAGTAAAAAATGTTGCTAAGGAACCAATTTCTTTAGAAACTCCTATTGGCGAAGAAGAAGATTCTCTATTGGGAGACTTTATCGAAGATAAAGAAGTTGAAAACCCAGCAACAAAAACTGCTTATACTTTGCTTCAAGAACAACTACGTACAGTGCTTTCAACATTGCCTCCACGAGAACAAGAAGTATTAAAAATGCGTTTTGGTCTTGAAGATGGTTATTCACTAACTCTTGAAGAAGTTGGATTATATTTCAACGTAACAAGAGAACGTATTCGCCAGATTGAAGCAAAGGCTTTAAGGAGATTAAGAAATCCACGTAGAGCAGCTATTTTACGTGGTTATATGGACAATTAGTCTAAATTATATTATAAATAATGTATTACCAACATATTTAAGAGGTTCTATTATATGGAAATGAAAGAAGTTTTTGAAAACTTAAAAGAATTACAGGATGTTCTTTCTGAAAAGTATTCAATTGAAGCTCAAATTGACGAAGCTCCAAAAAGTTTGACTACTCAAGACGAAGATTTGCACCTAAAAAAGAAAGAATTTATCGTTAAGAGTGCAGCTTATGAAGAAAAAAGAAAAACAGTTGGTAACTTAAAAGCTGAGTTAGCAGAAGCCGAAGCTGCCAGAGAACGTGGCGAAAAGGGCATGGATTCTATTACAACTCATCGTGAATATGAAGCTTTGCAAAAAGAAATTGACGATGCAACTAACTTAGAACAAAAGATTCGCAAAGACTTACAACGTGAAGAAAAGAATCTTGCAGAATTAGACGAAGCTTTAGAGCATGATAAACAAATTATTGATAGCAGTGAAGCTGAACTTAATGCTGGAAAAGAAGCTCTAGATGCTAAAGTTAATGAATTAAAAGAAAAACTTGAAAGCTTAAAAGAAGCTGAACAAAAATATGAAGAGGGAATTGATCCTGATATCATTTTTAAGTTTGAAAGAATTATTAAAAGCAAACAAGGTAAAGGTATCGTTGCTGTAAAAGGTAATGTTTGTGATGGTTGTCACATGATTTTACCTGCTCAATTTGCTAATGAAGTACATGGCGGAGATAAAATTGTTTTCTGTCCTTACTGTAGCCGCATCTTGTTCTATGAAGAACTAAAAGAAGGCGAAACAGAATATTCACACATCGAAGATATTGGAAGTCTATCTGATTACGGTGATGAAGATGATTTCTTAGATGATGAATATGATGAAGACGATTACTACAGAGAAGATACTGTAAAAGCTATTGATTTTGAATAATTAGCAGAAGTAAGAAATCGCTTGGTATAAAAGATATGTCTTTTATACCAAGAGGAAAGTCCGGGCTCTTTCGGAAAGGATGCTGGATAATAACCAGGCAAAAGTTTTACTTTTGACAGAAAGTGCCACAGAAAATAAACCGCTATAGGCTTTTGTTTATAGTAAGGGTGAAAAGGCGGTGTAAGAGACCACCGGGCATTAGGTGACTAATGTTGCATGGTAAACCTCATCTAGAGCAAGTTTAAGCAGTAAGGGAAACTCCGATAGGCTTTGCCAACCTTACGGGTGAATCGCTAGAGTTTTACAGCAATGTAAAATCAGGATAGATGATTTTAGGGGTAAGTTTTCTTATCTCAACAGAACCCGGCTTACTTTGCTTCTGCTTTTTTATATTTGGGTGGGGGATATATGAAAGTTGTAAAATCTCAAAATTCTCATATTGCTAGACGTAAAAGTCAGTTTATACCTCGCTTAATTATTTCTTTAACTATTCTTATTGTTGTTTTCCTTTCTGTTTTTTTTATAACCAAAAAACTTGTAAAAAATATAAACGCTGTTCCTTCAATTTCAAAAGTCTATGATTATTGGAATCAAAATGATTATACAAAGGTTTTTGAAACCACAGATTTAATATTAAAAAATAAACCCTACAATTCAACAGCTTTAGCATATAAAGGTTATGCTGCCTTTTGTTTATCTGTTTCACAATCAGAATTAGAATTGGCCCACGAACTTATAGATTCTTCTATCAATTCTTTACGCCTTGCTTTAAATGATGCTCCTGATTTATTGCGTCCTCAAATCAATTATATGCTGGGAAAAGCATATTTTCATAAAAATTCTTTATCAACGTATTACTATTATGCTGATTGTGTAGTATACTATATGAACGAAGCCCTAAAATTAGGGTTTTCTGCACCAGATATTCCAAAGTATTTGGGTTTAAGTTATGCACAACTTTCAATGACTGAACAAAGTATAAGATCATTTTCTGAAGCTTTATTAACTGATGAAAATGATGAATTATTGTTGGCCATTGCTGAACAATATATAAAAAATGAACAATCTTCAAATGCAAAACAATATTTGTATAGAGTGCGTTCTATTAGCAATGATGAAATTGTGATTCTAAAAGCATGTGAATTTCTTGCTTCTATTTACATAGAAGAAGGAAATTATGATGAGGCCTTAGCTGAATATCAAAGCATTTTGGAAAAAAATCCTTATAATGCAGATGCATATTATGGTATTGGTCTTGTTTATGAAAAAATGGGAGACATGGTTAGAGCTCGGGCTGAATGGCGTAATGCTTTAAAAGTTCAAGTTAATCATCCTGGTGCTATAAAAAAGTTAAGTTAATATTTTTGGGAGGAAAAAATGGGATTTTTTGATCGTTTTTCAACAGATATTGGTGTTGATTTAGGAACTTGTAATACTCTAATTTATTTAAAAGGCAAAATTGTTATTAACGAACCTTCTGTAGTTGCTGTAGAAAAGGGAACTGGTCGTGTTGTTGCTGTTGGAGCTGAAGCAAAAAGAATGCTTTGGAAAACTCCAGGAGACATTGTTGCTATTCGTCCTTTGGCTGATGGTGTTATTGCAGATATGGATAACACTGAAAAAATGATTAAATACTTTATTTCAAAGGTAATGCCAAAACATCAAATTATTAAATCTTTAAGAATGAAAGTTGGAATCCCTTCTTGTATTACAGAAGTTGAAAAACGTGCTGTTCAAGAAGCTGCATTAAAAGCTGGTGCAAAAGAAGTTCAAGTTATGGAAGAATCTTTGGCAGCTGCTATTGGTGCACAAATTCCAATTCATGAACCTGCCGGACATATGGTTTGTGATATTGGTGGTGGAACAACTGAAATTTCTGTTATTTCTTTGGGAAGTATGGTTGTTACTCGTGCAATTCGTCTTGGTGGAAATGCCTTTGATGAAGCAATTGTAAAACACGTTAGAAGTATACACAACTTAAAAATCGGTGCTGGAACAGCAGAAAGATTAAAAATTGAAATCGGTAATGCATCTCCTGCTCAAACCATTAAGAAAATGGAGATTAAGGGAAATGATGCCATTACAGGTCTTCCAAGAAGACTAGAAATTGACTCTGTTGAAGTTCGTGAAGCATTAAAAGACCCTGTTAATCAAATTGTAAATGAAATAAAACTAACTTTAGGACAAACTCCTCCAGAACTTGCTTCAGATATTATTGAACGTGGTATTGTAATGACTGGTGGAGGTTCTTTGCTAGAAGGTTTACCAAAGCTAATTTCAAAGGAAACTGGGGTTCCTGTTATTCTTGTTGAATCTCCTTTGGAATGTGTGGCTGTTGGTGCTGGTCAAGCTTTTGAATTGTTTAGAGATATTTCATCAGATAGAAGTATTTACGACAGTCTAAATAATTAATTTTCTTATGGGCTATCATTTTTCGATAGCCTTTAAATTTTTTTTAGGAATTATAATGTCTGAACGTCGTATACGATTAAAATTGAAAACACCAATTTTATTGTGTTTGCTTTATGGAATTTTATCTGGTGTTATTTTGGCTTTTTCTTCTGGTGGCTTTTTAGTAAACTTCAAACAATTAGGTTTTTCGGTTGTTTCTTCCGTTCAAAAAGGTGCTTCTTTTATTGCCAATGGAGTTACTGGATTTTTTACTGCTGTTGGTGATTTAGCAACTCTAAGGGAAGACTATGAAAAGCTTCAAGAAATGCTAGAGGATTATGAATATCTTCAACGTAATAATGCTGATATCAAAAAAGAAAATGCAAGATTAAAAGAACAACTAGGTTTTTCCACTGAATATCAATATAAAAATTATCCAGCTCAAATTATTTCTAGAGATCCTAATGCTTTATACACTGGAATAACTTTAAATAAGGGTAGTAGACACAATGTTAGAAAAGGAATGGCTGTTTTGGCTATTCAAAATGGAAATATTGGTTTAGTTGGAAAAGTGGTTTCAGTAGGTATTGAAACATCTATGATTATGCCAATTTATGACTATCAGTGTAGTATTTCAGCAAGAATTTCTTCAACTCGTGATATAGGTTTAGTTTCTGGAAACGGAGATGCTGATGGAAATTTAACTCTAAAATACATAAAAAAACGAGTTTTAGAAGAGTTAAACCTTGGAGATGTTATTGTTACATCTGGTGAAACTGAAAATTATATAAAAGATATTCCCATTGGTTCAATTTCTAATATCAAGATGCTAGATTACGATAATTCTCTAGAAATTGAAATAACACCAATTATTGACTTTTCTAGACTAGAAAATGTAATTATCGTGGACTCTTCCCAATTTCAAAATCAGTAGGTAGTAATAGAATGAAAACATTTTTAACTTGTGCTGTGTTTATTTTATCTTTTTTGTTTTTTGAAAGTAGTATTTTGTCAAATATATATTTTCTTCCTGTGGTTCCTGATTTGTTATTGTTATTTACACTTTATATTTCAATTCAAAAAGGATGTGCTCAAGGAGAAACTGTTGGCTTTTTTTCTGGTTTGCTACTAGATTTTGTTAGTGCTGCTCCCCTTGGATTAAATGCCTTGCTTAGAACAATAATTGGTTTTATTGCCGGTCTTTTCCATTTAACAATTGGAACTACTGGTATTGTTACCCCAATGATTTTAGGTGTTGTGGCAACTTTTGCAAAGGTTTTATTTACCTTCTTTATTTCCTTTTTCTTTCCAGGGGTTGTGTTGACATATGAATTTTTCTCTATGACATTTTTGTTTGAATGTATTTTTAATGGACTTTTAGCTCCTGTTTTATTTTTTGTTTTTTCTAAAATTCAAATTATTGCCCTCGTAAAAGTTTCTTCTGTTTCAGAAATAAGGGATTAATTTATGGCAAACGTAATTACTTCTACAGACTTAAAAAATAAGGCAGGAAGTTCCACTGATAAAAATAGCAAAACCTTTATTTTATCAATTTCTTTGTCTGTTATTTTTATAATCTATACTCTTATTCTATTCAAAATGCAAGTTATTGAAGGAGCTGGTTACAGAATGCAATCTGTAAATATTTCCCAGCGAACTACAACAATTCCCGCTCAACGTGGTGAAATATACGATAGAAATGCCAATATGGCTTTGGCAGTTAATACAGACTCTTTTGCGGTTTATTTAACTCCTGGAGAAACAGGAGGAAATTATGATAGTGTAGCTGCACGTCTTGCTCAATTTTTAGGAATCAAAAAAAGTGATATAGATTCAAAAGTAGAAAATAAACGCTCCTATACTTCTTACGAAGTAAAGGCTTATGTTACTTTTGAAGAAGTAGCAAATATTGCTGAAAACATTACAGATTTACCCGGTGTTTCTTGGGCTTCAAAACCTATTAGAAATTACATTGTTGAAGCTGATTCTTTAAGTCACGTAATTGGTTATGTTGGGGATATTACAAAAGAAGAATTAAAAGTGATGTATAACAGTGGTTATACAAGTAACAGTGTTATTGGAAAAATGGGAATCGAAAAGCAATACGATTCGTTACTACAGGGAAAAGCAGGAATTGAATCTAGAACTGTTGACGTTTACGGGAAAAACACTTCTGGCACATCTGTTACAACAAAACCACCAGAAATGGGCAACAATTTAGTTCTTACCATTGATTCTAACATACAAAAATTGGCAGAAGATGCCCTAGGTGCTAGAGTTGGGGCAGCTGTTGTTTTAAAACCAAGTAATGGTGAAATATTAGCAATGGTTTCCTATCCTTTTTTTGATGCAAATATCTTTAGTACAGAAAACTTTTCTCGCGAATATTCAAAATTAGAAAAAAGTGCCAATAATCCATTGTTGAATCGGGCTATAAATGCCTCATATCCTCCTGCATCTACTTTTAAAGTTATTATGTCCACTGCTATGCTTGCAGAGGATGCAATGCCTTCAACTAAAGAAATTGAATGTAAGGGATATTTAGATTACGGTGGAAGAACTTTTAAATGTCACGTTGGTATTCCAGGCCATGGATATTTGGATTTGAAAAACGGTCTTGCAGAATCCTGTAACGTATATTATTGGACTGTAGGACGTGATTATTTAGGTGTGGACTTAATTTCATCCTATGCAAATGATTTTGGCTTTGGAAATAATTTAGGAATAGACTTACCTTCATCTTCAGCTGGGTTCGTGCCTACATCTCAATGGAAAGA
>JAEIGA010017653.1_pt1 | contig 10872 bp, 6 predicted proteins | sample 9270691 | NCBI WGS metagenome assembly JAEIGA01 (sample SAMN17057246, study PRJNA624740) | gut metagenome | biome: biome; isolation source: fecal sample | host: Bos grunniens | place: China: Xizang | collected 2019 | reverse complement strand
GTTGATTCAGAGTTGATGGTCACCACCTTAGCACCGTTGATAAGTACATTGCCCACTTCGCAGATGGTATCGTTCACCATATAACCGAAGCGTTGTTTGTGTACACGAACAGCAGCCAGATCGGGATTAGCCTTTACCATAGCGATGAATTCTTCGTAAGTGTATTCATCCTTGGTAAGTTCGGGCATTTCTACCATGAAAGCAGGGAAAACTTCGTTTTCGAGCACTTCACGAGAAATGGGGAATTCGCCCTTCATCAGAGGATTCCATTGTTCCAAACCATCAACGGTTTGTACATAAGTCTTGATATCCATCTTACCATTACGAATCTTGGTATTATTGATATCGTTCTTGCGTGAGATGATATAGATTTCGTCGCTTTCGCGTTCCCATACCTTTTCGGGTACAGGAACAGAAAGACGAGCCATTCTTTTATGAGCCTCACAGAAACATTGTCCGAATGAACGAAACTCAAAACGAGGCTTTGAGATTTCGCCAATCTTCATTTCTTCTTTTGCCATAATTATTTCCGTAAAGTATCAATTACATTTCAGGTTGTTGTTCGATTTCAGCTACTTTAGCACCATTGGCAGCACCCTTGGTAGGATCAGCATAAGCCCATTTGCCAGTACCATCGGGAACGCGTGAGAAAGTGTGAGTCTTGTCGTTCTTGAAACCACTTACTTGGTTCCAGCCTGCACCTTCTTCACCACGTTGGAATGAATCCAATACGCTTTCGTCAGCAGCTTGCAATTCGATGTAAACGTTCTTCTTACCAGACAAACCACCTTTAAATACATGATTTTCGCTTTCATAAGCATAAGCGGGATCGCCACCTTCGGCTTCGTCAGACAAGTCAGAGCTTTCCAAAACAACATAACCCTTAGCAGCAATCTTCATACCAGCTTTACCGGTCCAAGTTGTGCTCTTGCCACCTTCCTTAGAGCTATCGTACTTAACCAACATCAAACCTTCGAGAGAGATTTCAGCCTCGGTAGTGTTGTACAATTCGATGTACTTGTCTGCACCAGACAATTCGTTCAAAACAACGCCTTCAACAACATCGCCTTCGCCGCCGCCGTTATCACCGTTACCAACTTCGGGATCACCACCACATGAAACCATTGACAAAGCAACTACTGCAGAAGCAGCAAACATGAAAAACTTTTTCATAATCGTAATTTTTTTTAGTTAAACTTATTGATATTTATTATGTTTCTAAAATTAGAATGCAACTTGGAAACGACAAGCAATCATGTGATAGTCAACGCCTTTGCTCTTTGAGTTCTTAGCCACCAATCCGGGGAATTTGGTAACATTGCCAGCTTCGTCGTAACCGGTGCAATAAGGATTCTTGGCGGTCTTATCGGTACCATCCTGTTCGCCCTTACCATTAGCAAAAACATCCTGGTCGTTGAACTGGTAGTTGATCACAAACTTAACATTTTCAGAAGGATAGAAGTTCAATCCGAGGGCATAGCCATAAGCAGAACCACCCATATATTCCTGAGCAATGTTCAAGTTGAGATAATCTACGCGGGCACACAATTCAACATCACCCCAGTCCTGACCACGTCTAACGCGAGTATACTTGGCACCACCGGCATCGTAGTTCTGCTTACCACCGAACAACATATAACTTGCTTGAGCATACCAACCATAAGCGGGATGAAGAATCTTAACAGAGCTCTTGCTTGCATCCAGATAAGGATTACGAGCAATATAAGCAGCTTCGTAACGCAAACCTTCGTAGTGACCGGCAATTTCGGCGGTGTAAGCCAATTCGTGGTCGAGATACTTGATAGCATCGGTATCGAGATATTTCTTACGGTTGACACCGGTTGAGTTACGAGTACTGTAACGTACGGCATTGTAAGCTTCGTTGGTCAATTTAGGTTCGCGATAAGAAACGGCAGCACCGATATGCAAAGAACCATTGCTCATATCGTGCAAAGGACGCCAAACAACTTTACCTGTGTAAGACAAACCTTCGTTCAAACCGTAATCCTTGTTACCATCTTCAAACAAAGTCTGCGCTTCTGAGCCTTCCAATTCGGGACCAAAAACACCGGCGCTGATCCACCAAGCAGGAAGAGAATACTTAAGGTTCACACCCAAGTGACGAGAAGGTGCCAAATAAGTAACCATGGCACGTTCCATAAACATGAGATAACGCGAAGTGGTGTTACGTTGAATAGAGAAGTTTTCCTTGAAGTTACCCATCTTGATAGACAGATTTTCAATACCTGTATATTCCAAGATAGCGTCTTTGATTTCGGGAGTACCGCTGGTCCAGTCGGTATCGAATTCTCCGTACCAGTTCTCATCGATTTGAGTTTTCACAGCAAAACGAGTACGACGAAGATTCATACCATTACCAATTTGCGTCAGGTTCTTATCATAACCAAAGAATGCAGCAGCATCACCTTGGATACGTACGTCGAACCACATTTTGTAATTGGCATCTTTGTTTTGGAACACGAGAATACCATCCTGCAAAGTAGGATGAACCGGAACCGAAACCACTTTCTGTCCATACTGATTTACTTCAGTTTGGGTAGCATTCGTTTGAGCAAATGCGGCCATAGAAGCCGTCAATGCCAAGAGTGAAATTAAAACTTTCTTCATAAAACAATGATTTATAAGGTTGTATTATTGTCTTTGTAAAACATCATGCAACGGGCGAAGATATAATCTTTTTCACATTCTCACAAAAAAAGAAAACCCAAAAGTTTTTGCTGACTTTTGGGATTCATATCACAGACTTATTCATCGAAATCGTATTCGTCGTAATTGTCGTCTTCGTCGAAATCTTCATCGAAATCATCATCGTAATCGTCGTCGGAAGGAGCCGTAGCGATATCCAAGTCGCGATGCACGATTTCTCGAATCTGATTGCGTTCGTCGATAAGTTCGCGCCAAAGCACATTCTTCAATTCTTCCAAACCAAAATTGGCCACCGACGAAATGAACACCGCGGGCACATCGGGCAAAGTAGGACGAATTTCGGCGATAAGTTCTTCGTCGAGCATATCGCATTTGGTGATAGCCAAAACGCGCTGTTTATCGAGCAATTCCGGGTTGTATTGTTGCAATTCGCGCAACAAAATTTCGTATTCTTTGGTAATATCGTCGCTATCGGCAGGCACCATAAACAAGAGGATAGCATTACGCTCGATATGACGCAAAAATCTCAATCCCAAACCTTTACCTTCGCTAGCACCTTCAATGATACCGGGAATGTCGGCCATCACAAAAGATTTATCGTCGTGATAAGGAACGATACCCAGATTGGGCACCAAGGTGGTGAAAGGATAATCGGCAATTTCAGGCTTAGCCGCCGACAACACCGAAAGCAAAGTTGATTTTCCGGCATTGGGGAAACCCACCAAACCGACGTCGGCCAAAAGCTTCAGTTCCAGAATAACATGACGTTCCTGCATAGGTTCGCCGGGCTGCGAGAAACGGGGCGTCTTATTCACCGCATTGCGGAAATTCCAGTTGCCCAAGCCGCCACGACCGCCTTTCAGCAAAATCACTTCCTGACCGTCTTCATTGACATCGCAAAGAAATTCACCCGTTTCGGCATCGTAAGCCACGGTACCTATAGGCACTTCGATAATTTTATCGGCACCCGATTTTCCAGTTGCACGACAGCCCATTCCGTTTTGTCCCGCTTCGGCAAAAACGTGGCGAGCATAGCGCAAGTGTATGAGAGTCCAGTAATTACGATTGGCTTTCAGAATCACATGACCACCACGACCACCATCACCGCCATCAGGACCACCTTTGGCCACATACTTTTCACGATGAAAATGGGTGGAACCTGCGCCACCTTTACCAGAACGGCAAAAAATCTTTACGTAATCTACAAAATTGCTTTCAGCCATACTTATCAATTATAACAATGCAGCCACTTCATCTGCCACCGCTTGCGCAGTACCTTCGATACTGAGCGTTCCATCGATAGGCGTGTACATCGAACGAGCCTTGTAAAAATCCAAGACTGGAGCCGTTTGCTGATGATACACTTCCACGCGTTTTCTGATGGTTTCGGGATTGTCGTCGGCACGACCGGAAGTCTGCGCACGAGACAACATTCTTTCTATCAAAACTTCGTCGGGCGTTACCAATTCGAACAAAGCGTCCAATTTGTAGCCACGTTCTTTCAACAAGTCGTCAAAGATTTCAGCTTGTGCCACCGTGCGGGGAAATCCGTCGAAAATAAAGCCTTTGGCATCTTTTTTCTCATCGATAGTTGCTGCTAAAATCTTGATAATCATTTCATCGGGAACCAAATTTCCTCCATCGGTATACGATTTGGCAATACGACCCAATTCGCTGCCTTTTTCCATCTCGGCACGCAGCAAATCGCCGGTAGACAAATGTGTCATTTGATATTTTTCGGCCAACAATTTACTTTGGGTACCTTTACCGGAACCAGGGCCACCAAAAATAATAACGTTCAACATTTCTTTATAATATAGTGTTATTCAGCTAATACATAAATATCTTTATACTGACGGCCATAGCCATCGTAATCCAAACCATAGCCCACCAAGAAAAGTTTGGAAACCTCGAAGCCCACATAATCGAGTTTCAAAGGACATTTCAAAGCATCCGGTTTGAACGTGCAACAAGCAATGCGCAAAGAGGCCGGATTTTGTTGCAGAAGCTGATCGCGCAAATGATACATCGTCAGGCCGCTATCTACAATATCTTCGATAATCACCACATGACGATCTTTGATATCTCGATCTAAACCAATCAGTTGCGTAATCTTTCCGCTGCTATCCATTCCCTGATACGAACTTTGTTTGACGAAAGTAATCTCACAAGGAAAATCCATCGCGCGCATCAAATCTGCCGCAAAAATAAAAGCGCCATTCAACACAGCGATAAACAAGGGAGATTTGTCGCCCAAGTCGGCTTTGATTTCGGCCGCCATTTTCGCAATGCGTTCCTGTATCTCGTTTTCAGAGAACAACTTACGAAAGCGCTTGTCCAATACTTGTATCATCGTTGCTATAGCTCTTTTAAAAAAATAAAAATCGCGCGAATTTACGAATAAAATATGAAAGTATTACTTTTGTTTTCGCATTAATTCATTCGGAAAATGACTAGCGTGAATATCTCTTATTTACAAGGTATACTGCACCGCCGAGAGCCGTCGGCGCACAAAGGCAATTTTGGAAGAGGCTTGCTGATTGCGGGCTGTCGGGAGATGTGCGGCGCCGCCATTCTGGCGGCGCGCGCTTCGCTTCGCAGCGGCATCGGACTGTTGCACGTGCACGCATCGGCCAGTATCTACGACTGTCTGCAAGCGGCCGTTCCCGAAGCCATGGTACAACGCGATGCCCGCCACAACGACCACTTCGCCGATGAGCAGCTGAGCATTGAGAAGTTTGATGCGGTGGCCCTTGGTCCGGGCCTTGGCCAAGGCCCGGACCAAGGGCCACCGCATCAAACTTCTCAATGCTCAGCTGCTCATCGGCGAAGTGGTCGTTGTGGCGGGCATCGCGTTGTACCATGGCTTCGGGAACGGCCGCTTGCAGACAGTCGTAGATACTGGCCGATGCGTGCACGTGCAACAGTCCGATGCCGCTGCGAAGCGAAGCGCGCGCCGCCAGAATGGCGGCGCCGCACATCTCCCGACAGCCCGCAATCAGCAAGCCTCTTCCAAAATTGCCTTTGTGCGCCGACGGCTCTCGGCGGTGCAGTATACCTTGTAAATAAGAGATATTCACGCTAGTCATTTTCCGAATGAATTAATGCGAAAACAAAAGTAATACTTTCATATTTTATTCGTAAATTCGCGCGATTTTTATTTTTTTAAAAGAGCTATAGCAACGATGATACAAGTATTGGACAAGCGCTTTCGTAAGTTGTTCTCTGAAAACGAGATACAGGAACGCATTGCGAAAATGGCGGCCGAAATCAAAGCCGACTTGGGCGACAAATCTCCCTTGTTTATCGCTGTGTTGAATGGCGCTTTTATTTTTGCGGCAGATTTGATGCGCGCGATGGATTTTCCTTGTGAGATTACTTTCGTCAAACAAAGTTCGTATCAGGGAATGGATAGCAGCGGAAAGATTACGCAACTGATTGGTTTAGATCGAGATATCAAAGATCGTCATGTGGTGATTATCGAAGATATTGTAGATAGCGGCCTGACGATGTATCATTTGCGCGATCAGCTTCTGCAACAAAATCCGGCCTCTTTGCGCATTGCTTGTTGCACGTTCAAACCGGATGCTTTGAAATGTCCTTTGAAACTCGATTATGTGGGCTTCGAGGTTTCCAAACTTTTCTTGGTGGGCTATGGTTTGGATTACGATGGCTATGGCCGTCAGTATAAAGATATTTATGTATTAGCTGAATAACACTATATTATAAAGAAATGTTGAACGTTATTATTTTTGGTGGCCCTGGTTCCGGTAAAGGTACCCAAAGTAAATTGTTGGCCGAAAAATATCAAATGACACATTTGTCTACCGGCGATTTGCTGCGTGCCGAGATGGAAAAAGGCAGCGAATTGGGTCGTATTGCCAAATCGTATACCGATGGAGGAAATTTGGTTCCCGATGAAATGATTATCAAGATTTTAGCAGCAACTATCGATGAGAAAAAAGATGCCAAAGGCTTTATTTTCGACGGATTTCCCCGCACGGTGGCACAAGCTGAAATCTTTGACGACTTGTTGAAAGAACGTGGCTACAAATTGGACGCTTTGTTCGAATTGGTAACGCCCGACGAAGTTTTGATAGAAAGAATGTTGTCTCGTGCGCAGACTTCCGGTCGTGCCGACGACAATCCCGAAACCATCAGAAAACGCGTGGAAGTGTATCATCAGCAAACGGCTCCAGTCTTGGATTTTTACAAGGCTCGTTCGATGTACACGCCTATCGATGGAACGCTCAGTATCGAAGGTACTGCGCAAGCGGTGGCAGATGAAGTGGCTGCATTGTTATAATTGATAAGTATGGCTGAAAGCAATTTTGTAGATTACGTAAAGATTTTTTGCCGTTCTGGTAAAGGTGGCGCAGGTTCCACCCATTTTCATCGTGAAAAGTATGTGGCCAAAGGTGGTCCTGATGGCGGTGATGGTGGTCGTGGTGGTCATGTGATTCTGAAAGCCAATCGTAATTACTGGACTCTCATACACTTGCGCTATGCTCGCCACGTTTTTGCCGAAGCGGGACAAAACGGAATGGGCTGTCGTGCAACTGGAAAATCGGGTGCCGATAAAATTATCGAAGTGCCTATAGGTACCGTGGCTTACGATGCCGAAACGGGTGAATTTCTTTGCGATGTCAATGAAGACGGTCAGGAAGTGATTTTGCTGAAAGGCGGTCGTGGCGGCTTGGGCAACTGGAATTTCCGCAATGCGGTGAATAAGACGCCCCGTTTCTCGCAGCCCGGCGAACCTATGCAGGAACGTCATGTTATTCTGGAACTGAAGCTTTTGGCCGACGTCGGTTTGGTGGGTTTCCCCAATGCCGGAAAATCAACTTTGCTTTCGGTGTTGTCGGCGGCTAAGCCTGAAATTGCCGATTATCCTTTCACCACCTTGGTGCCCAATCTGGGTATCGTTCCTTATCACGACGATAAATCTTTTGTGATGGCCGACATTCCCGGTATCATTGAAGGTGCTAGCGAAGGTAAAGGTTTGGGATTGAGATTTTTGCGTCATATCGAGCGTAATGCTATCCTCTTGTTTATGGTGCCTGCCGATAGCGACGATATTACCAAAGAATACGAAATTTTGTTGCGCGAATTGCAACAATACAACCCGGAATTGCTCGATAAACAGCGCGTTTTGGCTATCACCAAATGCGATATGCTCGACGAAGAACTTATCGCCGAAATTCGTCCTACTTTGCCCGATGTGCCCGCGGTGTTCATTTCGTCGGTGGCCAATTTTGGTTTGGAAGAATTGAAGAATGTGCTTTGGCGCGAACTTATCGACGAACGCAATCAGATTCGAGAAATCGTGCATCGCGACTTGGATATCGCTACGGCTCCTTCCGACGACGATTACGATGATGATTTCGATGAAGATTTCGACGAAGACGACAATTACGACGAATACGATTTCGATGAATAAGTCTGTGATATGAATCCCAAAAGTCAGCAAAAACTTTTGGGTTTTCTTTTTTTGTGAGAATGTGAAAAAGATTATATCTTCGCCCGTTGCATGATGTTTTACAAAGACAATAATACAACCTTATAAATCATTGTTTTATGAAGAAAGTTTTAATTTCACTCTTGGCATTGACGGCTTCTATGGCCGCATTTGCTCAAACGAATGCTACCCAAACTGAAGTAAATCAGTATGGACAGAAAGTGGTTTCGGTTCCGGTTCATCCTACTTTGCAGGATGGTATTCTCGTGTTCCAAAACAAAGATGCCAATTACAAAATGTGGTTCGACGTACGTATCCAAGGTGATGCTGCTGCATTCTTTGGTTATGATAAGAACCTGACGCAAATTGGTAATGGTATGAATCTTCGTCGTACTCGTTTTGCTGTGAAAACTCAAATCGATGAGAACTGGTACGGAGAATTCGATACCGACTGGACCAGCGGTACTCCCGAAATCAAAGACGCTATCTTGGAATATACAGGTATTGAAAATCTGTCTATCAAGATGGGTAACTTCAAGGAAAACTTCTCTATTCAACGTAACACCACTTCGCGTTATCTCATGTTTATGGAACGTGCCATGGTTACTTATTTGGCACCTTCTCGTCACTTGGGTGTGAACCTTAAGTATTCTCTTCCTGCTTGGTGGATCAGCGCCGGTGTTTTTGGTCCCGAATTGGAAGGCTCAGAAGCGCAGACTTTGTTTGAAGATGGTAACAAGGATTACGGTTTGAACGAAGGTTTGTCTTACACAGGTAAAGTTGTTTGGCGTCCTTTGCACGATATGAGCAATGGTTCTTTGCATATCGGTGCTGCCGTTTCTTATCGCGAACCTAAATTGACCAACGAAGCTTACAATGCCGTACGTTACAGTACTCGTAACTCAACCGGTGTCAACCGTAAGAAATATCTCGATACCGATGCTATCAAGTATCTCGACCACGAATTGGCTTACACCGCCGAAATTGCCGGTCACTACGAAGGTTTGCGTTACGAAGCTGCTTATATTGCTCGTAATCCTTATCTGGATGCAAGCAAGAGCTCTGTTAAGATTCTTCATCCCGCTTATGGTTGGTATGCTCAAGCAAGTTATATGTTGTTCGGTGGTAAGCAGAACTACGATGCCGGTGGTGCCAAGTATACTCGCGTTAGACGTGGTCAGGACTGGGGTGATGTTGAATTGTGTGCCCGCGTAGATTATCTCAACTTGAACATTGCTCAGGAATATATGGGTGGTTCTGCTTATGGCTATGCCCTCGGATTGAACTTCTATCCTTCTGAAAATGTTAAGTTTGTGATCAACTACCAGTTCAACGACCAGGATGTTTTTGCTAATGGTAAGGGCGAACAGGATGGTACCGATAAGACCGCCAAGAATCCTTATTGCACCGGTTACGACGAAGCTGGCAATGTTACCAAATTCCCCGGATTGGTGGCTAAGAACTCAAAGAGCAAAGGCGTTGACTATCACATGATTGCTTGTCGTTTCCAAGTTGCATTCTAATTTTAGAAACATAATAAATATCAATAAGTTTAACTAAAAAAAATTACGATTATGAAAAAGTTTTTCATGTTTGCTGCTTCTGCAGTAGTTGCTTTGTCAATGGTTTCATGTGGTGGTGATCCCGAAGTTGGTAACGGTGATAACGGCGGCGGCGAAGGCGATGTTGTTGAAGGCGTTGTTTTGAACGAATTGTCTGGTGCAGACAAGTACATCGAATTGTACAACACTACCGAGGCTGAAATCTCTCTCGAAGGTTTGATGTTGGTTAAGTACGATAGCTCTAAGGAAGGTGGCAAGAGCACAACTTGGACCGGTAAAGCTGGTATGAAGATTGCTGCTAAGGGTTATGTTGTTTTGGAAAGCTCTGACTTGTCTGACGAAGCCGAAGGTGGCGATCCCGCTTATGCTTATGAAAGCGAAAATCATGTATTTAAAGGTGGTTTGTCTGGTAAGAAGAACGTTTACATCGAATTGCAAGCTGCTGACGAAAGCGTATTGGATTCATTCCAACGTGGTGAAGAAGGTGCAGGCTGGAACCAAGTAAGTGGTTTCAAGAACGACAAGACTCACACTTTCTCACGCGTTCCCGATGGTACTGGCAAATGGGCTTATGCTGATCCTACCAAGGGTGCTGCCAATGGTGCTAAAGTAGCTGAAATCGAACAACAACCTGAAATGTAATTGATACTTTACGGAAATAATTATGGCAAAAGAAGAAATGAAGATTGGCGAAATCTCAAAGCCTCGTTTTGAGTTTCGTTCATTCGGACAATGTTTCTGTGAGGCTCATAAAAGAATGGCTCGTCTTTCTGTTCCTGTACCCGAAAAGGTATGGGAACGCGAAAGCGACGAAATCTATATCATCTCACGCAAGAACGATATCAATAATACCAAGATTCGTAATGGTAAGATGGATATCAAGACTTATGTACAAACCGTTGATGGTTTGGAACAATGGAATCCTCTGATGAAGGGCGAATTCCCCATTTCTCGTGAAGTGCTCGAAAACGAAGTTTTCCCTGCTTTCATGGTAGAAATGCCCGAACTTACCAAGGATGAATACACTTACGAAGAATTCATCGCTATGGTAAAGGCTAATCCCGATCTGGCTGCTGTTCGTGTACACAAACAACGCTTCGGTTATATGGTGAACGATACCATCTGCGAAGTGGGCAATGTACTTATCAACGGTGCTAAGGTGGTGACCATCAACTCTGAATCAAC
>JAEIGA010017652.1_pt1 | contig 10872 bp, 8 predicted proteins | sample 9270691 | NCBI WGS metagenome assembly JAEIGA01 (sample SAMN17057246, study PRJNA624740) | gut metagenome | biome: biome; isolation source: fecal sample | host: Bos grunniens | place: China: Xizang | collected 2019 | reverse complement strand
GCCAATGGTATGGATGCGGCTGTGCGGGCAAGTACCAAAACGTACCATCGACGGATCGGTGATCTTCAACACCTCTTCGATGACATTTTTATCGTGCGGAGCGGTCAATTGGGCTCCGTCTTGCCAGTAGGCTTTGTAGCCGTTGTATTCTTTCGGGTTGTGAGATGCTGTAATCATCACCCCTACTTGGCATTGCAAATGACGGATCGAGAAGCTCAATTCCGGAACCGGGCGCAGGTTGTCGAACAAGAATACATCAAAACCGTTTTCGGCAAAAACACCGGCTGTAATGCAAGCAAAGTCTGCACTGTTGTTACGGGAATCGTAAGAAATTGCCACGCGCAGGGCTTGATCCGGGAAACTTTTCCGAACGTAGTTTGCCAAGCCTTGGGTTGCCATACCAACAGTGTATTTGTTCATGCGGTTGGTACCAATGCCCATAATTCCGCGCAAACCACCGGTACCGAATTCCAGGTTCTTATAAAATGCATCTTCCAATTCCTTCGGATCTCCGTTCAACATGGCATTCACCCGGGTGCGGGTTTCGACGTCATAGGCTTCACCGGTCCACAACATCGCTCTTTCTCGATAGTTCATTTCCATTTTTGTAAATTTTGCGTTGCGCGAAGTTAATCATTATTCCATATCTTTGCAATATGCAAGTCCAAGATCGCGAATTCATCCTTGCCCACGCAGAGGCGGACCCCAAAGACCTCCTGTTGCACGCCCACCGCTATCCCGGCGTGAACCTGACTTTTTGTGCTGCACAAATCGAGGCCCGTAAAAAAATCCGCAGCAAACTGCCCGAGTGGTATGCCAATCCTGACCTGTACTACCCCAGCGGTCTCTCCCTGGAACAAGCCAGCAGCCAGACCACTGCTTTGTACAAAGCACGCCTGATTCAAGCGGGTCGTCGGGAGCAACCGGAGTACTGTTCCGCAGACCTGACCGGAGGCCTGGGCATCGACTCCTCCTACATCGCACGGGCAACGGACCACCACACCTACATCGAACGCAACGGGCAACTCTGTGAAGCCGCTGTTCATAATTTTGCAACCTTGGGACTGGCTCACAAAACCCGGATCCTCCACCAGGAATTGACGGAAGCCGATTTGAGCACTGTCCTGGAAGGCGTACACTGCGTGTACCTGGACCCGGCCCGACGTTCCCATAGCGGAGGACGCGTTTTCTCCATCGCCGACTGCGAACCGAACCTGCTGGCTTGGAAATCCATCCTGCTGCAGTCCACACGGACCGTCTGGGTCAAACTATCTCCGATGATTGACCTGAAATCCACCCTACAACTTCTGCCCGAGGCACAGGAAGTACACATTCTGTCGGTGAGCAACGAAGTCAAAGAGCTCCTCATCCGTCTGGAGGGCCAAAGTCCCGACATCCCGGAAACCACCCTGGCTGCCGAACAAGTTCCCATCCATTGTGTAGCCCTGGATGCTACCGACGGAGAGATTCTGTACCAATATACATTTACCCTGGAACAAGAGCAGAACTGTCCCACGGGACAACGGTGGAAGCCGGCCTTGCCCCAACACAACATGGCAACGGACCCAGGCTACCTCTACGAACCCGACAAGTCCATCCTCAAGGGAGGTGCCTTCAAGTCCATCGGCCAGGCTTATGGTCTGGAGAAACTCTCGACCAACACCCACCTTTACTACGCTTCCGAACACTTGACCGACTTCCCGGGACGCGCCTTTCGTATCTTGCTGGTTAGTGAATTCAGCAAACGGTCGGCCGCTGAATTGGCCCAAGTCCTGCCGGATGGAAAATCCAACGTAACGGCCCGGAATTTCCCCCTGACCTCGGAAGCCCTTCAGCAAAAATTAAAACTAAAAAACGGCGACCGTCACCACGTGTTCTGTACCACGCTGGACGATCGCCGCAAAGTATTGCTCTTGACGGAGCCGGTTAGTTATTCCACAAAGAACCGTCAATGATATCGGCCGGAGCCTCTTGATCCAAAAGATAGCGGTACCAGAATACCAGGTCCTCACGGGTGGAGTGCATTCCTTGGTAACCCCGATAGCCGTGCAAACCGCCCGGATAGATCATCAGTTCAAACAAAGCACCTTCTTTTTGCATCGCATCCACCAACTGCAAAGTTTGTTGGAAATGCACATTGTCGTCACTGGTGCCGTGGGTGAGACGCAACATGGAAGTGTTCCGGTCGCCGCGGTACAAATCTACTTGATTCATCACGCGGGTCTTCGCATACCCTTCCGGGTTGGTTTGCGGGGTATCCATGTAGCGTTCGGTGTAGTGTGAGTCGTACAACGCCCAGTCGTACACACCGCCACCAGCGATTCCATATTGGAAGTAATCCGCACCCGCTGTCAAGGCTTGAACAGTCATCGTTCCACCGAACGAGAAGCCGGTGATACCAATCTTATTTCCATCAACAAAAGGCAGGCTGCGCAGGTATTTTGCCCATTCAATGAAGTCTTGCAATTCCACCACGCCCAATTGACGGAAGATATGGTTCAACGCTTCTTTACCGTTGTGTCCGCCGGCACGACAGTCCACGGTGATTTGAATGATTCCTTCGTTCGCCCACCATTGGTTGGCAAAAGAGGGATTTTTCCAACGGTCAAAGACTTGGGGTGAGTTCGGACCACCGTAAATTCTAACAATCACCGGATATTTCTTGTTCGGATCCATGTCCAAGGGCAAGGTCATCAAACCCGGGAGTTCGTAACCGTCCGGGGTGGTGATGCTCACCAATTCCGGCAAAGCCACACGGTACTGGTCAAAGTTCGGACCTTTGGCATTGTCAAGTTCCACCACTTTCATCTTGCGGCCAGGAACCACCAACGACAAGATCGAAGGAGTTTGTGCATTGTTGTACACGGCCACATATTGTTTGTTATCCGGAGAAATCAGCACCGTCTCAAAGTTGTACGGACCGAAGGAAATCTTCTCCGTCTTTTGGTTCTTCATGTTCACCTTGTACACATCCCGACGAACCGGAGAGTCACAGTTGGCACTGTAGAACAACAGACCTGCTTTTTCATCAACTTTCAAAATACGGATGTTCCAATTCTTGCCGGTAGTCAATTGTTTCACGGGAGCTGAGCCATCGTAGGGCACGTAGTAGATTTGTTCCCACAACGAGAAGTCACGCACCATGTACATGCCTTCGCCGGTAAAATGGCCTTCGGTCACCCAGTCAATCCACGTCGGTTGGGTTTCTTCGTAGATCGGTGATTTGGTACCTTGCTTCGGATCCACTTGGTAGATGAACATTTCATTTTGCTCCCGAGGCATCCACGGAACAATGAAACGTTGGGAGTCACCGGACCAATAAGGAATGCCGAAGTATTGGTCGTCAGCCTCGTTGAAATCAGCCCAAACGGCTACAGGAAGGTCGCGACTCTTCAAATTGCCAATTTCCACAAAGCCCACACGGACACCCGGGTTGGTGTCGCCTGCCTTCGGATAACGGGTTTCAGTCAAGGTGCCGTGTTGTCCTTTGGCATCGTAAATCGGGAACATCGGAACTTGAGAGTTGTCAAAACGGTAGAAAGCAATGGATTTGCTGTCCGGAGACCACCAGAATGCACGGTATTTCGACGGACGACCCAAAATTTCTTCGTAGTACACCCAAGAAGCCTTACCATTCAAAATCAACTCATTGCCATCGAAGGTGTATTGTTTTTCAATACCTGTGGCCACTTCGTAAACAAAGAGGTTGTGATTGCGGGTAAAGGCGATCATCGTCGAGTCCGGTGAATACGTCAGGTTTTCTCCTTCAATTTCCACGGCCGGAGCTGTTGTCTGCGCAGTTTCAGGAGCGACATACGGACGGTATGTTCCCTTGCGAGTGTTGTACACCATCAGATCGTATTTCGCTGTTTCGGTGTTGTACTGCATCACCAGGAGGTTTTGGGCATCCACCCAGTCCATTGGCATGGACATCGGCTTGGTCACGCCAAGGGGATCCACCAGGTTGCGCGGCATTTGCGCCAATTCTTGACGCGTAAACTTACGGGCGTCTTCGACTGCGGTCGTCGGTGACTGCGCAAAAAGCGGCAACCCCACCAACAGAGCGGTTACGAAGGCAATTGTTTTTTTCTTCATACTTTATTGTGTTACTAATTAAAAAATTCGTCCCTAAAATTCACCAAATACACCCGTTCAACGCCACGGGTAATGGCGGTGTACAACCATTTCATATCCTCCAAGGTCAGAACATCCAGCCAGAAAGGATTATCCACAAACACAGCCTTCCACTGCCCGCCTTGCGACTTGTGGCAGGTAATGGCCGAGGCATATTTGATCTGCAAAGCATTGTAATACAAATCTTCCCGCACCTGCTTCTGGATCTTGCGCTTGGTCTTCAAATGGGCATAATCCTCGTACACTCCTTCGTAGAGTTGGCGTTGCTGCTCTTGGGTGAGCGAGGCCGACTCCGAAGTCAGGGTATCCAGAATAACCTTGGCCGTAATCTCCACATCGTTGTAATCCGGGAAACGCAGTTGTGCCTCAGCAAAATGAAGGCCGTAACGCTCTTCGTAGTTCCGGATGCGCAACAGTTCTGCCACGTCCCCATTCGCAATAAAATCCAATTCCGGCACTTCCTCCAAAAATTGGTAACAGTTCTTGACCACCATCAACTTATCTCCACGGTTCAACTGTTCCTCCCGATAGAGGACACTGCCCCGGATTCCGGCGTTGTATCGGTTCGCCCGTTTGTTCGAGCGGCACAACACCACAGTTTCATCCAAGCCATAGCAATCGATGCAATCGGAAAGTTTCTCAATCAGCTCCCCCCCCGTGATCCGCTCAAAATCCGGAAAGTTCTTCACGTCCAAAGTCGGCGGATCCACTTCGTCCACATAGGCCTCTTCTGCCTCCTGGATGAGTTCCCGGACCAAGGTTGCATTGTACAGAATTCCGGATTCAGCCGTCTGCCGCACCACACTGGAAAGATGCGTCATCTCTACACAGCCAAATGAGGCCTGCAGGTAGTCCATATCCAACGCAGGACTGCGTTCCAACGAAATGGGGGGCAGCTGTGCACTGTCTCCAATCAGGATGAGCCGGTTGTTCTGTCCATTCCGCACAAAAGTCATCAAGTCGGCCAACAAATCCCCAGTCCCAAACGGAGAGCCCAGGGTCTGTCCAGCGATGAGCGAAGCCTCATCCACAATGAATACCGTATCCGACGCTTTGTTCACATTCAACGAAAACTGTCCGACTCCGTCGTTCAACGACCGCTGGCGGTAGATGGTCTTGTGGACCGTCGCACTTTTCTGTCCTGTATAACCGGCCAGGACTTTGGCAGCCCGGCCCGTCGGAGCCATGAGTTTGAATTTTTGCTGAAAAGCCTGCAACGTCCGTACATAGGCGGCCATCGACGAGGTCTTCCCCGTACCCGCATAACCATTGATCACCAGCAAATCTTCCTCCTGGCGCGACGTGGTAAAATCAGCCAAACGACGAAACAGTTCAATCTGATCCTCCGTCGGCTCAAAGGCAAAGGAATCCAACAACTTCTGGTAAAAGAAATCCGCTACACCCATCTGCCTATGCGTTTCGTTTAAAAATGACAAAAATCAACAGCATGGCAAAGATCTCCAGACGGCCAAAGAGCATCTGTGAAGTCAGCACAAACTTGGCAAAACCAGCGAAATGCCCGTAATTGTCCAGGACCCCACAGAATCCGAAGCCCGGCCCGACGTTCCCCATCGAAGCCAACGAGGCACTCAAAGAATCCATCAGGTCCAAACCTGTGATGGACAGCAAAATAGCTCCAAAGAAGATGCAGAGCAGGTACATCAGCACATAGACACATACCCGGGAGACAAATTCCGCATCAACGATGTGGTTGCCGATTTTAATCGGAATCACGGCATTCGGGTGCAACATCTTGCGCAAGTGCCCACGGAAAGATTGGACCATGATCCAAATCCGGTCCACCTTGATCCCCCCGGTCGTCGAACCGGAGCAGGCACATTGAATGGATATGTACATCAACAGGAAAATCGAAAACAGCGGCCAATGGGAAGAGTCAGCATTTGCCAAACCACTGGTCGAAGCAAAAGAAATAACGTGGAACGCAGCATAACGGAAGGCCTGTCCCCAGGTGGTAACAACCTCTTCCCAGCGAAGGTTGAGGGTAACCAGTACCGTCACAATCAACAGACTACCCAGGTAGAACCGGATGATCGGAGACTTGAAAATCTTCAAACTCCGTTTGGCAACGGTCAAGTAAAGCAAACCGAAATGCAAACTGGATATCAACATCATGACCGCACAGACCGCCTCAATCGCCGGTGAATTGTAGTGGGCAATGGACAGGTTCTTGGTACTCAATCCCCCGGTCGCCACAATCGTAAACGCATGGTTCACGGCGTCAAACAGCGGCATACCGGCCAGATAAAGTGCCAGGATGGTCACCACCGTCAGAATAACATAGACGCTGCCAATGATGCGCACCGACTGCTGGGTCTTGTACTGATAATTTTCTTTGGACAGGACCGACACCTCGATCTTATACATCCGCGTACGAAGGGACGAACTCGGCAGCAACATGAGCATAAAAATCACCACCCCAAGCCCACCCAGGTAATGCGTAGAAGATCGCCAGAACAAAAGACTCGGCGGCAGGGCTTCGATGTCCGTCAATATCGTTGCACCCGTCGTTGTAATCCCCGAAACACTCTCAAACCAGGCATTGATCATCGTAAACTCACCCCCATACAAGAGGTAAGGAAACATCCCGAAAATACAGGAAAGCACCCAAGATAACACCATGATGGCAAAGCCCTCACGCAGGTTGATGTTTCCGGAAGAGTGCACAAAAATCAACGGAAAAGCACCGAAGAGCATCGTAATGACCGCACTGATGAGCAACGGAGAAAATCCCGCATCCGTTCCGTACAGCAACGAAACGCCGACGGACAGGAACATAAAAATTGCCTCAAAAGCCAAGGCAATGCCCACGTAGCGAGAAATGAGTTTGATGTTCATCGTTTCAATGCTTTGTTTTCCTCGATGATTTCACGGATGCCGTCACTCAACGCTTCGACCTGATCACCGCTGCGGTCAAAATGCACGTCATACGACTTGTTGTAATTGCGATAGTCCTGAACAGCCCGGTTCATTTTCAAGAGAGGTGTCAACAAAAAGATGTTCAGGAAATAATTGAAAAGCAACACCAACAAGATACCCGCACCCACCGACACGACGCCCGGCATGATGCTGCGGTAAAAACTGTCTTTCAGGTTGTAATAATTGTCTGCCAAGGCCCCTTGCGAGACTTCCATCAAAGTCTGCAAATAACCGTTGATCTGCTCGTAGATAGCCTGCAAACGGTTGAAGTACCATTCCCGCAACTGCACATTGTCCAACACCCACAACTCATCCAGCTCGTTGGCCACTTGCATGTAAGCCGAATAGGCATAGCGTACCGAATCGGCTGCTATCTGCTCTTGCGGGGTTGTCGCATGCAGCTGAACCTTTTCCAACTGCTGCAGGTAGGGGTCCTCCTCCCGACGTTTGGGCACGAGTTCCGCGTCGCGGTTACCGATGGCCTCAAAAAGTTGGGTATGGTATGCCGTCAGCGCATTGTGCAACTCCCGGGAAGCATTCACCGATGCGACGTTGTCCGCAATCAACGTGGATACGTGGCGGCTCATCCGTCCGAACTCAAAGAGGGCAATCACCCCGGAGAAGAAGAGAATCAGACCGATAACCACAAAGCCAAGACGCACCTTGGAGCGGATTCCCAACGTTGAAAAACTAATTTTTTTCATCTACGCAGAATTAATCACGCAAATATAGAAAATGCCTCGGAATCTCGGCACAATAATTGGGCGAGATTGACGGAAAATTACTACATTTGCGACCAAATAATTTAGTTAAATCTTAAACACTCGTATTATGAATAAAATTAAAGTAGGTATCAACGGTTTCGGTCGTATCGGACGTTTGGTATTCAGAGCTGCTCAGCTCAGAGACGATATCCAAGTAGTGGGTATCAATGACCTGATTGATGTTGATTACATGGCGTACATGTTGCGTTATGATTCAGCTCACGGAAAATTCGAAGGTACTGTAGAAGTAAAAGACGGTATGCTCGTTGTAAACGGCAACCCGATCCGTGTAACGGCTGAAAGAAATCCTGCTGACTTGAAATGGAACGAAATCGGAGCTGAATACGTAGTAGAATCTACCGGTTTGTTCTTGACCAAAGAAAAAGCACAAGCACACATTGACGCCGGTGCAAAACGCGTCATCATGTCTGCTCCCTCAAAAGACGACACCCCGATGTTCGTATTCGGTGTGAACAACCACAAATACAACGGTGAAACCATCGTTTCCAATGCATCTTGCACCACCAACTGCTTGGCTCCGATCGTAAAAGTATTGAACGAAAACTTCGGCCTCGTAGAAGGTTTGATGACTACCGTTCACGCTACTACCGCTACCCAAAAAACCGTTGACGGTCCCTCAGTAAAAGACTGGAGAGGTGGTCGTGCCGCTTTGTCAAACATCATCCCTTCTTCTACCGGTGCTGCCAAAGCTGTAGGTAAAGTAATTCCCGAAATGAACGGCCGCTTGACCGGTATGTCATTCCGCGTACCCACCATCGACGTTTCGGTAGTTGACTTGACCTGCCGTTTGGAAAAACCTTGCACCTACGAAGACATCAAAGCTGCGATGAAACACGCTTCTGAAAACGAATTGAAAGGCATCCTCGGTTACACCGAAGACGATGTAGTTTCAAGCGACTTCTTGTCAGATCCCCGCACTTCCATCTTCGATGCGAAAGCTGGTATCCAACTCAACGAAAACTTCGTGAAAGTGGTTTCATGGTATGACAACGAATGGGGTTACTCCAACAAAGTTGTGGAAATGATCCGCTACATGAACACCGTAAAATAGTCTGGAATCATTCCTTATCAAATACGCCGGCTCATCCTTCGATGGGCCGGTTTTTTTGCACCACGCCGCAGCGCTTGTCATTCCCGGCTCCTGTGTCGCGTCATTCCCGGCTTGACCGGGAATCTCAAAGACGTGCGCTCCCTTCCGCAACCCCCTACGCACACTCAAGAAATACAACCGCCTGGCGACCAGCCTTCAGAGAATCCGTACCGTGCGTAGGGGGTTGCAGAAGGCGGCGTGTAGAGTTTTAAGAATTCCAGCAATTTTATAAATTTCACAATTTCTTGCTGCTGCTCGTAGAATTTTACGCTTTGGTAAGGCCAGGTGCTGAAAAATGCCCAGACTTGCGGCATGGATCGGATTAATAATTTCTCAACAGAGCTTCGTCCGCGGAAGGTGGACCTGCTCTCAAATGCCGGTTTTAAGGCAGTGTTTGGCGATCAGAACAACAAGCAAGTGCTGATCGATTTTTTGAACTCGGTGCTCCCGCGTGGACGAAAGGTCAAAGACTTGACCTATGTAACGACAGAATTTGCAGGTGCGACGCTGGAGAACCGGGGTGTGGTGTTGGACCTTCGGTGTGAGGATGAGGACGGTACGACGTTCATCGTGGAGATGCAACGCTACCGCCAGGACCATTTCGCCGAACGCTGTGTGATGTATGCCTCGCGGGTGTACGATTCCCGAAGCCGCGAGGAGATAGAGAATTTCAAGATTCCGCCGGTATACCTTGTAGGAATTTTAGCAACCGATGATTTTGACCGCAGCCATCCCACGTGGAAGGATCGGTATATTTCCGAATATTCCCTTCGTGATTCCATAACCGGAGAGTTGTTAAAAGAATCCATTTCATTTATCTTTGTGGAGCTAAAGCGATTCAACAAGCCGTTGGAGGAGTGCAATAGCCTGCAGGATAAGTGGTGTTTTGCGCTCAAGCACATGTCTAGGCTGGAGGCCCTGCCCGAGAAGTTGCAGACCGATATTTTCCGACGTCTGTTTGAAGCCGCTGAAATTGCAGAATTCAGCATCGAAAAACGACAACAATACGACAAAGATATGATTACAGAACGCGATTGGGAAAATATAAAAAGCACCGCCCGCCGGGAAGGCCGCGAGGAAGGTCGTGAGGAAGGTCGCGCTGAAGAACGCCTCGCCGTCGCAAAGAACTTAAAGTCCTTGGGAATCTCCTTTGCAGATATCGCTAAAGCGACTGGCTTGACGATAGGGGAGATAGAGGAGTTGTAATATTCAGCATCGAAAAACGACAACAATACGACAAAGACATGATTACAGAACGCGATTGGGAAAATATCAAAAGCACCGCCCGCCGGGAAGGCCGCGAGGAAGGACGTGAGGAAGGTCGCGCTGAAGGCCGCCGGGAAGGCCGCGAGGAAGGCCGTGCTGAAGAACGCCTCGCCGTCGCGAAGAACTTAAAGTCCTTGGGAATCTCCTTTGCAAATATCGCTAAAGCGACTGGCTTGACACTCAAAGAGATTGAGGCGTTGTAATCCTCCCGTATGTATTAGCCAAACGAAAAGGTTGCACCATTACCGGTGCAGCCTTGATTTTTTGCCTCTCCAAACCTTCGCGCATTCCACCTCGAGTAATAAGCCGTTCCATCAAAGGTGTATGTTCACGAAGGCTTGCACGTGGAGCGTCAGTCATTCCCACCGGCAGATGCCTCCCTCAAGAGTTCCCCTCATCCGGCAGGACGAGAGATTTTCAGAATGTGCGAGGGAGCTTGAGACCGACCTTCTTTCTGAAAATCTCTATGGTCGCCGGTAATCCACGCAGATGAGACGCCCTGTCAAGGCCGGGCGCGACGTACTATATTCGCAACCGTCATAACGTCGGAGACGAGGCTCCTCCCTTGCACCCCCTATTTTTGTAACTCTAGGAAAATATTCGCACTTTTGCATGTCAAATATTTGGGCGCAAATTACTATTTATCAGAATATTAAAAAT
>JAEIGA010017651.1_pt1 | contig 10872 bp, 7 predicted proteins | sample 9270691 | NCBI WGS metagenome assembly JAEIGA01 (sample SAMN17057246, study PRJNA624740) | gut metagenome | biome: biome; isolation source: fecal sample | host: Bos grunniens | place: China: Xizang | collected 2019 | reverse complement strand
TTCTTTGTTAAGTGTGTTCTTAAGTCAATCATGTTTGGAGTAACTTCAGAATACTGTGGAACTAAGAGAACATCATCAAATGTTATTCCTTCGCCGATAATTGTACCCATTTTTTTATCCTCACTTTCTTCTTTAAAATATGTTAATGTATTTTAATTTTTTTGTAATTTGATAGATGATAACAAATTACATGGTTCATGTCAAGATGCTACAAGAGGAGAAAAATAATTTTTTCTTACAGCACATCACATGAACAAATTGTACAATATTTATAAAACAAATCTTCACATAAACACTTTACTGTGTTAAAATTACATCAAAGTGTGATGATTTGTATAGACAATTATACGACATAATGAAAGATTTTGAAAGGTGTGGACAGCATTGTCCTAAAAAAAATGCAATTTAGACCTTGTATTGACATTCACAATGGAAAAGTAAAGCAGATTGTAGGCAGTAGTTTAAGAGATGAGGGAAACGAGGCTGTCGAAAATTTTGTAGCAGAGCAAAGTGCTGCAGATTTTGCAAGAATGTATCAGGCAGATGGAATAAAGGGTGGACATATTATTTTATTGAATGCCAGCGATAGTGAATATTATGAGGCGACAAAGCAGCAAGCGATAGAGGCGCTTCGAGCATATTCAGGTGGATTGCAAATCGGTGGTGGAATTACAGTGGAAAATGCATCCTTTTATATTAAGGAAGGTGCAAGTCATGTAATTGTCACTTCTTATGTGTTTAAAGATGGAAAAATTAATTATGATAATCTAGAGCGACTCGTAAAAGAAGTTGGTAAATCTCATCTTGTTTTGGATTTATCCTGCAGATATGTGGATGGAAATACAACCATAGATGGAGAAGAAACAAAAAGAGAAGCAGGTTATTATATTGTAACAGATCGATGGCAGAAGTTTACTTCAGAAAGAATTACAAAAGAGTTACTGAATCATTTGTCAAATTACTGCGATGAATTTTTAGTGCATGCCGTAGATGTAGAAGGAAAACAAAATGGAATAGAACGCCCACTGATAGAATTGCTAGGAAGTTGGGGGAAACTTCCTGTTACCTATGCAGGTGGTGTTCATAGTTATAAAGATATCGAAGAAATCAAACTACTAGGAAATAATCATTTAAATGTGACGATAGGTAGTGCATTGGATTTATTTGGGGGAACATTAAAATATAAGGATATACTTTTATTTATAAAATAAGAAAATAAATAGGAGAAGGTCATATGAGAAATAAGGTAAAACAGATTGCAGTTATTATCGGGGCAATCAATCTGGACAACCAAAAACGTCTTATAGAAGGTATGGAAATGGCGGCAAAAGAGATGGATTGTAATCTCTTTGTGTTTACCAATTATATAGGAACTCGAGAAACAGAGGAAAGTGTTTCAGCAGCCACACAGGTTTTGAAACTTCCTGATTTTAGAAAGTTCGATGGTGCAGTTTTGGTTCCAAATACCATCCACAATCCACAAGCACTGGATCATATTACCAAACAGTTAAATGTATTGGCAAAACCAATGGTAAGTATCGATCGAAAAATGGACGGTATGAGTTATGTGGGAATCAATAGCTACGAAGCTGAATACGAGATAGTAGAACATTTCTTGTATCATGGATATACAGATATTCTTTATGTTTCTGGAAATACAATGGTAAGTAGTGAAGCGAGAAAACGTTTCATGGCTTATCAGGATGCACTTGTAAAAAATAATGTAGAATTTAAAGAAGATAATGTATATGAAGGCTCATTTACATATGAAAGTGGAATGATAGCAGCAAGGCAGATATTAGAAGATGGAAAGCATCCAGAGGCGATTATTTGTGCAAACGATGATATGGCGCTTGGTGTTATCAGTGTTCTGACAAGTGCGGGATATGCTGTTCCAGAGGATGTAAAGATAGCAGGATTTGATGATGTAGAAATGTCAAAATTAAACCGTCCTACGCTAACCACAGTAAATAAGAGCCAGATTGATGTAGGATATAAAGCAGTTGAGGAAGTGCTTGAACTCTTAGATGGAAAGGACTTGGAAGAGTACGAACTCCCATGTACTGTAAAATACCGTGAGAGCTGTGGCTGTAGACCTGAGGATAGTGAGTCCTTTAATGCAGAAGAAGTAGTAGAAGTGATTAAACATAAATATGTGACACAGCAGATGGATACTATCTTTATGGCAGATATCGTGCGTGGTATGACTTCTGATTTTACAAAAGCTCGAACACCAATTGAATTATATGAGATTTTCAAACAGTATGTGCCATCAATCGGAGTAAAGAAGTTTTACCTGTGTACATGTGAAAAGGAAAAAGTATTTGTTCTTCCAGAACGAAACTTAGGAAGAAACATCGATGTTATGCATGTAAGTGACGACTATACACCAACGATTGAGATGTCAGTGGCATACGAGGATGGACAGTTTGTAGAATATCCAGTATTTGAAAGAGGTATCGTACTTCCTGCAGAATGCCGCGACAAATCAGGTGGAAACACTTATGTAGTAAACCAGATTTTCTATCAAAATTGTTGCTACGGATATACGGTGTGCGAACGAGTAGATAGTGTAGTTGCGAGTGGTTTATACTACTCAATGCTTATGGAACTTGGGGTAGGTCTTGATAATGTAAGACATCGTATGCTTTTAAAAGATGCAGTGGATCGATTAAACGGTATGTGGTGTTATGACAATCTCACAAAATTATACAATCGTTCTGGTTTTTCGTATGAAGCGAAAAGTATTATGGATCACCTAAGAGCAGATGATAAAAATGTATTTATCATCTTCATGGACGCAGATGGACTAAAGACCATCAATGACACAATCGGTCATGATGCCGGTGATTTATTGATTCGTGAAATCGGAGCAGTCGTACATAGAAATGTATCGAACGAAATGCTTGGTATGAGATATGGTGGTGACGAATTTGTACTCTTTGGAGGTTTTGCTGATGGAGAGGAATACAAATTGCAGCGCATCTTAGATTCTATTCAAGAGGATATCGCAGAAGTAAATGCATCTGGAAAGTACCAGTTTACCATTTCTTCCAGCGTAGGTGCATCCTACTATAAAGCTCGTGAAGTAGAGAGCCTTGATGCTCTTATCGAACAGGCTGACCAGAAGATGTACGAAGACAAGCGCGAGAAGAAGCGCAGAGCCCTAGAAGGAAAATAAGCGCATAACGAGATTTTTATTTATAATATTCTAAATACTACGAAATGAGACGTACTATATATTGACTTTACACACGCTCTCGCTCTTAGCGGTGACGTCGCGTTACTAAATTCGCAACAACAAAGTTGCTGCTCATTAAGTAACGACTACCGCTAAAGGTGTTCAGTCAATAAATAGTACGTCTCATTTCTTACTTTACAATATAAATAAAAACCGTTGATTATGCGTTATCTTCTTCTAGGCTCCCGTAGGAGGAGGGGTGTGTTCTGAGGTTGTTTGGGTGTATGCAAGGAAATCTTTCTTCTGCACCCGTGAAAATTAATAAATCCTGGGTGATAAACAATATTTTTTCACATACGCCCTAATACATATATTTATCTCTAAATAAGCTGTTTTAATAAAGTAATTTGGGCGTGAGTTTCAAAAAATTTATATACACCCGAAGAGGGTATATATTTATCCGAGCGAATTAAATTTATTAACGATATTAATCATATTAATTAAACTCTAAATTATGATTCTATCATTAGCCCTGCTGTTTTGCTTTGAAGGCAGCGCGTTTTCGAAGAGTTGGATCGAGAATGCGCTTTCTAATACGAAGGCTTTCAGGTGTGACCTCGAGGAGTTCGTCGGTGTCGATGAAGTCGAGAGCCTGTTCTAGGCTAAGGATGCGAGGTGGCACAAGAGTAAGGGCTTCATCAGCAGATGAAGAACGAGTGTTGGTAAGGTGCTTTTTCTTGCATACGTTGAGCTCGATGTCTTCAGCACGAGAGCACTGGCCGATAACCATACCAGAGTATACGCGTTCGCCTGGTCCGATGAAAAGGGTTCCACGGTCCTGGGCAGAGAAAAGTCCGTAGGTTACGGATTCTCCATCTTCAAAGGCGATGAGAGAACCAGTTGCACGATAGTCAATGTCACCACGGTAAGTATCATAACCATCGAAGATGGTGTTGATGATACCGTTACCTTTGGTATCTGTCATAAAGTCTCCACGATAGCCGATAAGTCCACGGGATGGGATACGGAATTCAATTCGAGTGTATCCGCCAGCGATAGAGCCCATGTTCTGAAGTTCACCTTTACGCTGCTGGAGTTTGGAAATAACGGCACCTGTGAATTCATCTGGAACATCGACATAAGCGATTTCCATTGGTTCAAGGCGTTTGCCATTTTCATCTTCTTTATATAATACTTCTGCTTTACTTACTGCAAATTCATAACCTTCACGACGCATATTTTCGATGAGTACGGATAAATGAAGTTCTCCACGTCCAGATACTTTCAAACTATCTGGAGAGTCTGTGTCTTCAACACGAAGAGATACGTCTGTATTAAGTTCGCGATAAAGTCGTTCGCGAATGTGACGTGAAGTTACATACTTTCCTTCCTGACCTGCAAGAGGACTATCGTTTACGATAAAGTTCATAGCGATAGTTGGTTCAGAGATTTTCTGGAAAGGAATTGCTTCTGGAGCTTCTGGTGCACAGATGGTGTCTCCGATATGGATATCTGCGATGCCAGAGATAGCTACGATGGAGCCGACAGAAGCTTCTGTTACATCCACTTTATTTAATCCATCAAATTCATACAATTTACTAATACGTACTTTAGTCATTTTTCCAGGTTCATGATGGTTTACTACTACAGCATCCTGATTTACTTTCAGGACTCCATTGTCCACTTTTCCAACACCGATACGGCCGACATATTCATTGTAGTCGATGGTACTGATAAGTACCTGTGTGTTTGCTTCTGGGTCACCTTCTGGACCAGGAATGTAGTTTACGATGGTCTCAAAAAGAGGTGTCATATCTTTTCTTTCGTCTTCAAGTTCGAGCATTGCATATCCATTTCTAGCAGATGCAAAAACAAAGGGACATTCTAACTGTTCGTCGGAAGCGTCTAAGTCCATAAAGAGTTCAAGAACTTCATCAATTACTTCGTTTGGTCTGGCTTCTGGGCGGTCAATTTTGTTGATGCATACGATAACTGGTAAATCCAAAGCGAGAGCTTTCATCAGTACAAATTTTGTCTGAGGCATAGTACCTTCAAAGGCATCTACCACTAAGATTACGCCGTTTACCATCTTAAGTACACGTTCTACTTCGCCACCGAAGTCTGCATGACCAGGTGTGTCTATAATATTGATTTTTACATCTTTATATTGCACTGCAGTGTTTTTAGAAAGGATCGTAATGCCACGTTCACGTTCGATATCATTGGAGTCCATGACACGTTCTGCAACTTCCTGATTTTCACGGAAAACACCACTTTGTTTTAATAATTCATCTACGAGAGTGGTTTTGCCATGATCAACATGAGCAATAATTGCAATGTTTCTAATGTCTTCTCGAGTTGTTTTCATAAGAGACCTTCTTTCCTTATATGTATGACTATATAAACCAAGATAGTACTATAGCACATTCTGTCGATTTCGCAAGTTTTTTTCGACAGTATATGACAGTAAATGAATTTTTTTATCGACATTCTTTTCTGAAATTCTACCTTTCAAACATGTTAAAAATATATCCGAACAAAACATTTGAGGCACAAAAGGAAGGGAGAAAATTCATGGCAGATAAAATGTTTGAAAACAACCAGGTATCATTAGTAGGAGAAATCGTATCGGACTTTACATTTAGTCACGAAGTTTACGGAGAAGGGTTTTATATGGTGGAGATATCAGTAAATAGATTATCCAATTTTTCGGATTACATCCCAGTAATGGTATCAGAAAGATTAGTAGATGTGACAGGAGATTACAGAGGAGCATATGTTTACATAAACGGTCAATTTCGTTCTTTCAATCGTCACGAGGAGCAAAAAAACAGATTGGTATTATCTGTTTTTGCTAGAGAATTAGAATTTGTAGAAGATGGAAGTGAGGAAGATGCAAGCAATGAAATTTTCTTAGATGGTTATATCTGCAAAGAGGCAGTATATCGTAAAACACCGCTAGGAAGAGAGATTGCGGATTTACTAGTAGCAGTAAATCGTTCTTATGGAAAATCGGATTATATTCCATGTATTTGCTGGGGAAGAAATGCACGCTTTGCATCGACTTTTGAGGTGGGCACACATGTGCAAATTTGGGGTAGAATTCAAAGTAGGGAATATGTAAAAAAATTGAGTGAGACAGAGACTGAAAACCGTGTGGCTTATGAGGTGTCTGTTAGCAAAATTGAGATATAGTTGCCAAATAGGGAAAAATATGCTATTTTACGAGAAGAAGGAAAAACGGTTTGTCAAAGGACAAAAACGGAGGATAAAATGAGCAAAGGCATCGTAAGAGTTTACTATGGCGAAGGTCATGGTAAGTCGACAGCGGCATTAGGTACAGCGATTCGCGAAATTTCTCATGGCAAGACAGCGACAGTAATTTCGTTCTTAAAAGAGAAAAGCGTAGATAGTGAGGAACTATTAAAGAAATTAGAACCTGAACTTAAGTTTTTCCGTTTTCAGAAGACAGAAGTTTCTTTTGATGATCTTTCGGAAGAAGAAAAAGAAGAAGAACTTATGAATCTGAAAAATGGATTTAATTATAGTAAAAAAGTAATCACTACAGGTGGTTGTGACTTGGTTGTTTTAGATGAAGTGTTAGGACTTTTGGATAATGAAATCATCACAGAAGAGCAACTGCTCGAGTTAGCAGCTGCAGTACCAGAGGGAATGGTAGTGATTTGCACTGGTAGACGTGTGCCAGATAGTATTAAAGAGTGTGCAGACGAATTGTATCAGGTAACATTGGAAAAGTAATACCATCGTTGACAGACGAAATGGTAGATGATATGATAAAGCAAATAAATGAGTGAGATAGAGGTCGCGCGATTTATGAGTAGCTTATGGGATGTAGCAGAACAGTCGAACATAAGTAAAAGGGGAAAGCGCCGAAGAACATGATTACTGCAGGTCGTGATTCTGGGCACAAGGTGAAGAACTTTGTGACTGTCATCGAAAGATGTTGAGCTATCAAGATCAGTTTGTGTGAGATTTTGACCGGCTCTATATCTATAGAGTCGGTTTCTTTATGCAAAATAGTCCACGAAGGAGGAAGATATAAAATGGCAATTTTTAAAGGAGCAGGTGTGGCTATCGTTACACCAATGTATGAAAACGAAGAAGTAAATTACGACAAATTAGAAGAAATTATTAATTGGCAGATTGATGAGGGCACAGATTCTATCATTATCTGTGGTACCACAGGTGAGTCTTCTACTTTGTCTATGGAAGAACATAGAGATGTTATCAAAGCAGCAGTAGAATTTACAAAGCATCGTGTGCCAGTAATCGCAGGTACTGGTTCAAACTGTACAAAGACAGCGATTCAGCTTTCACAGGAAGCAGAAGAAGATGGAGCAGACGGACTTTTAATCGTAACTCCATATTACAATAAAGCTTCACAGGCAGGTCTTGTAAAACACTATTCACAGATTGCAGATAGCACAAAGCTTCCAATTATTATGTACAATGTTCCAGGTCGTACAGGCTGTAATCTCCTTCCTGAAACAGTGGCTACACTTTTTAAAGAAAAAGAAAATATCGTAGGTTTAAAAGAAGCTACTGGCAATATGGCACAGGCTTCTCAGACCATGTATCTTACAGATGGAAAATTAGACCTTTATTCTGGTGAAGATGGACTTGTACTTCCACTTATGTCTATCGGTGCTATCGGTGTTATTTCAGTATGGAGTAATGTGGCACCACGCCAGGTGCATGAACTTTGCGAAAGCTACTTCAGAGGTGATATTGCAATCGCACAGAAACTCCAGAGAGAAGCATTACCACTTGTAGATGCATTATTCTCAGACGTAAATCCAATTCCTGTGAAAAATGCAATGAACATGATGGGACTTGAAGTAGGTCCACTTCGCGCACCACTTTGCGATATGAGCGATGAGAAAAAAGCAAATATGCTTGAAGTAATGCGAAACTACGGCATCAAACTTCCACAGTAGTAATGTATGAAAAGCAAGCAGTTTGAGATACTGATAAGAAGAAATGGAGATAATAAATGACAAGAGTAATTATGAACGGCTGTAACGGAAAAATGGGTCAGTGTATTACTGGTATTTGTAAAGAAGATTCAGATATTTCGATTGTGGCTGGAATTGATGTATATCAGGGAATTGAAAATGACTATCCTGTATTTGCGTCCATTACAGAATGTAATGTAGATGCAGATGTCATTATTGATTTTTCAAATGCAGCAGCAGTGGATGAACTTCTTGATTTTTGTGAGAAGAAAGAAATGCCAGTCGTACTTTGTACCACAGGCCTTTCTGAGGAACAGATAGAAAGAGTTTCCAAAGTAAGCCAAAGCACAGCAGTTTTAAAATCAGCAAATATGTCTTTGGGTGTGAATACACTTATGGAGCTCTTAAAGAAAGCTGCATTAGTTTTTGCTCCAGCGGGATTTGATATGGAAATTGTAGAAAAACATCATAATCAAAAGGTTGATGCACCAAGTGGAACCGCACTTGCACTTGCAGATTCTATGAATGATGCTTTAGATAATGCCTATAATTATAAATATGATCGTAGCCAGGAACGTGTAAAGCGTGATAAATACGAAATCGGTATTTCTGCTGTTCGCGGTGGTACTATTGTAGGTGAACATGAAGTCATCTTTGCAGGTCAGGATGAGGTGATCGAATTTAAACACACAGCATATTCGAAAGCGGTATTTGCAAAAGGTGCAGTAGAAGCGGCAAAATATTTGCATGGTAAGCCTGCGGGATACTATGGAATGGCAGATGTGATTGCTGCGAAATAATAAGGTACTGTGATTTCGCATAAGAAATGGTTAAAGTTTTGTATAAAATTAGATACATGTATCATATGAAAAGAAGAGGACTTACAAAAGGGAGTCCTCTTTTTTTGTGCTAAAACATTGAATTTGTGCGAAAAAACACGAAAATAGACGCGAGTCGTATGTCAAAATAGCTAAAAAGGATTGTTAAAATTTTGTCAATTTGTGCGATTTTTATCTTGAAATTGGAAAACAAAAGGAATAGAATGTTACACGGCTATATGTCTTTATATATTATATATATTTATTTAAACATAAAGAGGAGAGAATGATTATGTGGATGATACCTTTCTTAATCTGTTTTCCACTCGTGGTAGCAGCGCTTATGTTCATAATTCGCGTAAACAAAGTTCGTAATGTCATAGCCTACATTAGTGCAGGAACAATTATGGCGGTTACAGGTTTGTTTGTATTTCAGTGGATTGGACAGGGCTGTCCAGAAGTGGATCTTTATTATCACACGCACACAATTGATATGATTATGCTGGGTGCAGTGTGGCTTTTGATGTTTGTGATTACTTACTTAAGCTTTAAGTATAAAAAGCGAATCGTAAGCCTTTTATCCATTATTCCTACTTTGGCAATTACCTATATGGAATTATATGGACCAGAGATGGCAGAGATTGCTCACATTCATGTAGACCGCCTTTCTATGCTGATGTGTATTATCATCGGTGTGATTGGTAGCTTGATCGTTATTTATTCTGTAGGCTATATGCATGGATATCACCATTTACATACAGAATTTGAAGATAGAAGATATTATTTCTTTATGCTGTTATTTATCTTCTTAGGATCAATGTTTGGTTTTGTATTGTCAGAAAGCTTACTTTGGATTGACTTGTTCTGGGAAATGACTAGTGTTTGCTCATTCCTTTTGATTGGATACACAAGAACAAAAGAAGCAATCAACAATTCCTTCCGTGCACTTTGGATGAACCTTTTAGGTGGTGCGGGTCTTGTGGTTGCGATTATTTATACAGGTTACCAGACAGGAAGCCTTTCTCTTAGCAACTTAGTAGAATTAGGCGTGGCAGGAGAAAAGGCAGCAATTATTCCAGTAGCACTTATTGCAGTAGCGGCTCTTACAAAGGCTGCTCAGATGCCATTTTCTACATGGCTTATGGGTGCGATGGTGGCACCAACTCCATCTTCAGCACTCCTTCATAGTGCGACAATGGTAAAAGCAGGTATTTATATCTTATTCCGTTTGGCGCCAGCAATGAGTGGAACACAGACTGGACTTATGATCAGTTTTATCGGTGGTTTCACATTCTTTGCTGCATCGATTATGGCGATTGCACAGACTGATGGAAAGAAAGTATTGGCGTTCTCTACCATTTCAAACCTTGGACTTATGGTAGCGTGTGCGGGTGTAGGTACAGCAGAAACAATTTGGGCTGGTGTATTCCTTATGATGTTCCATGCGATTTCAAAATCACTTCTGTTCCAGAATGTGGGTGCGACAGAAAATTCACTTCATAGTCGTGACATCGAAGATATGCATGGTCTTATCTTCCGTTTACCAAAGCTTGGTTCCTACATGTTCATCGGTATTGCAGGTATGTTCCTTGCACCATTTGGTATGTTAATTTCAAAATGGTCAGCACTTAAGGCATCTGTAGATACAAGCAACATCATGTTAGTACTTTTCATCGCATATGGTAGTGCGACAACTATGTTCTATTGGACAAAATGGATGAGTAAAATCATTTCATATACAGATACAGAAATTAAAGTAAAAGATATTACAAAGAAAGATGAAAAACTTTCACTTTCTGTACATGCATTCCTTATGATTGCACTTTGTTTATTATTCCCTGTACTTTCTGTTGTATATGTGGAACCACTTCTTACAGAAATGTTTGGTACATCAACA